>PPYF01103173.1_pt1 | contig 16087 bp, 26 predicted proteins | sample 1559871 | NCBI WGS metagenome assembly PPYF01 (sample SAMN08240021, study PRJNA423297) | Human gut metagenome, whole genome shotgun sequencing project.
ACAAAGTTCTTAACAACACTCTTTATATATAAATATATAAACAATATAAAGAGGATACATACATAAAATAATAAACATAACGAAAACGGAACCGGTTCCGTGAAGAGATAATATACTTTCTCTCATTTATCCATATTCAAATGATTATAGATAAGAGGAGGAAATATTATGAACAATTCAAATGGATACTTTACTGTAACTGATTGGAATAAGCTGAAAGGTACTATTAGGCTTCAGGCTACTTCAAATGTTAAAGAAACCAAACATGTCCTTTGCAAGAAGTATGCTGATTTATATATAATACCGTACTTCCAACTTTCATCAGAAGAAAATAAACGTATGGTTAAAATAACAGCAAAGACATGTGCATATTTTGATGTTTCAGAAGATACCGTTTTTGAAGCGGCATTTAAAAATATGCTTTCAGAGATTATTCTTTTAACAGATGCGGATATCATCACGGAACTTACTACTGATACACCATGTCCTATGAATTATATGGAAGATCCATTACTAGATGAATTCGTATTTTTAACACTTACAAATAAGCGGCATGAAAATGCGGCAGCAGCAATTTTTTGCCCAGAAGTACAAATTCGTCTTTCAGAACTTTTTCCTGAAGGATATTATCTGCTTCCCTCCAGCATACATGAATTTTTAATCTATCCACAGAATGGATGTACAATAAAAAATTTGTTGGATATCGTAAGGGAAGTGAATAATACAGCGGTTTTTCCAAAAGACTATCTTTCCGGGAATGTTTATTGCTTTGATAAAATCGGTAATTTTCACATTGCACATCAAGAATAGAAGTGAGAAACATCGATTTTACATTCTAAAAAATGATTGTTCAAAAAGATGTGGCAGCAGGAAACTGCTGCCTTTTTGATGCGTAAAATTCAGAAAAATATAGAAATATAGTACGATAAAAGAAAGGAGGAGACAACACATGAAACACCATAAACCAGAAAGACGAAAACATGCACTGCAATTTTATAATGAATTTATGAGAAGTGAGAAAAAGAAAATAGCAGTTGTGATTGAAAAAGAAGCACGCTGCTGTAAATTTATAACAATAATTGCAGGAACGCCGACTGTTATTGCAAAATCGTCTATAGGTATCGAAGGCTGTTTTATGGAATTATTGGAGAATATTTATAGTTGTCCGCAGAAGACTTATCACGAAACAGGTTTTCATGAATGGCTTGAAAAAATTTACAGACTTAGAATTGTATACGAAGATGAGTTGGTGATTTTATTTGAAAAAAACTATGAATTCTCTTCTGATTTTGAAAAACTAATATTTCCCATATTTTAGCGAAATAAAAAATAAGAGGAGGCAACAACCATGAGTAAAAATTTAAATGAATTAGTAAATGAGGTACAGCAGTTATTAGGCAGTGAATTTATATGTACACAGAAAACAATACAAAAAAATAACACAAAGCTGAATGCAATTACAATTAGAGCGGTAGGAGATGTAATTGGAGAAGTGTTCTATGTGGATAGTTATAAAGAAAAAACTGCTGCAAAAGAAATTGTAAAATCTTTTAAAGCTACGTTCCATAAGGGATTTTCTGAGAATGTTGGAAAGACTTTATCGGATTGGGACTGGGTAAAAGATAAGATTAGAATTCGTTTTACAGCAGATAACAACTATGCTGACAATTATATTCATAAAATATATGCAAATCTGTATGCAGTACCATATATTGCAATTCCATCTCAAACGGGTAAACAGATAAAGTGTGAAATTGAATTTAGTATGAATATTGCTGATGCACATCTGCTCCAATATGGCGTAACGAAAGATGAAATCTTTAAAGTTGCAATAGAAAACATGGAGCATGACGCTCAGATGTTAGACTTAGCAGAAGTGATATTTGGTTTTAGTAAATCAGAAAATCTATTAGAAAACGTGCAGGAGTATGAAAAAGCAGAAGAGAAAGAAAGCATGGTCTGTGTAACAAATACAGAAAAAATGTTGGGCGCATCCTATATCTTATTGGAAAAAGTGCAGAAAAAATTAGAAGGGTTATTTCCCAAAGGATGTTATTTGCTTCCTAGCAGTATTCACGAATTCATCGTTGTACCAAAGACCGGAGATCCGAAACATTTAAAAGAGATGGTTCAGGATATTAATGAAGATCAAGTTGAGCCGGAGGAACGTTTATCTGACGACATTTATTATTTCAAAAATGGTGTTCTAACAATTGTTCAATAACATTTAGGAAAGAGATGCTGTATGCATCTTTTTTCTTTTGGAGAAATAGCAGCCGAAATTCTTAAAGAAACTCGGCTGCAAATATACAAACTAAGATACTCCGGTTTCCTTTTATAGCTCGTCTTTTAAGGAGTGGAAGCCAAATCGTTCTACTATTTTGTTAAATCCTTCTTTATTAGGTTTACAAATGAAATCCTGAATATTCTCAGTAATCGGTATATCTGTCTTGATTGTAGCTAATTGCTTAGACAAAAAAGCATTCTCTTTCGCCCCTGCTGCCATTAATTTTTTATAGCTGCCCTTACGTAATCCTAAATGCTCTTTCCAAGAATTTTCTATTTCGGAACCTTCCTCTTCTAAAGCACTATACAGATTTTCAATAGTGCGATATTCATTCAAAAGAGGCACTGCTGATTTGTCAGAAATGCCTTTTACACCAGGGATGTTATCAGAACTGTCACCGGCAAGTGCTTTCCAATCAATTATCATTTTTCCGGTGGAAAGACCATATTCTCCTTCAATATAGCCTTCGGTAAATTCAAATACTTTGTCAGGAAGACAAGTGCGCTCCTTGTCTATCTGATATGCAGTAAATAGTTTGTCTGCCTTTTCCTGAGATACCTGTACCATCCAAGCACGTACATTTCTTTCATCTGACACTAACTGCAGATAATCTGCATCCTTTGTCATGAGTACGATCGCATCCTGCTGCCAGAATTTTTCTGTAATACTGCCGGCGAAATCATCTGCTTCATATTCATCGGAAAAGAATACTGGAAATCCCATTTCTTGTAACATTTCTTCTGCCAGAATAAACTGCTGTTTCAAAGGTAACGGTGTTTCCCCTCTGGTTCCCTTGTAATCCGCATATAATTCCCTGCGGAACGTGTTTCTTGTTTTATCGAATACAAATGCGATATGATCCGGCTTTTGATTTTTCAAAATTTTCAAAATGGTTCGAAGCATGGTAAAAATCCCGTTTGTGTATGTACCATCTGGGGCATGCATAATCTTGTCATAATGTTTTGCCCTTTCGTCTTCTGTCTTTGCAAATAAAATCTGTTTTGGTAAGTTTCCATAGTAACTGCTGGAAAGCATGGAACTACCATCAATAATCAAAAACATCTGTAATGCCTCCTTTTTCTTTCAGTATACATCATACCAGAAATTGCTACAGTTTTGCGCATGATTTTTTACCATATTGAGATAGGCAGAATTGCATGCGTAAAAATCAGGATGAACACGCAATACGATAATATATAAGAAACCAAATCGAATTGGTGGAATGTGATTATGAAAGAAGGAACAGGAGGATTTTAAATGAGAAGATTGACCACAAAACAAGGGTGTCTGGTTTCTTGCATGGAATGTGAGGAGCGGGAAGATTGCGAGAAGTATTGTCACAAGATAAATACTGCAGTGAAAAAATTAAAAGAATATGAAAATATAGGACTAATTCCAAATCAAGTGAAAGAACTGCTGGAAAGAGATACAGCACAGAAGCCGGAGGAAATGCAGCAGCATAGAGATTTCCATGGGAATATTTACAAAGTTACTGGTGAATGCCCAGTGTGTGGTAATGGAGTCCACAGTCTTATGCGTTTTTGTAGTAACTGTGGAAAGCGTCTATCTTGGATAACACAGGCGAAGATGGATGAGATTGCTGTCTATATGGATGATGCAAAAAGGGAGCAGATACACAGAGAGCTTGCACCTTGTGCACCGGAGGACTTTTTGAGACGTTATGTGGCACTGGACCCAGAATTTGAGACAGTGTTAAGAGACGAGTTTTCGATAGAAATTTAAAGTGAGGTAGCAACAACAACATGAGTCTTTATACTACTTTAAGTTATATATTGTCTGGTTTAAATATAGTTGCTGGGTTAGGTTGGGCAATTCATTCTAGGAAAATCAAAGACGAAAAGAATGAGGTGAACGGAATAAGCTATAAATTTAGCAACATATTTATGCTATTTATAGTCATCATGATGGGGCTGTTTTACATGCTTGATAGTATAACCGGTAATTTCTTGATTTCCATATTAAATTTTGCGTTTGGAGTAGAAATTTTCCGAGAAGTTAAAAAATTTTATACAGAGTACTTGCCAGCTTTATCATAACGCTTTCTTGTATCATTATGTTCTCATCAGGGCTTCAATTATAAATCGAAGCTTTGCAAATGCAAATTGCAAAAGATGTGATAAAAAATAACAGCACTTTAACTAAAACCTCTCTCTGCCCTGTATGTAAGAGGACTGTAATTAAAGGTAACAATTACTGCGGAAACTGTGGGCAACAATTAAACACTAGCAAGATAGAAAGGAAAAACTGATGAAATTAAAATTTGAAGGATATAGTGACGATACGTTTGGAGAATATGGAGTCACTGGAGAAGATATCGATAACTGTGGAACTATGGAACCCATCCAATGTGTTGTAGATGGAGGAGAATACGGACGGTTGATGGTAATTGGCCAGTATTCAAAGGCATCCTGCGGAAATGGCTGCTGGATGATAGGTATTTCAAAAGTAGAAGAGGAAGATGTGCTTCCGGATTGGAAAATCTCTCTTTTACAGGGGGACATGGAATATTCTCCAGTATTGGAATTGGAAATTCCAGATAATATCAATGTAACATTAACCTGGTTTAAAAATGGAAGAAAGGAAGAAAGTTAACATGAATGAATTTGCAATTGAATGGATTAAGGGACGCGATTATGCAGGAGTAACGGTACCAAGTGGAACTGCATGGAAATCTAAATTGATGAGGTATGCGAAGGAACATCCAGAAGAGGTGAAACTGATGGTAGAAAATGCAGATGGTTCAGCTTTTTTCCATGTGCCGGTGAATTACATTAAATGTAGTCCACCCAGACAGATTTCAGAGGAACAGAAAGAAGCTGCAAGACAGAGGTTCCAAGAGATGAGGGAAAAGAAGAAACTGGAAGAAATGGAAGATAAAACAATAGAAGAAAGAACAAAATCCAGCGGATGCCCTTTTGATGATGGCGAAGGAACTTGTCATGCTGATAAAGAAACCGAATGTCTAGTAATAGATTGTAGTGCGGAATATGATGTACATGGCAATAAACTTGAGCAGTAAAAAAAATCTCATATTTATCCAGGATAATTCTTATATTCCCCTTGTATACAGATTGATTTCAACGTATTATAAATATCAAGAGGTGTCGGTGCACCGATTATCCTTGAAGGAGGAGAGACTGTGAAAGGATTCTTGTTCAAGGTGTATAATGCGTATCATATTGTTACGGAAGATGATGAAAACACAGCTTATCCAGTTGTAGAAGAAAGTATCAAGCCTGATTCTCAAAATATAAGCTTAAAATTTACTACCAATGTAATTCTTCATACAGGAAAAAGAATAGATAATGGAGAGAGTATAACAGGTTTTTTACTCAAGATATATGATGTATATCATATTTTTTTGGAAAATGAGGAAGATATAGCTTATCCAGTTGCAGAAGAGAGTATCAAGCCTGAATTGCCAAATTAATTTTTACACTAAGAAACGAGACATCTTTATGGTGTCTCTTTTCTTATGCACAAAAATCAAAGGAACTATCATATTTGCTATGATAGGAAAAAGAAGATGTTCACAAAGAAAAACTGAGCAAAGAAATATTATAATTTGTTGGAGGTAAATGAAATGATAATAATTGATAAAACCAAAAATGAAATGAAAAGTTTTAATTAGCTTATATCACGATTGAAAGGAGAAAAGGACGCTTCCATCCAATCCATGGATAGGATAGAGCTGTCTTATTAACAATTATGGAACATAAAAGTCGAATAGAACTCATTGATGATTATTTTGATTCTATTAGCGTCAAAGAGTTTGAAAAAATAGCAATAGCAGCAGGGGCAAAGGATATGACAAAAAGTAACGTGTCAAAAAATATAGTGTTGCATCAAGGAATACGGACGGATAATGGAAAAGAGATTACTGGATTTCTTAGTTTGACAGAGAAACCATGGAATCGGTGGTATGTTAATGAAAAAATGTTGCCAAGGTTACAGGATACCGTACTGATTTGTAAAGGCTGGTATAATAAAGAAAAATATCCTAATGTATACGAAGCATTGCGTGCCTATTGGGCAGCCATCGCTGAGGTATCAGTAGAGGATATTGGGTATGATGCGGTATTGCAGTGTCTCCTGCTGCCGGCTTGTGAAGCGTTTTTGTGTAACCGAAAATTCTGTGAACTTTTTTATGAGAGGATTTATAAACTGGATATTGTGATGCGTGAGTTTGAAAAAATTAAGAAACATAAAAACAAGGCAGAATATCGGGAAATGAATGCGGAATATCTGATAGAGATTCTTACGGATGCTCTGTTTGCATTGCGGAATGACGAGTACTCTTCTAAAAAGAGACCGGAAGATGGATATTGTGTGGTGTGAAAAATGGAATATACATGTAGTTATTGTGGCTTTTCTAGTAATAGCCTAGAGGATTTTGAAGAAGACTTTCAGCAACATCAAGGATTTTGGTGTCCGGATTGTGATGGGTTCACTTATTTTGATGGTAAGGCGGATAAGCGGTCTTATATGGTGTTGTTGGAAAATAAAGAGAATAAGGAAGCAACAAGGGTTCATCCAAGGTTCAAATTAAAAAAACAGGTGTCTCCTTTGCGGTATCCGGGAGGAAAAAGTAAGGTTTTGGATTTACTTGCTTCATATCTGTCAGAAGAAAAGAAAACTTTTGTAGATGTTTACTGTGGTGGTGGTTCGGTAGGGTTATCGTTGCTGCTTTCTGGAGTGGTAGAGCATTTGGTGATGAATGACTTGGACAAAGGTGTATATGCGTTTTTCCATACAGTACTGACTGCGCCGGAAGCTTTGATTCAGAAAATTCGGACGGTGGTTCCAGACCGGGAATTATTCTTTTATTATCAGGAGATGGTTAAGAAGGACTATGAAGAATTCCCTGAATTAGAACGGGCCTTTGGTTTTCTTGTGGTAAATCGGTTGGCATTTTCCGGAATATGGAATGCCAATCCAACTTCCAACCTGCTGCAGAGATGGAATCCGAAGGTCTTAGAAAAAAGGATTTGGAATATCTGGGAGAGGCGGGAACAGATTACATTGTTAAATGAAGACGCACTGAAAGTGATTGAGGAGTATTACTGGGATGAAACTTGTACCCTATTTATAGATCCGCCATATTATGTTGCCTGGGACAAAAAACTATATCATCATTGTTACCAGGAAGAAGAACATCAAAAACTTGCAGATTTACTAAACACCCTGGTTTGTGGAATGCCGGCCCACGCTGATATCCTTGTGACTTATGATAATCATCCATTTATAGCGAAACTGTATCAAGAAGCAGGTTTTGCGAATGTGGAAACAATTTCAAGAAACTATTCGATAGCGAGGTGAGAACAATGTTTGAAAAAGGAAAGAAATATAAAATTATGGAGAAAACAGAAATCTTCTTGGAAGAAGAAGTAATATCCATTGAAAAAGATAGCGTATTACGATGCGAGGAAGCGGGGCAGCAGCCTGTACTTATGGACATAGAACGAAATAGGATTTTGCCAAGTCAGGCAGCCGTACATTTGCAGAGTTTACTAATTATGGAATAAAAAATAGAAAATTAGACAGGAGTCAATTTGAGTATGAAAGAAATCAAGTTATTTTTAAAGCATTGGGGTTATGAGGCATCAGGAATAATAGTGGTAATATCAATGTTTTTTGCAAGTAAAGAGGCATATCTTGTTGGATTTGCAATTCTTATTATAGCAGTTATAGTTCTTGTTTTGAAAGAAATAATTAGTTAAACAGGAGTGAATTTCACTATGAAAACAATTCATGGAAAGAGCATACAAACAGGTGAGACTGTTCAATTAGATAGAAAAAGTCTGCCTGGTGGTGGACATATGCTGATGATTGGTCAGACAGGTATGGGAAAAACTTTTTTTATACAAAAAGAGATAAAACAAATTTTGGAAGAATCCGAAGATGAAATTTATATTTTAACACAACAATACTGGGAGTTTCAAAAATTTTTTCTTAATAATCGCATGCACTATGGAAATGATAAAACTTATGAATTGATTTTACAGCATGGAAGAGCGCTTCTTTTGGAAAATAAACGTATTTGGGTTTATTTTGATCAATATCTTTCTTGTTTTAAGCCAGATGACTGGGAACCATTTATTCATTTTCTGTGTAGAGCAAGAACGTCTGGAGTTATTATTACAATTTCAATACAAGATTTTTATGGAATTCCAGAGCATTTGCTTCCCCAGGTTTTAACAGCATTGGAATGTTTAGAATTTTTTTGCCTTAATTATGATACAGCAAAAAAATTAGTGCAATTTCTGGATAATCATAAAAACATTTTATTTAACGAGTATTTGAAGAAATCACTTACTCATTGTGCGATTTTTTATTGGAAAGATACCGGTTTTGTCTACGTTCCATATAAATCATCAAAAGATGGACGAATATATACCAAAGAAGAGTTAGAGGCTCAGTTAGAACCTGTCGCCTGCAAGCTTCCAAAAGAAGAATGTCCCCAAGGACAGGAGATTGTTCAAGTGACACTTCCCTGGCTGGATGATGCCAACGATTGTATCGAAGTGTATCTTATCCGAAAAAAGAATGGAATAATAGAGTTAGTATACGACTAATTTAAAAAATACGGAGAAAAGAAATGAAGGTATTATTATAGCATTATTCATTACAGGACTTGTTGTGAATATGATTATAAAACGCCATATTAAAGAGGTTGAATAAAAGGAGGATGTAGGAATGTTATTAAGAAAAGGTAGAGAACAGTATGAAGTACTTGTTGTGACACATCGGGCCGGCAGCTATGAGGATTTCATAGGGATTTTTTCTTCCTATGATGAAATTTACGAAAAGGTTAACAAAAAGCTGTTCGAGTGCGGGATTACAACTGTATGGCAGATGAACGCAGGGGAACAGCTTGGAAAAGGGATTTTTGACTTTGATATGGGTGTGTCGAGTAAAGACTATATTGTTTAAGTTATAGCAATAGAGTAAAAGAAAGAGAGGAGAAATGAAATACAGTATTGTTAATAGCCTTATTTATCATTGGGCTTGTCTTTTATGGCATTGGTTGTGGAGTCTTAATGAAGGCGTTGAAAACGGAGGATTGTAAAAGAAAAGCGAAGGCAAATCAGATTATGGCCATTGGAACGCTTATATTCATTGTATTTTTTATCATATTAATACTCTACTTGCTCTGTGAATTTTTATAAATTTAATAGTTTACAGATAGGTTCTTCAAAGAAGAGATTGCTTATGTCGCAGTCTCTTTTTCTATTTCATAAAAATTTATGCACAAAAATAAAAAATCCTTCCATATTTTCTATGATGTATGTAGGAAATAGGAATGGAGGAAGGAAAATGGTTTACCTAATTTTAGCGTATTTTATAGGTTTCTTTGTCGTATCAATAGTCAAACGTTTTCATTGGAGTTTTGAAGATTTTATGGATTACAATACTGCAGGTATTTTATGTACCGCAGCTGTAATATTCATTATGTTTTTTACAGGTGGTATAAAAGCTGAATATGAAACTGATACAGAATATTATCGAATAAAAGAAATATATGAAGACCAATATTTCATTGAAAACACAGAAACAAATGAAATTTTAGTTTTTCTTGCAGATGAGACATCATGGAAGATTTTTCCTGAAGAAAAAACGAAAATACAATCAACAAAAGGACAGCCTACTATTAAGGTAAAAATGAAAAAGGTGAAAGAGCCAACGAGAGCAGAAACAGTATTATTCTTTATATCATCAGAAGGTATGGAAAAAGAAATGATACAATCTGCCATCCTATATCTTCCAGAATAAAGAGTGAATATACAGAGAAATTTATGTTGAGAAAAGGAGAATAAGATTATGTTACTTAGAAAGCCAAAAGAAGTTCTACAAATCAAATCTTTCTTAAAGCAAGCTGTTCTTGGATTTGCAATAGGAGACGCTGTAGGAATTCCATATGAATTTAAAAAGAGAGATACATTTCGCTGTATGGATATGCGAGAAAGTCGATGGAATGACGCACATTTCATTCTCCCTCTTGGGGCATGGAGTGACGATACTTCTTTAATGTTATGCGTCTTGGATGCGTTATCGAAAGAGATAGCGGCAGATAAAGTATATAAAAGGTGGCGGAAAAATGCGATTGCTTGGGCTTATTTGGGAAAGTTTACAAATCATATATACCTAATCCCCTATGATATCGGGATCTCCTGCAGACGTGGTATTAATTGTATGATATTTCATAAGGAAAACAGGAAAGCGAATGATATTCGATCCAATGGAAATGGCGGATTAATGAGGATGTTACCATTGGCATTTCTAGAATATAAAAACGACGAAGAACGATTGAATGCAATTCAGTTGTTTAATTGTTGCAGCCACAATCATATAATTTCTCATATTGGATGTTTGATTTATGTAAAATTATTGGAGCAGTTATGCAAAGACAAAAGGCAGTTGTTCCCTAATGTGCTACACAATGTTGTAAAAAGCATTTCAGAAACATACAAAATTACGGAATATATGCGAATTTGGAATTTCTCAATATTAGATTGCAGTCGTGAAGAGATTAAGAGCAGTGGGTATGTAGTAGATACGTTAGAAGCTGCGATTTGGTGCGTTGCGCAAAGTCAAAATTTCGAAGATGCTATTTTAAAAGCTGTAAATTTAGGTGATGATACCGATACAGTAGCAGCGGTGTGTGGCAGCATGGCTGGGATAATGTTTAAGGAAATACCAGAAAAATGGGTAAAAAGTTTGAGAAAAAGGAAATTGGTTGAAAAAGTTGTTAGCAGATTTAATACAGCAAAAGAAGAAAGAACAACAATATGTTTTATATGATTTTTAGGTTTTGAATATAGGGTAAGGAGAACTTGGGATGGTGATAAAGAAATGATACAATCCGCTATCCTATATCTTCCGGACTGGAATAAATAAAAGTGAAAGAGGTAAGAAAATGGAAAAAAGTTTATTTCAAAGAAATGGTTCAATCTGGACATGATTTAAGGTTCGAATGAAAGAAAAAGAGGACTGGTTCCTCTATCTTACTGTAAAGTATGGGATAGATACAAATAAACCTGTAAAAGTAAACAGTCGATATATTTACTTCGAAAAGGAAGGGGATTTATTAAATTGAGCTTTCAGGAAGGTGCTTATGTGTTTTTTAGCTTATTAACAATTATACTTGTGTACACAAACTTATTTTTAAAAGGCAGGAAAAATAAAATTATATGTATTTTAGCTGTTATTATCAGCTCTTTTTTAACTTTGTTTTTCAGTCGAACAATATTAAGCTTTATTCTTAATATTATTATTTTAGGTTTAAATCTAATATTGTTTCGAAAAATGCTAAAATAATGGAAAGAAGAGGAAAAGAAATGTCACATGTTATAAGACTATCTCCATTTGAGCGTTTTATGGAGAGATATTACATCAAAAAACTAATTGCGAAAGAACTGATGAATTATAAGAAGTCATTAAATTATTTATATTGTATTAAAAGAACAGATACGAAATATATTACAGTTGACGCGTACAGTTTCTATCTCAAGAATATTTGTAGAATAAAGGAAAAATATAATGGAGAATAAAAACGGTATTAAAAATTTTTTACTAGAAAAAGAAAAAAGAAACAACCAAAAAATACGTAAAGAGGTTGGTATTATAGCCGGAGTAATATTTTCAAGTGCAATGATACTGGCTATCGCTTTTTGCTTTAAGTTCGATGGAGGACTAGACCAATATGAAATGCTTATTCTTGGATTTATAGCATGCACTTTCTTAATGGCGTGGCTGCTAGTGACATTCAGTGATAGTTACAGTTCTCATATGGTTATCATAGGATTAAAGGAAGACAATTTTACATTTACATTTGAAACGGCTATTAAGATTATGAAAAAGAACGGGAAAATCCCGATTATCGAAACAAAAGAAGGTAATCTATATGTGTTGCCGGAAACAGAAGAAGTTGCAATTGGTGACAAGTTATTGGTTGCTACTATAAAAGACGAGAAAAGAGTTTATACAGAGAAAGAATATGCATTTACAGAGTTAAATGACGCTGTGTAAGCAAAGTGATTTGTAATTACAGAAAAGGAGATGGGAAAATGACTCTTTCAAGGAAGATCAATGAATTGAAAAAATATGTGCAATTTCAGTTATACACGGTTCATGATACCTTCGCACTGCAATTGTTTGAAAAAGAAGTATGTCCGAATGATCCAGATGCTTCGTGTATCTGGGAAGACAGCGGAAAAGATTTGGTTAGATTACTTGAGGAAGCACTTGCATGGTGTGAGGACCGGTATGGAATTTAAGGAGGATTAAAATGGAACGGCTCACAGAAAAATAACAAACAAAGAAAATGGTCAGGTACTTGCCTATCGGGTACCCGGTAACAAGACTATCAAAGCAGCAAAGAAACTGGGAGAATTAGAGGATTTGGAGGAGAAGGGTTTATTGCTGGTGTTACCGTGTCAACCTGGGGAGACGGTATACCGGATTATTACGCAGAGAGATAATTTTGATGACCGAGAGCATAAAATTGTTTCGGCGTGTAATTTCCATCTAGGCATGATATCTGAAATCGGCAAAACTGTATTTCTAACAGAAGAAGAGGTAGATATTCGTCTGAAAGAATTGGGGTAAAGAAAGATCAAAATGAGTAGGAAAGAAAACAAAAAACCTGTTTATCCAACATTTATGAAAAATTCTCCATTGATTGTTACAGACACTTATGGAGGAACAACCATTGAAACACTAGAAAAGGCAGGATACGAAGTCAAAAAATATAGTTTGGATGATATTTCACAGCATGGTACATTTAGCCCAGCTACGGAACATTTAGAGAGAGGAGAAAACTCATGAAAAAGACATGCTTACAATGCAGGCAAAAATATGAGGCCGCAAGGTCGGATCAATACTTTTGCTCTCCTCGATGTAGATATCGGTATAATCATCCAGAACCAGAGTATCTGATTTTACCAATCAAGAAAAAATGGTTTGACATGATTTTATCCGGAGAGAAGAAAGAAGAATATCGGGAAATGAAGCCATACTGGGAGAAACGGTTCAAGAAGCATTTTAATTGGAATATTGGTGAAGATGAGATATTTGAATGGCATTTCACGAATAAGCCGAAAATAATCAAGTTTCAGAATGGGTATGGAAAGGATGTTCCATCGTTTCTGGCAGAATGCACAATCCGAGTTGGCACTGGGAAAGAAGAATGGGGAGCTGAACCAGGTGTAGATTATTATATTTTGGAGATTCGGAATATTCTTATCTGAAAGAAACATTGTAAATAAAATTAGGAAGTGATAATATGGTACATATCTTATAAAGTGAGGAATAAATATGTTGTATTATCAAGAAGGTTTCTGTAATGGCTACCGGCAGTCTATGCCAGTCGTATATGAAAAAGGCAGTGACGGAAAACTGCATAAGTCCAAAATGTATTGCGAAAACAGGAAGGGATGCAACACAGAAAATTGTGAATGTTTTCAAAATGCACCGGAAACAGTAAGAGAGTATCTGACAAGAGATTTGCCTTATTAACTTTTAAGACTGGAAAACTTTTTACTTGTAAAGAATATAGATCGAATTTCTCATATTTTTTCTAAAAGAGAAAATAGGAGGAAATAGAATGAAAACTCAAACATTAGAATTAAAAATGGAACTGGAAGTAGATGAAAATGCAGTAGAAGAGTTGAAAAAGCTGGAACATCATATCGATTATCTATTGGATTTAGATAATTTTCCAGAGATCAAAACAGTGCGAAATGTAGCTGTTCGCAAACATTCAACCGCCAACGAATAAATGAGTTTCTAAAAGAGCATCACAATGTGGTGCTTTTTTCTTGTTTAAAAGTAGAAAATAGGATATATTAAAAAGCAGGAGGGATGAACATGTATGTTTCCATAGACCTGAAATCTTTTTATGCATCTGTAGAATGCATTGAACGTGGATTAGATCCATTGGATACTAATTTGGTAGTCGCAGACGCCAGCCGAACACAGAAAACAATATGTTTGGCTGTATCTCCTTCACTTAAAAAAATCGGCATTTCCGGAAGGCCACGACTTTTTGAAGTGCAAAGGAAAGTGCAGGAAGTAAATGCTATACGGCGAAATAACACAGAGTTAACAGCATCATCTGTATTTGCATCAGAATTAAAGAAAAAGAACCTTGCAGTTGATTTTATTATTGCGAAACCAAGGATGGCTTATTATATAGATTATAGTACAAAGATTTATAAAATCTATTTAAAATATATCGCACCAGAGGATATCCATGTATATTCCATTGACGAAGTTTTCATTGATGTAACAAATTATTTAAAAACCTATAAAATGACAGCAAAAGAACTGGCTCAGACTATCATTCATGACATTTATCTTTCTACCGGAATTACAGCTACTGCTGGGATAGGAACAAATTTATATTTATCAAAAGTTGCAATGGATATCTTAGCGAAAAAAGCAGCGCCGGATAAAAATGGAGTCCGTGTTGCACAGCTGGATGAACTGTCTTACCGGAAACAATTATGGAGCCACACACCGTTAACTGATTTTTGGAGGGTTGGCAAAGGGTATGCAAAAAAATTAGCAGAATACGGTATTTATACAATGGGCGATATTGCCAGGTTCTCCATTGGTAAAAGTACCGAATACCATAATGAAGATTTACTCTATCGTTTGTTTGGTGTGAATGCAGAGTTGTTGATAGATCACGCATGGGGCTGGGAACCATGTAGTATGCAGGATATAAAAGCATATAAACCAGAGACAAACAGCATTGGTTCAGGACAAGTATTACATTGCGCCTATCCAGCGGATAAAGCGAAAATTGTTGTACGTGAGATGACAGAAAATTTGTCTTTGGAGTTAATAAGAAAGAAAATACTGACGGATCATATAATCCTAACGATTGGATATGACAAAGATAATATCGGATATGATGGACCTGTAAAAGAAGATATGTATGGAAGGAAAATCCCCAAACATGCGCATGGTACACAGCGAATGGAGGAACATACCAATTCTCAAACAGCTTTGACTGCTGCTATGATGAATTTATATGACCGCATTGTAAATAAGAAACTTTCTATCCGCCGGTTAACGATTACATTTGGTAATATAATACCAGAAGAAAAGAAAGCATTTCACCAAATGAATATATTTGAATTAGGAATAGGCGATGTACAGAAAAAAGAGGTATCTGAAAAAGAAAAGAAGCTTCAAGAAGCCATATTAAAGATACAGGACCGGTACGGAAAAAATTCTATTTTAAAGGCTGCAAACTTACAGGAAGGTTCAACCGTAAGGGAGCGGAATGAACAGATCGGAGGACATCATGCCTGATTACGATAATTTATTATATTTGCCACATCCAATATCAAAAAAACATCCTCGTATGCCGGTTGAAAAGAGGGCAGCGCAGTTTGCTCCCTTTGCGGCATTATCTGGACATGCAGATGCAGTAGAAGAAACAGCACGAATTACAGAAGAAAAGCTAGAACTAACAGAAGAACGAAAAGAACAGATAAATCGTGTTTTACAGTCCTTGCTGCCAGGTGATGATATTCTGGTTGTTTATTTTACAGAAGATGAGAAAAAGGAAGGCGGCTGTTATCAGACCAAGACAGGAAAAATCAAAAAAATTCGAGACAGTCTTTTGTTAGAAGATGGTATACAAATTCCCATAGACAATCTTTTTTCCATAGAGAGAATTGAAATAGGGCTACCGCAATCCCACTGGCTTTAGACGGTGGGTTAAGGTAGCCAAAAATCAGAAATTATTGTATACTCATGGCATGG
>PPYF01196216.1_pt1 | contig 16082 bp, 15 predicted proteins | sample 1559871 | NCBI WGS metagenome assembly PPYF01 (sample SAMN08240021, study PRJNA423297) | Human gut metagenome, whole genome shotgun sequencing project.
GTGCGATGGGAATTTGTGCCGGTGCAGGATATACAGCCAATGCTGCAATTCAGGATCGCCGCATCAAGGCCATCGGTACCGTTAGTGCGGTCAATATTGGTTCGATATTCCGTAATGGTTGGGAAAACAATGTGAAATCTATTGATGCCCTGCCATACGTTGAAGCGGGTTCAAACGCCAGAACCAGCGATATTAGCAGCGGAGAATACGCCATTATGCCACTGGCACCAATGAAGGAGTCCGATGCGCCGAACGAAGAACTGCGTCAGGCCTGGGAGTATTACCACACCCCTCGCGCGCAGTATCCAACAGCACCGGGTTACGCTACTTTGCGCAGCCTTAACCAGATTATTACCTATGATGCTTACCATATGGCGGAAGTGTACCTGACTCAGCCGACGCAGATTGTGGCGGGCAGCCAGGCAGGGAGCAAATGGATGAGTGACGACCTGTACGATCGAGCATCAAGCCAGGATAAACGCTATCACATTGTTGAAGGCGCAAACCATATGGATCTTTATGACGGCAAAGCCTATGTGGCTGAAGCAATTTCAGTATTAGCTCCGTTCTTTGAGGAAACTCTGTAATGAAACATATTCAAATCCGCAATAGTGATATGGACTGGCATATTGCTGCCAATAATCTGGGATAATTTTCATGAAAAATGTACTGATTCTTGGTGCTGGCGGTCAGATAGCCCGCCATGTGATTAATCAACTGGCAGATAAGCAAACCATTAAACAAACTTTATTTGCCCGTCAGCCAGCAAAAATCCACAAACCCTATCCAACTAATAAAATGCAAACAACTTCCGGCAAAAAAGTGATACAAGATCGATGACATAGCGTTGAAGAAAAGGATTTGATAATCCGCAAAATTTGCACAACACTGCCTGTAATACTTCCTGAACCAGAGACGATCATGACCGTAACCCGCCCACGCGCCGAACGCGGCGCATTTCCGCCCGGAACAGAACATTACGGACGTTCATTATTGGGCGCGCCGTTAATCTGGTTTCCTGCCCCTGCAGCCAGCCGCGAAAGTGGTTTGATTCTGGCTGGCACTCACGGTGATGAAAACTCTTCGGTCGTCACGCTCTCCTGTGCTCTGCGGACGTTGACACCTTCTTTGCGCCGTCATCATGTGGTGCTGTGTGTGAATCCTGACGGCTGCCAGTTGGGGTTACGGGCCAATGCTAATGGTGTGGATTTAAACAGAAACTTTCCGGCGGCGAACTGGAAGGAAGGTGAAACCGTTTATCGCTGGAACAGCGCCGCTGAAGAACGCGATGTCGTATTACTGACAGGTGACAAACCTGGCTCCGAACCTGAAACCCAGGCGCTGTGCCAGCTTATACACCGCATTCAACCTGCCTGGGTGGTCTCATTCCACGATCCACTGGCCTGTATTGAAGATCCCAGACACAGCGAATTAGGCGAATGGCTGGCTCAGGCGTTTGAATTGCCTCTGGTAACCAGCGTCGGTTATGAAACGCCTGGCTCTTTCGGCAGTTGGTGTGAAGATCTGAACTTGCATTGCATCACCGCAGAGTTTCCGCCCATCTCCTCCGACGAAGCCAGCGAAAAATATCTCTTTGCGATGGCAAACTTGCTGCGCTGGCATCCTAAAGATGCAATTCGCCCGTCGTGAACTGAAGCGCCGGTTCCACATCTACCGCCAGCCAGGTCGGTCCGTCAAGATCGGCGAAACTGACCTGCGGCACCAGCGGTAAAGCGGCGCTAATGGCACGAGAGGTACACAACATGCAGCCCAGCATCAGACTGAAACCTTGTGCACGCGCTTCAGTCGCCAGCGCCAGCGCTTCCGTCAGACCCCCGGTTTTATCGAGCTTAATATTAACCATCTCATAGCGCCCTTTCAGCGCCTTCAAATTGCTACGAGTATGACAACTTTCATCAGCACAAATCGGCAACGGATGAATAAAATTCTCCAGCGCCGCATCGTCCTGCGCAGGAAGCGGTTGTTCAAGCATCGCAACGCCTAAATCCGCCAATAGCTGGCAACGCGCCGCCAACCCTTCTGCACGCCAGGATTCATTTGCATCAACGATCAGCGTCGCATCGGGCACAGCTGTGCGAATTGCCACCATCCGCTCACTGATAAGATGGTTATCCAGCTTCACTTTCAGTAATTTCGCGCCTGCCTGCCAGAGTGTTGATGCACTATTGGCCATCTGATCAGGCGTACCGATGACAACCGTCTGTGCAGTGATAACTGTCTCGGGAAGCGTTATGCCGATCAAATCAGCCAGCGATTGCTGCTGTCTTCGCGCGGCCAGATCCCACAATGCACAATCCAGCGCATTACGTGCTGCGCCGGCAGGGAGAATTTTTTGCAACTCCTCCCGTGTCAGCCCTTTCTCTAGTTGCGGCACGACGCTCATAATTTGCGCCATTACCGAGGCATCACTTTCCCCATAACGCGGATACGGCGTGCATTCGCCGGTGCCTTTAATACCCTCTTCTTCCAGTTCAACCACCACCACGCGCGCTTCACTGCGACTTCCCCGGGCAATCACAAACGGGGTATGTAAGGGCCAGGCTTCCTCGAATACCTTAACGGTTCTCATCTTTACTCCTTGTTGTCGCGGTGGTCTGCGGATTAAGCGCAAATAGCGTTTGCTGTGTTATTGACAGTTAGCATAAACTAGGTGTGACGTTAACTATATGTAAACAGGAAAGATAATCATGTCACAAACCGTTCATTTCCAGGGCAACCCGGTTACAGTCGCCAATTCCATCCCGCAGGCGGGTAGCAAAGCGCAGACTTTTACTCTCGTGGCAAAAGATCTGTCTGACGTCACCCTCGGTCAGTTTGCGGGTAAACGCAAAGTGCTGAACATTTTCCCGAGTATTGATACCGGTGTTTGCGCCGCATCAGTACGTAAGTTTAACCAACTGGCAACTGAGATCGACAACACCGTTGTGCTGTGTATCTCTGCCGATCTGCCGTTCGCCCAGTCTCGTTTCTGCGGCGCAGAAGGTCTGAACAACGTTATCACCCTCTCCACTTTCCGTAACGCTGAATTTCTGCAAGCTTACGGTGTGGCAATTGCTGATGGCCCACTGAAAGGTCTGGCAGCGCGTGCCGTTGTGGTTATTGACGAAAATGACAATGTGATTTTCAGCCAGCTGGTGGATGAAATCACCACCGAGCCGGATTACGAAGCAGCTCTGGCTGTACTGAAAGCATAATTTAATATGCCTGATGGTGTTGCACCATCAGGCATATTCGCGCTTACTCTTCGTTCTTCTTCTGACTCAGACCATATTCCCGCAACTTATTGGCAATCGCGGTATGTGAAACGCCGAGACGTTTTGCCAGTTTGCGCGTGCTGGGATAATTGCGATAAAGCTGGGTTAATACCGAGCGTTCAAAACGGCTGGTGATTTCGTCCAGCGAACCTTCCATCGCATCTTCGCCCACGGCTACCGTTGCGGCGTCATAATCCGGCAACAAAATATCCTGTGGACGCAGCTCATAACCGTCCAGTTGTGTCAGTGCGCGATAGATAGCGTTCTTTAACTGCCGCACATTTCCCGGCCACGCATAACGCGTAAGTACAGTATTCAGGTCAGCGGCCAGTTTCGGACGCGGCACGCCCTGCTCGTCGGCAAAGCGGGCGACGAACAGCTCAGTTAACGGCATGATGTCCTGCGGACAGTCACGTAGCGGCGGCAGATTGAGCGTCAACACGTTCAGACGATAATAGAGATCTTCACGGAACATGCCTTTTTGCACCAGTTCGACCAGATTCTTCTGCGTAGCGCAAATCACCCGCACATCGACATGCACCTCATGGTCTTCGCCAACCCGACGGAAAGTGCCATCATTAAGGAAACGCAGTAATTTCGCCTGCATCCGTGGTGACATTTCCCCTATTTCATCCAACAGCACCGAACCACCGTTCGCCTGCTCAAAGAATCCTTTCTTCCCTTCCGGAGCATGACCAAACAGTTCACTCTCGACCGCATCTTCCGGTATAGACGCACAGTTCAGCGCCAGGTAAGGTTTGCCCGCTCTGGGGCTTGCCTGATGGCAGGCGTAGGCAAAGAGATCTTTACCTGTACCTGTGTCACCCGTAATCAGCAGCGGCGCGCTTAGCATCGCCAGTTTCTGCGCCTGTTCGACAACATGCTTCATTTTCGGGCTGACGGCGACAATTTGACTGAAGGCGCTGACGTCCTGGGCGGCGACATTTTGCAACTGGCGGCCCATACGAATCGTTGATCGCAACATCACCACCGCACCGGTCAGGACGTGTTGATCATTTTCATCCTGAAGATAAACAGGCGTAATCTCCATCAGGAAATTCTGCCCATTAATAACGACATGCTCGTTATGCGAATCTTGCGGTTCGCTTTCCAGCCAACGTAAAAAATTAAAGCCGTTAATCAATTGTGCGGCGGTATGGTTGCGCAGGCGATCCAATTTTTGCCCAAAAAGCTGACAGCTCGCCGGGTTCGCCATATCCACTTTGCTTTTCATATCGACAGAGAGCACAGGTTCAGGCAACGCCTCCAGTAACGCGCTCAACGCCAGATGCTCACGTTCGGAAGGCATCCACGGGACAGTACGCACATCGGTAACACCCGCAATACGGCGTATTTCGGCCATCAGACTGCTGAAACTCTCAAACTCCAGTTCAGCAAAATTGAGGTAGATTCGCCCAATGGGATCAATCTCAATACCGCGTAAATCAATGCCTCTTAGCACGAGTAGATCGAGTAATTCGCGGGTCAGACCGAGTCGGTCTTCACAAAAGACTTCCAGACGCATGGGAACCTTCACCTGAAAAAAGAACAATTAATATGATGATATGACACTATTTGGATAGCAGGAAGGTTTCTGTCAACAATCATTGACACAAAGACGGAAAAACGGGCACTTCGGCGTAAAGATATCCGGTCAGCACCCGATATTGCATTATTTTTCGCTGGGCGTTTTGCCTTTTTGCAGCGTTTCTTTCACCTGACCGATAAGCTGACGACGGAAATCCCCGAGGCGAGGTTTGTCATCGTCAATCCACGGCAGCGGGCGGCAAAGCTCCATAGCTTTAATCCCGAGTCGTGCCGTCAGAAGTCCTGCACCAATCCCCTGAGCTGCGCGGGTAGACAAACGAGCAGCGAGATCTTGCGACATCCAGTCCATCCCCACTTCGCGCACCAGTTCGCTGGCTCCGGCAAAAGCGATATTCAGCAATACCAGCTTAAACAGACGCAAACGGCTGTAATACCCCAGTTCAATGCCATACAGCGTGGCGATGCGATTAATTAAACGCAGATTGCGCCAGGCGATAAACGCCATATCGACCAACGCCAGCGGGCTGACCGCAATCATCAACGTTGATTCCGCCGCCGAACGGCTGATTTCGCGCCGCGCCTGGGCATCTAAAACTGGCTGGACCAAATGCGCATACAGGCTGACCACTTCACGGTCGTTTTGCGTTTCATGGATTGAGGCATACCAGCGTTGCAGCGCCGGATGCGACTGATCAATACCCGCCTGCTGCGCCAGTTTTTCGCAAAATGCGCGGCCTTTGCCCGTGCCGTGGCTATGCAATAAATCACGCGCTTCGTCGCGTTCATGGGCGCGCTGTCGCAAGCGCCATAAGCGCCGCCACTCTGTTACCACAGAACCTACGCCAGCGCCGATAATCAATGCCCCAGCGGCACATCCACCCAGCGCCACCCAGTCCTGGGTTTGCCAGGCATTCATTGTCCACTGTACACCCTGCCCGACAACGCTTGCGCCAAACAGAGCCAGCCCTCCCATCACCATTTTGCGCCACAGGCTGCGTTTCGGACGTAACGCTGCGTCCATTACCGCTTCGACTTGCCCCTCTTCTTCCTGCGCTTCGTCGAGCGTGGCCGGGGCAAAATTTTGCGCCTGATTTTCGTCAAAGGTCTGCTGCGCCCTGAATTTAGGATTCTGATCGACCTCCAGAGGACCGTCGAAATCAATACGTGGTTTTAACGGTTCGGTCATCGCAATTTATCTCCTATTAAAAATTCCAGCGCAGCATCAAGACGAATATGCGGTAGTGGTTTGTCGACATCCATCACCTGCGGACGAAATGCCTCAAACTGGAAGCCTTGCTTATCCCAGAACGCCTGACCAGGCAAACGTGCGGGAACTTCGCCAGGATAAACAGTGAGCGGTGCGCCATCGCTAAGTCGATTACCACGCAGCGCCGGGATTTTCTCACCGTTAACATCAATAATGCCGCTGGTGGTCGCCTGAACTGACGCCAGCCCCAGGCAGTCCATGCTGATCCCTTCGAACGCCGCATTTTGCCAGGCATCCTGAATCAGTTGTTGCAGTAATGAAACCATATTAGCGTGCTGATCGATGGTCACATGGTCCGCTTTAGTGGCAGCAAACAATAGCTTATCGATAACCGGCGAAAACAAACGCCGGAACAGGGTACGCTGCCCGTAGTGAAAACTTTGCATCAGCTGCGTCAGTGCCAGACGCATATCATTAAATGCCTGTGGCCCACTGTTGAGAGGTTGCAGGCAATCCACCAGCACAATCTGGCGGTCAAAGCGCAGAAAATGATTCTTATAGAACCCCTTCACCACCTTCTCGCAGTAATAATTAAAGCGCTCGCGCAGCATTCCGGCATTGGTATGCTTATCGGCCTGCGCCAGTTTGGACTCGCCCCAGGTATCGACATCCGGCCACGGGAAGAATTGCAGCGCGGGCGCACCTGCCATATCTCCCGGCAAGACAAAGCGCCCAGGCTGAATAAAGTGCAGCCCCTGCTCTTTACAGTGGTGGAGATAATCGGTCCACGCGGCGGCAATGTCCGCCAGCCGGTTTTCGTCGGCAGGCGCTAGCGGGTCCAGCCCTTCGCTCATCATTCGCCATTTCGCCGACCATTCTCCGCGCTGACCATTGAGTAAGCCCGTCATCTGGCGCGACCAGCTTAAATAGTCCTGCGCCAGCATCGGCAGGTCGAGCAACCATTCGCCGGGATAATCCACAATTTCCAGATACAGCGTGGAGGTATCCTTAAAGTGGCGTAGCAGCGAATCATTCGATTTAAAACGTAGCGCCAGGCGGATTTCACTGACGCCGCGCGTTGGCGTTGGCCAGGCGGGTGGATCGCCATATAACTGCGCCAGCCCTTCGTCATAGGTGAAGCGCGGAATGCCAAAGTCACGCTGGGGAATGCGTTTCACGCCCAGCAGGCGCTCTTCACGCACCGCACTTAACAGCGGCAAACGTGCTCCGGCGTGAATATTAAGCAACTGATTAACCATCGCGGTGATAAACGCTGTTTTGCCGCTGCGGCTAAGTCCGGTTACAGCGAGGCGCAGATGTCTGTCGACACCCCGATTCACCAGCGCATTGAGTTCATTTTTAAGTCGCTTCATTGCTGTCCTGTGCTGCTCTGAAGACCAGAAAAAAAATCATTCGTAAGGATATGAATGTGGGGGCCAGGCCATTGATTATCAACTGCCCGTGTTGTCATCGACCGGCGAACTCCATAAGATGTGCAGCATTCACGTTCGGACGGAGTTCCTGACCTATGTCCCCTACTATTTATGATATTGCCAGGGTTGCAGGCGTATCAAAATCCACCGTATCACGCGTGCTGAATAAGCAAACTAATATCTCCCCGGAAGCGCGCGAAAAAGTGTTACGGGCCATTGAAGAATTACAGTATCAGCCAAACAAGCTGGCCCGCGCGCTGACCTCTTCGGGTTTTGATGCCATTATGGTGATTTCTACCCGTTCGACCAAAACTACGGCGGGTAATCCGTTTTTCTCTGAAGTTTTGCATGCCATCACCGCCAAAGCTGAAGAAGAAGGTTTCGACGTGATATTACAAACGTCGCACAATCCGGCAGAAGATCTGCAAAAATGCGAAAGCAAAATTAAGCAGAAAATGATTAAAGGCATTATTATGCTCAGTTCGCCAGCGGATGAGTCATTTTTTGCCCAACTCGATAAATATGATATTCCGGTGGTGGTGATTGGCAAAGTTGAAGGTCAATATGCCCATGTTTATTCTGTCGATACCGATAATTTTGGCGACAGCATTGCGTTGACCGATGCATTAATTGAAAGTGGGCATCAAAATATTGCCTGCCTGCATGCTCCGCTTGATGTCCATGTTTCGGTTGATCGCGTTAATGGTTATAAGCAGAGCCTGGCTGCGCATAATATTGCAGTGCGTGATGAATGGATTGTTGATGGCGGTTATACCCATGAAACTGCATTAAAAGCAGCACGGCAATTATTAAGCCAGTCACCGTTGCCTGAGGCGGTGTTTGCCACTGACAGCCTGAAATTAATGAGCATTTATCGTGCGGCAGCAGAGAAAAATATTGCTATTCCGCAGCAGTTAGCGGTGGTGGGTTATAGCAATGAAACGCTGTCATTTATTTTAACGCCTGCACCGGGCGGCATCGATGTTCCGACGCAGGAGTTAGGTCAACAAAGCTGCGAGTTATTATTCCGCCTAATTTCTGGAAAACCGTCACCACAGAATATTACCGTTGCCACGCATATGACGCTGAAATAAATACCAGCTACCTTGCCTGAATGCCAGATGCGATGCTAGCGCATCTTATCCGGCCTACATTTATAGATCGGATAAAGTACTCGCGCCGCATCCGGCAATTTAGCCCATTATCAGAACGAGTAATTTACGCCGACACCTGCATAATGGAATTTATCACTGTCGCCTTCGTCGTGATCCTGCCACTCAAACGCGTATTCCAGCGAAACGGAAAGTCCGTTCTGGAAATCATAACCGTAAAATAAACCTACACGGTTAAAATCATGGCCTTCACGTTCAATATCATCCTGCCAGTCCCAGTTACTCCAGCGATCCAGCCCAATGCGCGTATACGGCGTCACCGAGTGGTTGCCGAGCGTCAGCGGCAAATAGGCGCGAATTTCTTGCGTGGGAAACTCACCGTTATTGCGGCTGTCGTCCATATTGAAGCCGCGCTCGAGATAATAGTTCACTCGCAAGGCAACCGTTTCGTTGAAGGTATATTGCAGACCTGTTTCCGTTTCGACACGGGTATCAGCGTAACCGGTAGTGTTCAGATCGTTGGCAAATTTATACATCGACAACCAACCGTTGAAACGTAAATCGTCAGTCAGTTTCACATCCCAGTCTGGCGCGATTTTCCAGCGCTGCATATTCGCCGTGTCTTTACCCGGTTCATCAACGTAGTGATAACCATAATTACGGAAACCGCCGGTCAGGCCGAAACTGAAATCATCGTTTTCGAGGAACTGATAATGCACCTCCAGCTCCGGGCGATCAAACCACGTTCCACGTTTACCCGCGCTATAATCTACCGGCCCTTCCTGATAATAGGCCAGAGCAATTCTCCACGGCCCGTTGGCGGCATTAAAATAGACTGAAGGCTCCGCCAGCCCATCCATATCTTCGCCATAACCCTCGACGTTTTCTATTTCGTACATCGCGCCGATATTAAAGTGCCAGTCGTTCCTTTCCTCGGCCTGTGCGCAGGCCATTCCCGCACACATCACCAGTGCGGTACAGGGTAATAACTTTTTCATTATTGTTCCTTGTATTATCCTGGGGGAATGCCTTCCCCCTGTATTTAGCGAATTGCTATTTCCGTTTCTGCATCAAAGAAATGACATTTCGTCATATCAAAATGAATAGTGATATTTTCTCCTGCATGATAATCATTTAACGCACCAGCACGGACCACTAACTCGTGCCCCCCAACCGTGGTGTAGAGCATAAATTCCGCACCGGTTAATTCTGCCACGCTAATTTTGGCGGAAATGTTATTTTCCTCTTGCGCGTCCGGATGAATATCTTCCGGTCGTATTCCCATCACGATGGGCTTATGCAAACTTTCCTGTGTTTTCAGAACCGCTAATTTCTCTTCGGGAATGGTTAATTTAAGCGTTTCCGTAACGAATTTATCGCCATCGATCGTGCCGCGAATAAAATTCATCGCTGGTGATCCAATAAATCCGGAAACAAACATATTCGCGGGTTGGTTATAAACGGTTTTCGGCGCACCTACTTGCTGAACAATCCCGTCTTTCATAATCACAATCCGCGTCGCCATGGTCATCGCTTCGGTCTGATCGTGGGTCACGTAGATCATGGTGGTGTTCAGTTTCTGATGCAGCTTGCTGATCTCTGCGCGCATTTGCACGCGCAGCTTGGCATCAAGGTTAGAGAGCGGTTCATCCATTAAAAACACGCCCGCTTCGCGTACAATCGCCCGCCCAAGCGCCACTCGCTGACGTTGCCCGCCGGAAAGCGCCCCCGGCTTACGTTTCAGGTACTCACGCAGGCCGAGAATTTGCGCCGCCCAGTTCACCCGCTCATCAATCACCTCTTTGGCGATTTTTTGCATCTTCAGACCAAACGCCATGTTGTCGTAAACCGTCATATGCGGATACAACGCGTAGTTCTGGAACACCATCGCTATATTGCGTGCTTTGGCTGGAACGTCATTCATTCGTTTGCCGTCGATCAACAGATCGCCGCCGCTGATCTCCTCAAGCCCGGCAATCATGCGCAGGGTGGTCGACTTATCGCAGCCCGACGGGCCGACAAACACGATGAACTCTTTATCGGCAATTTCCAGGTTGAAGTCCTTCACCACATGCACCTGGTTATCGTAGATTTTTTGAATATGTTGTAACGAAAGCTGAGCCATGTTGATTCCTTTGCTATACGTTTTGCCAGAAGGCCGATAACCGCGGCCAGGTGAGTGATTCCGTTGAAGGCAACAGTAATTGCGCCCCGGTTAAGCCCGCGCCGATCCCCACCGAGCGCATACCGCTGGCGTTAATGGCGTCAATGCCCGCCTGCGCATCTTCAATGCCGATACATGCCTGCGGCGGCACGCCCAGCCCTGCACAGGCGGCGAGAAAGATTTCCGGGTCCGGTTTCGAGTTTTTAAGTTGGGAAGCATCCGCGCAGAAGGTGAAAAACTCGCGCAGCTCCAGCGCCGCTAAAATCGTCGGCGCATTCAGGGAGACAGAAGCCAGCCCAACCGAGATCTGCTGTGCACGGAGATCTGCCAGCAAAGAGCGAATGCCGGGTAGAACAGCGTTGACCGTCAACTCGCGTAGTGAGTGGACATAGAGCAGATTTTTGCGATACGCCAGTTGCGCCCTCTCCTGCGAGTTAAAGTCGCCCTCTTTGCCCCCGTGTTGCAGAATGCGCCGCAGAGACTCATCGCGGCTGATCCCTTTTAGGGATTCGTTAAACTGCGCATCAATGCTGATGCCAATTTCAGCGGCAATCTGCTGCCACGCCTGGAAATGCAGATGCGCGGTATCGGTGATTACACCATCCAGATCGAAAATTACCCCTTGCAGTTTCATTCATCCTCCTGATGTTTGGTAGCGGTCCCATTGAAGGGCAAAATAAAATCACCCAAACAGAAAACAGATTCTTCAGCCACGGTTATAAGCTGACCGTTCAAACGCAGTGAAACGGGCGCAGAAGTTCGAATCGCAATACGCTGCGCGTCAAGAGTGACCTGTAATTCGCAGCCCTGCCAGAACAGAGGGAAAGACAACTGTTGCCACTGCTCAGGTAACGCCGGATTGAGATGCAATTCACCGTCACGCACGCTCACCCCGGCAAAACCCTGAATCGCCCCCAGCCAGATAGCGCCAGTTGCGGCAGCATGGATACCATCATCACAACTATGCGGATCAGCACCAAGATCGATTTCAGTCCCCTCGCGCCAGAACTGATAACTTTGGGTCAGCAGGCCACAGCGTGCGGCAACAATGCCGTGGATTGCTTTACTTAATGACGAGTCGTGAATAGTGCGCGGTTCATAAAATTGCAGATTGGCAAGACACGATGCCGCTGAGAACTGCTCCGGCAGCATGTAATTGAGCATCACCACATCAGCTTGTTTGAGGATCTGCATCTCGTTCACTTCTGCGCGTGAATAATCCAGCAGTATGGTTTGCTTCCCCGCCGCCGCTTTGTATTTCGCCAGATTAATCGCCGGCTTAGCCATAAACGAATCATCCTGCGGCAAAACGCCGTCGGGCTGAATTTCTGGCATCCATAGCTCTTTGAGGAACATTTCGGCGCGATGGATAAACGCATCGTCGCTACAGCCGAACTGGCGGGCAATATTCAGCGCCTGTTGAACGTTGTAGCGGGCCATATAGCTGGTGTATGCATTATTATTGACATGTTCGGTATATTCGTCTGGCCCAATAACATCATGAATTTCCAGACGATCGTTAACTCTCACCGCGCGGCTAATCCAGAACTTTGCCGTCTCCAGAAGTAGCGCCATGCCTTCATGCGCAATGAAACTTTCATCCCCCGTGGTCTGCCAGTATTGAATAACCGCCCAGGCGATATCGGCCACCAGATGATGTTCCGCCTGCGCCGAGGCCACTTTTTGCCGCAGCCCGGTGCGAATGTTAATGGCGGCAAATTCCGGCGTCTCTTCTTCGCCGCTGCGCGCGCTTTCCCACGGAAATAGCGCGCCCTGCCAGCCGTTGCGTCGCGCTTTCTCCTGCGCGCCTGGCAAGTTGTGCCAGCGATAACGCAGTAAACTTCGGGCAACCGTCGGATCGCTAAACAGATGAAACGGTAACAAAAATACTTCTGTATCCCAGAAAACGTGGCCTTTGTAGCCTTCGCCGGTTAAGCCTTTTGCCGCAATGCTGCTGCGCTCGTCGTGGGCAGGCGTCATGATGCGCAGATGATAAAGCGCATAATCTAACGCTTGCTGATCGTGCGCTTCGCCGCCATTTACCGTGATACGACGTTTCTGCCACCATTGACGCCAGTTTTCTGTTGATGCTGCAAGAAGTTGGTCGTAACTCTGCTGCGCGCACATTTCAAGCTGGCGGTATAGCATTGCTGCACATCACCGCTCACCTTACAGCAACAGCTGATGGCCACATCACTGCGTCCATCCTGGGTGGTGTAGCTCCCCTGCATCAGATGCTGACCAAACACCCGCACCTGGGTTTCGTCGAGATGTTGGCGACCGTGATTGGTTTGCGTGGCGTCAATGCCTGTTGAAATCAGCACTGACGCGTCGGCGTCCAGTGGCGTAATAGTGATTTCCAGCGCAATGAGCGGCAGTTGGTCTGCCGAAACAAAGCGACGGCTGGCGATGGTGTAACCTGAGCCGTTGCTGGTACGCCAGACAACATTGCGGCGTAATTCGCCACTGGCAAAGTCAAGCTCACGCTGCCAGGCTTCGTGGGATAACGAGAAAACCTCACCATTTATGGCAATCTCCATCCCCACGACATCAGGCAGGTTCACCAGTTCGTTGATTTCACCTTTTCCCGCCCGATGATACAGCCCCGCCAGATACATCCCTCGCGTCTGGCGCGTGTAATCTTCTTCATGGCTGGCGCGAAGCCCAAGATAGCCGTTCCCCTGCGCCATCAGCGATGCATACTTGTTCAGGGTATGCTGGCTGAAATGGGGTTCTGATAACGTTACTGGCCTGGTCATAATTCCACACGCGTCCCTGTTTCTGCGGATTGATACAACGCCGCCACCAGTTGCTGGATGATGTACCCCTGCTCGGCGTCGGCTATCATCACGGGCTTGCCCTGTACGTGATTGATAAAGGCTTCCATGCTGCGCAAATGGCGGTTGTCGTCTGCCATTTCCCGTTGCATCAGCGTCATTAATTCACCGTTGTTATCGGTGTAGATATGTGCTGGAAACAGCGTCGCACCAGCTTTATCACCACAAAAGCTGACGTTCATAATCGACTGTTCGCGGATGTTGAGTGCAAATGACGTTTCCAGCCACAGAATGCCGCCGTTATGAAATTCAATGGTGCCAAACAGCGAATCTTCGACGCTGTAAGTTGCCGGATCCCACTCACCAAATTGACCACAGCTCTTTTGCGTGCCGATCTTTTGAAAGCTATGCGCATTCACGCTTTTCACCGCCGGAAAGCCCAGCACATACATCGCAGCATCCAGCATATGAATGCCGATGTCGATCAGCGGGCCACCACCCTGCAGTTCTTTATTGGTAAAGACACCCCAGCCGGGAACGCCGCAGCGACGCAGGGCGCGGGCGGTGGTAACGTAAATCTCTCCCAAAACGCCGTTGGTCACCTGTTCACGCAGCTGTTGCGTATCGAGCGCAAAACGATGGTGAAAGTCGTAGGCCAGCACCTTGCCCAGTTTGCGCGCGGTATCGCACATTTCCCGCGCCTGTTCTGGCGTCATGGCGGGCGGTTTTTCGCACATCACATGGCAGCCCGCTTCCAGTGCCATCAGGGTATGTTCGTAATGAAAACGGTTAGGTGAGCAGACGCTAACCACATCAGGTTTCACCGCCAGCAGCATGGCCTGCGGATCGTCCCACACGGATGCATTCCCGTATTTTTCTGCCAGCGCCTGCGCCTGGGAAAGGCGGCTGTCACAGACAGCCACCAGTTCCAGATCGTTGCGGGTGCAGTAGTACGAAGCATGAACCTTATCCGCCACCTGGCCTGCGCCTATTATCGCGACCCGCAGCGGAGAGCTTGTCATTGCACTTTTCACAAAGACCTCTTAGCAGGTACGCAACCAGGCCAACGAATCACGGTACGCCTGGGCAGGATCTTCCGCCCGGATACGCCCTTCGTACACTACATAGCCCTGATAGTTATCCGCGCGCAGCTGTTCAAACAGCGCGTGGAAATCCAGGGTGCCGCTGCCCGGCTGGTAGCGATGGTTATCCGCAATATGCACATGACCGAGCAGGTCGCGGTTGTCATGCAGCGCCTGCGCCAGGTTATCTTCTTCGATATTCATGTGATAGAAATCGCCGATAATCTGTACATGTTTAAGATCGTTTTCGACGATGTAACGGCGGGCATCGGCGAGGGTGTTGATCATATGATCCTGATAGCGGTTTAACGGTTCGAGATACACCACGGTTCCGGTACGCGCGGCGACCTGTTCCAGTACGCGCAGGGAATCACTCACCATTTTGCGGTCGCCGTCCAGGCTACGCGGCGAGGTCATCGGCGGTAAGCGGAAGGTAAACATGCCCCACGCAGCCGGAACGACGATGCCTTTACCGCCCACTTCTGCCAGCGCTTCGAGAATGCGCTCGATCTGCTTTAAGCCATTAAGACGACGCTCTTCGATAAAGTCGCCAATCCATCCGTCATAGCCACCGCAGGCGGTGGTCACCGGTAAACCGGTTTCTTTGATCGCCGCTTTGACTTCTTCGATGTTGTTAACCAGCAGTTTGCCGTCAATCTCAAAACCATCGAAGCCCATCTCTTTGATATAACGAAATTTCTCCAGAATGTTTTCCGGAAAGAACGCCTGATTCTGTGTGCCGATTTTCATTTTTTTCATTCCTTTGAATTAAAACGTAACGCCCATTTTGATGCTCTGTTCCGGATGCTGGTCGACATACTGCATATAGCTTTCCGGGCTATTGGCAAAGGTCACCACCGGGTCGATTAAATCTTCGCAATTGAGATAACCGTTCATCAGCAGTTCCCAACAGGTTTCTTCAATACGCTTGCGGCTCCAGCGCGGATAATCCGGGTTCGGTTCGCTGCACGCGCGAGAGAAGACAATTTTGGCGTTATTGAAATGCGCTTCGCGTCCGAGGTTAAAACCTTCGGCAAACGGCTTGGCAAACGCGACATAGGAGATGGTGCCGCCATAAGCCAGACCGCGGAGCGCCGATTGCAGCGCGTCGGCGTAGCCGCTGGTTTCGATAATCACATCGGCACCCTGCTTGCCGGTCAGCGTTTTGATCTCTTTACCTACATCAGTGCCGATGGGGTTAAGGCAGAAATCCGCGCCGTGGCGACGGGCAATATCACAGCGATGGGCGATAGGATCGACGCCAATCACCACAGAAGCGCCAGCGCGTTTAGCCAGTTGGATGGCAATTTGACCGATTGCGCCAAGCCCTACCACCACCACAAAATCCCCTACGCGCACGTTGGCATCGCGCACGCCGCTCATGGCAAACTGCGCCGGGTCGTAGCAGACGGCGTTTTTCCAGGAGCTGCCTTGCGGCATTTTGCGCAGCTTGTAGTTATTCACTGCGTTAATGATGACCGTCT
>PPYF01066938.1_pt1 | contig 16080 bp, 10 predicted proteins | sample 1559871 | NCBI WGS metagenome assembly PPYF01 (sample SAMN08240021, study PRJNA423297) | Human gut metagenome, whole genome shotgun sequencing project.
CCTCATTCTCATCTCTTAAGACACTCATTCACAATATAATATACATTCACAAGCCTATAAACCGGTTATTTGGTAAGCCCCCTGTTTTTTCAGTTTTTCTTCCTTGCACAAACGGCATAAATAACGGTGTCGTAGTTTGTATCATACTGTTCTTCTTTGACGATTAAAAGTTCAATATCTGTTAATCACGAATGTAATTAAGTCTAATCACTATTGTAGTTAACTTTAACCACTACTGTAATTAAACTTAGTCACAGTAGTGAATAAGCAATTACAAACATATAAAAGTGAGAAAATAAAAGGGAGAAAACAGATAAGAGACAGGGAAATATGCATACATAGACTACCGCCAACTCGCTGCACAAGCCATGCAGCTGCTTTATAAGAACGAACGTTATGGGTTGAATGATGAAAATGAGAAGGTATTTTGGCAAAACAACACCGAATTTGAGTAAATTTCGCCTTTGGAACAGTTGTTTAAATGTCACTTCTATTCCGCCACTACAGAGAAGAAGGGAGAAAGGCTGACCGCACATGAAGATTTTCAATTATTTGCAAGAGTACAAGCGTGAAAAACCTGTCAATCAACAAGATAAATTAATACAGACACATTATCCGCAAACTGAACATTCACCCAAAAGCCAGCAGAAAAGGTACTTTATATCACATGATAAAGTTAGAATAATTTATTTTCAAGCATCTGTGTTAGTGAGGGCAATGCCCTCACTAACACAGATGCTACCATCACTAATAAGCAGTTCATTATAAACCAGTTAGAGCCAAAGTGAGGGCATGAGGGCATTTTCGCGTCCAACTTTCTATTTGTTAAGTTGAAAGGGATGGCACCCAGCAGATAGGTCCCCATGACATCATAAAGAATGCAGCATAAACTATGATGGAAAGAACAGGAAGAATACCTCCCACCTGAAACTCATCACAAAACGCAACACAGAATGCACCTACAGCCATGCCAATAGAACCAACAATCAACAAGGGTTTACGTCCCATCTTCTCTACGGTAAAGATGGCAATCAATGTAAAGAGAATATTAACTACCCCCATTACCACAGTCTGCATCATACCATCGCCACCGCCACCGATTTTTTCAAAAATACGCGGTGCATAATAAAGCACAGCATTAATGCCGATAGCTTGCTGAAATACAGAAAGCAAGATGCCGACTACAATAACTGTCAGCCCGTATGTAAGCAGTTTTTCCGTTTTCTCGGAAGTTACAGCCTTTATTTCAGACAAAATAGTTTTAGCCTTATCTGTTCCATTTACTTTTTCAAGTACAGAAAACGCTTTATCATCCTGATGGGTCATAGCCAAATAGCGCGGAGTTTCAGGAACCAAAAACAATAAAATGCCAAATAATGCAGCCGGAACCGCTTCTGAACCAAACATATATCTCCAACCATCGGAAACAAGCACTTCATCCGGCATACCATCTTTAATCATATAATTGACAAAATAGACTACCAACATGCCAAAAATAATAGCAAACTGATTACAGGAAACCAATTTACCACGAATTTCGGAAGGGGCAATTTCGGCAATGTACATCGGACAAACAGCAGAGGCAAGTCCTACACCGATTCCCCCGATGATACGATAAAAGTTAAAAGCAAGGATCAATGCAAACGAAGTATCTCCTTTCGAGAAAAATAAAAATTCGGGATAATAAGAGCCTAAAGCAGACAGGAAGAACAATAAAGCAGCCAGACGCAACGAATTACGACGTCCTAGCCCCGAAGCAAAATAACCGGAAAAAGCACTGCCAATGACGCAACCTATCAATGCACTGGAAGCAGTCACGCCATGCCAGAAAGCATCTAATCCCAAATGTTTTTGCAGAGCCTGCTCCGCCCCCGAAATAACAGCTGTATCATAACCGAAAAGTAAACCGCCGAGAATGGCTATAAACACCACTCCCATCAGATAGAAATTGTTTTTCTTGTTTTTCATAATAAAAGGATTATAATAGTTTTCGTAATAAATACAATAACAAAGCTGTGCGAAAATAATCATTAATACGTAATTCTATTATAATTCTCCAACCATTTTAAATCTTTTTCACATCAAGGAAAAACAAGATTATTCCGTCTGAACTGTTCTATGTCTTCCTTTTTTAATCCTATCTTATCCAATGACTTAGGAAGATTATGGTCATTAAGATAATAACGCGGACGAATGAGATATTGTCTGTTTGCTACCGATAGGCTATCTGCCCTATAAGGTGTCTGTACCCCTGCCAAATTCAGCATGGTATGAAACACGGAGGCATTTCCCGCCACCGGTTTTTCACGGTTCTGCAATATAGCTTCATGTACTTCCACATTCTTTTCTCTATATGTTTTGGACAACCAAATTAAAAATGGCAAATACTCTTTATTCTCATATTTGGCGTCTGTCAGATTATCCGGTTTAAAGACAGACATGGATTCGGGATAACGTTCTTTATAATTAAAATGTGATCCATAGGCATGCAGCACGATGAATAATTTTTGATGACCTGCCTTTAGCTCCTTTTCTACCAGAAACAATAGTTCGTCATCCGAAATATTGGCTCCTTTCGGAGCATCTTTCTTGATAAACTTCCAATCATCTGCCTCCATCCCCAAAAAATCAATAAAAGAATGGTTAGGAAGCTGGTTCGAAAAAAAGGCAGTATGAAATCCTGCTTCCTTGAAAGCGGTAATGATTCCTTTCTGTCTATAAAGACAGTCATAATCCTCAGCCGAAGCTGCCGAAAGCAACATAGGCACACTTTTATGAGTAGTATTAGACTGGGTAAGCACATCCGTGAAAGTTACCACCCCCTCCATTTTATCAAGTAATGGAGTAGTATTCCTTTCATAACCATAAAGTCCGAAATTACAGGCACGGGCCGTTTCCCCTATCACCAAGACATAAACTTCCCGGCTGTTTTCATCATGTGCGGCACTGGCATTAAAAGTAAAATCCCTTGAAGTTTCCGCATATCCGGCTGTTTCGCCCGCACGTTCTGCAGCCAATACTAGATTATAACATACATTAGCCGGATACATTTCGATCTTTACCTGATAATCACGTTGCGTCGCATAGCAGATAACGGTCAATAACGCTCCTGCAACAATGCCTGCCAAGGCATACTTACGTTGAGAACGAATAAAAGAATATTCCAACTGATTACCCCGGGCCCATGAAAAACCTCCCAAGACCAAAGCAGGAATGTAAACAACAAAAACACCAATTACAGCCGGCAGTAAATTATCCAACAGTTCCAGCGCCTCCCCGGAATTAGTAGTTGTCAGATTCAGGAACATATCTACTGCAATGATAGAACGCCCGAACAGGTATAGCAATACCAGTTGGAATGCCGCAAAGAAAACAAACGGAAATAAGATCCAAATAGTCTTTCCAGGTTTACGCCCCAATGTCATAATCAACCAATAAACCGATACCGGCAGAATGACATTACAAATACGTGCCCAAAGTGTCATTTGCTGTTCTGTAAAAAACAATGCCACATTGGGAATGGCCAAGACAACGATGAACAGAACGAACAACCGTTGTGGCTCACAACACCACTGAATAAATTCTTTAAAATGCTTCATTTATATTAAAGATAAAACCAGACTGTCCATTTTTTCCAAATCCATAGTCCAGACGAACATTTACATTCTTTTTAAACTCCCAACGATAACCTATTCCATAATTAGGCAACACTCTGTCCATGCACAAAGCACTGAACTTATTGAATACAGTTCCGGCCCCTATCCAAACTACAACACCATTACGTTTCCATACATGCTGACGCAATTCCACCTGCCCCTCTATTTTATGCTTGTCACGATAGCGCCCTTCGTAATAACCACGCATGGAATACGAGTTTCCCAACAACGCCATCATGGCCCATGACGGATTACCGAAATTAAAAGTACCGCGTAATTCTCCTGCCAACAATCCTCCTTTCCATACAGGATGATAATAACTGGTACGCAAATCCGTAGTACTGAATGCATAATCGTTTCCTAAAAACTTAGGACGGAAACACTGGGTAATATTCAAATAATATCCCTTATGGGGATTGGTCAACACATCGCGCGAATCATATGCCAAAGAAAGGCCCACTCCATAATTAGCAGTAGTAAGATTCATCCCCTCCAGTAGTTCGGGGCGTTCCATATTCTTACCATGCACATAATCATAAGATACCATAGGACCTATATATAGATTATCCGCTATCCGAAACAGGAAACTAGCTTTAACTTGTGCTTGCCAGCGATCTAAATCAGATTCATTGGCATCTACCTTACCCATATCGTACCCTATTCCCCAAAACTTGGAAGGAAAGGAATAAAAATAAAGAGTATAATCCAGCCGGTATTTGTCCTGCGGAAAGATATGAGTTCCGCGTATCCCCAACATATAGAAGCCAACAGTGGAAACATCTCCGAATAAAGACACATTGGATGGAGGAAGAAGCATGTCATTTCTATCGGTACGATAAAGCCCCGCCGCCACCAGTCCCAGCCCCAGTTTGGTATCCGTACTGTAATGTGGTCCGCCAATAATACTGAAATCAAATTTCTTATGATTCTTATCTTTATTAGCATCATTAAAATAGTCCAGAAACTTTTTGAAAAAAGTCCTTTTCTGTACTGTGCTGTCTTTGTGTTGCATTGTCGTATCTTCAGGCAAATAAAACAGCCCACCCTCTTGCGTGACTGCCAAAGCCGCATCTGCCATACATATAAAGATTACGATCCAAAATGATATTTTCTTCATTGTAATCTATTCTTTTTTCCACTGTTAAAACAAGCTTTACAGTAAACATAAACTGAATAAAAACAAATAAAGCAGGTCTGGATACAAAGATAGCCAAACCTGCTTTATTGTGACTTTTTTATATAATAAGAATCTGGTCTGAATTTACCTATTTCTGTCCTAAATACCTTATACCGGTTGCTTTTCTGTAATCAGCCAACGCAATCTTCTGCTCATAATAAGATTGGATAAGGTTTGTATATGCCTGTATCCATGTCAGCTGTGCAGAAAGCACATCCAAAATAGTCAACTTACCTTCAGTATAACTAAAAGTGTTCAAATCCAAATTCTCTTCTGCCAGTTTGCAGTTCTCCTCGGCAATACTTATCTGACGGGTATTCTCGGTCAGACTAGTCCACGCCTTCGCCACTTCTTTGCTTATTTGGTCTTGCTTATCTTGCAATGCATACTGCTTGCTTAATAAAATAGCCTTCTGTGCAGCCGTCGATTTAAAGCGGGCTCCCCAATGGAAAATCGGCAATTTAATAGAGGCATACACATTACTATTAAACATAGTTTTGCCCGAAATGTTCAACATCTGTGTTCCCCATGTCTCTTTAAAACCGATAGAAAGAGAAGGATTGTACTTGGCGGCAGCCAGACTTACCTGTCTTTTCTGATAATCCACATCCAACTGTGAGATAGCATAATCGGGACGCACATTCAAGGCTGTTTCCGCTCCAATAAAAGCAGGCATAGGCAATATGGTAGAAATAGAATCCGTCAAATCCATTTCAGCCAGCGGTTCCAATCCCATCAGCACATTCATATTCTGCAAGGCGACCTGATAAGACTGGTAGCTGCTGGAACGTTGCAATTCAGCCTCTTTCAAACGGGTCTGCATCTGAATGAGATCCGTCTTGCTGATATAGCCATCATCGTACTTGTCTTGCAGCACTTTGGTCAACTGCTCAATAATCTGCACATACTGGCACATCGTTTCATACATTTCTTTTTGTGCGGCTGTTCCCCAATAACTGGCTTCAGCAGCATAGATAATATTATCCGTTGTCAAATCCACCGACTTATCCGCCATCTGGGTTTGTATTTGGGAAGCCTTGTAATTGTGATAGATGCTTCCACCGGCATAAATAGGTTGTGATACCCCTACTTCGGCACTGTATGAATCGTGCTCCATAGGAACAGCCATTCCGCCAAGATCCATCTCGTATTTGTTAATACGATACTGATAGCTTCCCGTTGCATCAACAGCCGGGAAGAAAGCGGTTTTTGCCGCTTTCATAGCCTTCTGCATAGCTGTACGTTGTGCCACACTCTGTTTTAAGGTTTGGCTATAATCCAGTACCTTTTGTTCAAAGGTAGAATAATCCACGACAGTCTGAGCCGAAAGTGTACCGGTCATACAAGCCATACCTATAATATAGATCATCTTAGTTTTCATTATCTGTCTGCTCTGATTTTAAAGAAAATACAATAAGTTACCGGAAGAACAAAAATGGTCAGTACCGTCGATACGAACAAACCACCCATAATGGTAGCCGCCATACCTGCAAACATGGCATCGCCCAACAATGGAAGCATACCCAGAATAGTAGTTCCGGAAGCCATGGTCACCGGAACGATACGTGTCTTGGTAGCCTCGACCACGGCAGGCACAGCCCCCTTTCCATCCTTCAACTGAAGTCCGATTTCATCGACCAGCACAATGGCATTCTTGATATTCATACCAATCAATCCCAACAGACCGAGGATGGCAAAGAAGTCCAATGACTTGCCAAACAAGAGCAATCCCCATACCACACCGATAAACACCAGCGGCAACATAAGCATAATCAATACCGGCTTGCGGTAGTTGCTGGGGAAAAGAAACAGCAGAACCACATAAATCAACAGGAAAGTCAGCGGAATATTCTTCGCCAATGCAGCATTACTTACATCCTGTGTTTCCTGCTCACCGAAATATTTCATTTTATACCCTTCGGGCAACTGCATCTGCTCTTGTACGGCAGTAAGCACCTGTTTAAACGCAGCCATCGTATTGGCTCCACGTTTAGGTTCACATTGCATCATCATACAACGCTCGCGGTTAAAGCGACGGACTACATTATAATCATAACCCAAAGCGAAATTATCGATTACCTGTTCCACTTTCACGGAATTTCCTTTCGTACTGAATACAGGCACACTTTTCACATCATTCAAGTTCATTTTTTCCACATCCTCATCTTTCAGCAGGATAGGCAAGGAAACATCCCCCTCACGATATTCTCCCAAAGGCAAACCATTGGTAGCCGTACGGAATGAGTTGGCAACCTGCTGACGGGTAATCCCCAAGCGTAAACCTTTCTGTTGAGAGAACATCGGTTTCCACACGGGCACCTTATCTCCCCAGTTGGAACGGATATCCGTCACCATATCACACTGGCGGGCTATTTTTTTCGCCCTTTCAACCAATGCGGTCAATGTATCGGGGTTTTCACCGATAAAACCGATCTCAATAGCAGCTTCAGGCACCGGAGACAAAGCAAAAAGTGCCGAACGGGTAATGATATTGGGAAAGTTCTGAGTCATGTGCTCATAAAACTGCTGTTCTACTTCGGCTGCATCTTCGGGGTCTTTAGTTTCCACCATCACATTGGCATAGTTAGACTTCGGTCCAAAAGAAGAACTTGCCAAATAGTAACGCAACGGAGTACCACCCAATGTCACCGAATATGATTTAACTTTCTCATGATTCTTCAAGTAATCCTCCACCTTCATCACATCCTGATCTACCGCATGAATACTAAATCCCTCAGGGAATACCAGATCAGCACGGAAATAAGGCTTATTCATTTTCGGGAAAAAACTCTGAGGCATAACAGCCATAATAACCAAAGAAAGCACCAAAGTTACAAAAACCGTGGTCAATGTCACAAAACGGCGTTTAATCAGCAAGGTCAGAAACTTCTCGAATTTATGATAGAGTTTAGTATCATACGGGTCTTTCATTGCACCGCCGGGAACAGCTTCTTTCAAAATAAAATTACCAAAAGTCGTAGTCTGGCACAAAGCCAGAATCCAGCTCAATCCCAGTGATACAGCCAATACAACAAATAGCGGTTTCACAATCTCAGCCACGGATGCCGGTGCCAGATACAAAGGCAGGAAAGAGCAGATAGCAATAAAAGTAGCGCCCAGCAATGCCCATTGCGGCTTGATGGCTCCCTCTATCAATGACTGATAACGTGATTTTCCGCGCTTGATACCTATCTGCGCATTATCTGTTACCACAATGGCATTGTCCACCAGCATCCCCATGGCGATAATAAATGCCGCCAAGGAAGTACGGTTCAATCCTACCCCCCACATCAACATAATAAGCAAAGTACCACCTACCGAGAAAAGTAAGGAACTACCTATCAGCATACCGGCACGCGATCCCATCACCACAAAGATAATCAGGATAACAATAACCAATGATTCTATCAAATTCAGGATAAAGCCATTATTCGCCTCATCAGCAATCTTGTCCTCAGGATAAAGCGAGGTCAGTTCAATGCCGATAGGCAACAATTGCTCTATTTCCGCCAACCTTTCGTCCACTGCTTTACCCACAGCCACCACATTATCCTTTGCTCCACTGGCCACACCTATACCGATAGCACGTTTACCATTGACCCGCATCAAGGTTGAAGGCGGATCATAGTATCCACGCTCCACTGTTGCAATATCCCCCAAACGGACTTCCCGTCCGTCCTTGCTGATAATCAACTGGTTTTCTATATCTTCCAGACTGGTATAAGTCCCTTCCGTACGCAAGCGCAACTGATAAATTTCTGTCGCTATATCTCCTGTATTCACCTGTATATTCTGCTTCTGCAAGATGCCCATAATCGAAGTGGGATCAATACCCAATGCCGAAAGTTTGGAGGTAGATATCTTGACATTGATCACTTCGGTCTGCTCTCCGTATAACATTACTTTCTGTACTCCCTCAATCGGGGTCAGCTGAGTACGGATACGCTGTGCCCAGTCACGCAAATCGGTATACGAGAAGCCCTCATCAGCTGTCAAAGCATAATAAATACCATACACATCACCAAAGTCATCATTTACAGTAATGGTAGACGCCCCACTGGGCAACTTAGGTTGTATATTCGCCACTTTACGACGTAATTCGTCCCATTTTACAGGCATATAATCCGGATCAATCGTAGGCTGAAGTTCAATAGAAATCTTAGACAGTCCGAAATAAGATTCCGATTTAATCTGATATACATCTGTCATGGACTGAATTTCACGTTCAATCGGTTCCGTAATCAGTTTCTCCACTTCATGTGGATTCGCTCCCGGATACTGGGTAACCAATACCGCAGTCTTTATCACAAAAGGCGCATCTTCTTTCTTAGGCAGCTTGAAGAAGGAGATTACTCCGCCTATCAACAAAATAGCCAAAAAGAAATAGATAACCTTCCGGTTCTCCAAAGAATATTTTGGAATATTCATGATATGCTCTCTCCTTTTTTATTCTGTTAATATTTTTACTTGCTGGCCATCTACCAGATAAGACGCTCCGGCAGACACAACCTGTTCGCCCGGTTCAATATTTCCGGATACTATCAGGTCGTTACGTCCTACAATAATTCCCTCATCACTGACTTTACGCAGTTCTACTTTCTGTGTAGACGGATTATATATAAATACGATCTTGCTATTCAAGTTATTATCAAACACTACAGCGGACAAAGGCACTGTAATTCCTTCTTTTACCACATCATTCTCAATATTGACAATAACACGGCAAGAAAAGCCCACCGATACCTTATATTTTTTCAAATCAAATTCCGGATCATCAATGTAAAGGAATACAGGAACTCCTGCCCCATCGGGAGAAGCCTCTACATACTCCTTTACTTTTGCCTGAAATAATTTTCCTTTATAGGCATCAAATTCTACGTAAATAGTAGAAGGAGAAGTTACATAAGAAATATTCGTTTCGGGGATAGTGAACTCCACTTGCAATTTAGCCGGATTAATCAAACACACCACTCCTTGTCCTGGCTGTACACGCTGATAGTTTTCAACATATTTTTTTTGGATAAAGCCATCAAATGGAGCGCGTAGTTTGGTGTCATTCAATGTGTTTTGCGCATTTTCAAATGCCGATTTGGCATTGGTATACGAAGCTTGGGTCGTTTCGAACTCTTGCATGGAAATAGCATTCTTGGCCAACAGTTTCTCTGCGCGTTGCATTTGTGATGACGCCTTTTGGAATGAAGCCCTCTTAGCGTCATAATCCAGTTTGTAATCTGTCGGATCAATTTCGGCCACTACCTGTCCTTTCTTCACCCGTTGTCCTTCGAGTACATTCATTGCTACCAACGGACCGGACATTTTAAATGCCAAGTCACTGAACTGATCAGGCGACACAACACCTGAATACGATTTTTCGATCCTGCTTAACGAGGTCACTTCCGCCAATTTCACGGGCCGAGGACCGCGTTCTTGTGCAGGTTGCTGTCCGCAAGAACAGAACACTGCCGCAATCATTGCCATAATAGACAAATTTTTACCTTTCATACTGTTTATCTTCACTATTAGTTTCGCTGCAAAGTTCTTATAATTATTAAAAGCGTACAAGTGCTAACAGTAAGATATATTAGTCTATTTTTAAGCATTTTCTTTGTTATCTGCTCTAACTGCCCTATATTTGTGGTGCATAATCAAAACCTTCTTTATTTTTATGAAGTATATAGATGACATTAACTTATTTAAATCGAATAAGGATTTCGTTGCAGAAATTGACATGACAGGATCATTAGGCCGTATTTACCACTATCCGCAACGAATGGAAGGATGCTTGTTCCTTCTGTGCCTGCGAGGTGAATGTGACATAACGATCCATCTGTCTGAACACAAGATACAAAAGAACGACATTGTCACTATTCTGCCAGAAACCTTTGTACATGTTCACCGGCAAAGTCCCGACTGTCGTCTGTACTTGATAGGATTCAACAAAGAGTTGCTGAACGGAATAAATCTCTTCAATTCCACCATGAACTATCTTTCAGCCCTGATTGACACACCCATTATCCCTCTGCGTCCCGAAATAACCGAGTTGTTTCAAGACTATTTCCGGTTGCTGATAAAAATGAAACGTATGGGAGCCAAGCCCAATAAAGAGTTAATCAGCACCATGCTGCTCACTATATTGCACGGTGTAGGCAGCATTCATCAGAACACCAATGTAACCACACGTACTTTCAACCGTGGAGAAGAAATTGTGAAACGCCTGGTCCAATATATCATCAAACATTATACGAAAGAACGGAGTGTAGCTTTTTATGCCGACCTGCTTCATATATCCCCTCAGCACCTCAGCACTACTGTCAATAAGATTACGGGAAAAACTGTTACAGATATCATCGCCAAACTAGTGATAACAGATGCGGAAGCCAAACTAAAATCCACAGACTTTACCATTCAGGAAATAGCCTATTCACTTAATTTCCCAGACATCTCATTCTTTGGGAAATATCACTAGTCGCCCCTGTACCGGATAAATTACTGCTCATATCTGTATCCCCCCAATATACAATTCTCCTGGAATAATCTATACCCAACACTATTCCCCCACCAGGCCCCATCAAAATAGGAGTTATGCCCTCAGAAGCACTAGTATTCACCTGTATCTCACCATGATATATATCATAATTCCGTAATGCAAAATTCGAAGTGACAGGAGCATTTTTGGTAAAAGGTCCGTCAGTAGTAAAATAATGATTACCAATAGTAGAAGCAGCCAAAGGATAAGGTCCTCCGTTTGATGTAAAATATTTGATGCCACTCTTCCCCGCAAGAATTTCCGCTAACAAATTCTGACTTACATCGGAAGCATCATAAGAGGCGATCAAGACACGATTCTTCTTTGTTTTCAGCCAGTTATGAAGTTTATGAGCATCTTGACTACCAAACTGCGAGGTTGGCACATAATTTATATATACTACATCAAACAGAGAAAAAAGAGCATCTGTCAAATTATTAGCATTAACCCCTACTCCCACCAAATTATAACCGCCACACTCCACTACCCCATCGGGTCCAAAATTAGTTTGATTAGTCAAAATACCACGAAGTCCGGTAGCACGAGCTTCAGCACTACTAGAACCTAAAATATTAGTACCCAAATACCCCAGACCGGAAGTAAATGACATCAAATTGATCGTTTTATAAGCTGCTATATCATACTTCTGCTGTATGCTGACATAAATAGTCCACCGCTGAGCTGTAATCACAAAATGCTGTATACGGTTGCTACCATCTGCCAAATTATTTTGCAAAGCTGTTATCACCAACCGACTTCCATTATCCTCCTTCGTTACTGTAAAATAATCATTAGACAAAGACTGGGCTCCGGTTCCTTGGAGCACACCTGCATCATCTGCCCACTGCAACGTATAATCCAAAAGGTCTGTACTGACACTAATAATTCCCTCAGAGCCGGTTTTATGCTTCAAAACAACTTCACGTGTTGATATTCCGAAATGATGTTCTCCGTCAAAATACATATCCATAGTATCATCATCCCATGCTTGTACCTCCGCCACTATATTAGATGAACGGTTATGGGCTGCATCATCCGGCGTACTCCATCCCGGAGCCGATACCTTCTTTATATTAAATATATATTTATGGTTACGTAAAACTTGCCCAAAAGCATTATGGTTATTATCCGGATCAAAATCCATTCGATAATAACTTGGCGTATTGCTATCAGCATAGTATCCCTCTACCACTATACAAGTAGCTTTATCTACCTGGTCTGCAGGTTCAGGCGACCAAGTTTCGGATAAATAAAGCCGGGCGGAAAAATTATTCCAATTCTCTGAAGAAACAGGAAATATCGAACTGTCCACATTCCTGTCACTACCTTCGGGTACACTTGGAAAAGTTACTTTGCTCACTCCCGTTTCATCCGGAATAACTTGCAGATAATTATTGGCCCGATAAGCTTTTACCCCTGTCATTCTAAAATTAGCCACTTCCGTAGCTGTCACATCCACTCTAGCTATGGAACGTAACATTTTCAATCCTAAAATAGTACCTGTTCCCGTCGGCTTCAAACCTTCCGGCAATTCATATTCTCCAGACATGGGAAAAACAGATGTCAGATAATCAAATTTTCGATTCATTTTCTTCTTTATCATTTCTTCACTATCACCAACGACAGGCTCATCAGCCACTACCACATCGGTGGCATTTGCCAAAATCAATAACTTCATAGGGATATCACCGGATTTCAGTAACGCCGTAAAAGTTATGGTAGAAGCAGTGTTGTTGATAGACAACCCCGGCACACGATATTTATATTTACCCTCCTCAAATACCAATATTTGAATCTCATTTATCAAAGTTTCATGATCAATCGTACGAACTATCCCCCTTGTACGGGTATAGGTGACCGCCGGTACAGTTACAGCCAACTCTATCAAAACATTTTCTGTACCTTCATTTTTATCGGGCTTTACGGGTAATTCTGCATTATCTGTACAAGATATACATAAAAAGATGATAACCAATATAGCCATTAATTTACTCATAATTGTTCAAGTTTGTTTTATTTTGAAACAAAAGACAGAGGTTCTTGGTTCTAATCATATTCATTAAAACAATAAGAATATGAAAACAAGTAAAATGTTTATAACCATAGTCACTGCTTTGGCAATGGCTTCGTGCAACAATGACAAAGAGTTCGCCAATCAGCCAGAGCTGGAAATGCAAGTTCCAGAAGCATACGCATCTTTCTCCATCAGTATCCCCCATACTTCGGGAACACGCTCTGTAACCACCCGTTCCACTGAACCAGGAACAGATGCAGAAAATATCGTAAAATCCCTTCATATATTTATTTACGATAAGGAAGCACCTTTCACTTCTACGGTAGCAGAATTCAGCGTTGCCGCAAACACACTCCAACAAGCCCCCGGAAATACTTCCCAATGGATTACCACTCGGCCCGTCAATACCAAAAAAGCGGATAAATATATCTTTGCGGCAGTAAACCTGAATACAGAAATTGTAGATTATATTACCTCTAATGGCTTGGGAGCATTCAATTATAAAGAGTTTACGCAAGAGGTCGGCAAACTGGCAGATCAAACAAACGGGTTCATTATGTTTAATGAAAATTATCCCAATATCACTCCAGCCACAAATTTATATGAAGATAAAGCCGAAGCAGAAAAACATCATATTTCAATACCAGTCAGCCGTGTTACTGCAAAGAGTGCTGTATTCACTTCACCTACGTTTAAAGTAAAAGGAGGAGGATCCATGACAGATTTGAAATTCGGTTGGCGAAACTTAAATAAGAAATTCTATTTTATTCAAGATAGCAGAGATGGAATTGTCAAAGACTATAACTGGAACAGCTATACAGAGCAAGATTTTTCAAGAGGCACAGATGCTATAAACGTTTACGGAAATGATACTCCTCCCTCTGTCTTCTCTTATGCTCCGGAAAATACGTTTCAATATGTATCGGGAACATCAAATGTAAATGAAAGCACTTTTATCAGTATCAGCGGAGTCTTCACTCCTGCCAAAATCGTAACTAGCAAAAATGACTCCCCTACCGGTGAAAGTGATTTTACAATAGAGAATAATACAAGTGGCCCCGGAACAACTTTTTATGTAGTACATACCGCTGATGGGACAGCCAATTACTTTATAGATGGTGCTATTGCAGAAAAATATGCCGAACTTTGTGCAAACAATACTACAGGTATGCCTGCACTCACCGGTGATTATGTGTTGGCAGACAATACCTACACCAATGGCATATGTTATTTTCATGTACAGGTCAACGGTAACGTAACAGCGCCCCAAGCACCTTATAATATATATCGAAATCAATATTTCAAAATTACTGTCAATTCCATACAAGCCCCGGGAAAACCATCCGATAATTTTGATAATAATCAACCTATCCAGCCTAACACATGGATCAGTGCAGATATAGAAGTCATTCCATGGGAAGTAATAGAGGAAGACCATGATCTATAAATGGGTAATAATTATTCATTAACAAAATGAAAATCAGATTGAAACTGGCATCTCTTGTTCTGTTGTTATTTGTTCTAACCAATTGCATTAAAGAGAATGAATGTTGCTGTTCTCAGGACTATACAGTCCTGGGACTCAAATTCCGCTACGCAACAAACAAAAGCATACATCAGCAAACAGAGTTCCCTCCAAACGCCATGCTGGCTGTTTTTATTTTTGATGACAAAGGAACATTCGTTTCCCAAATAAATGACTCATTAAATCAAGTTAATGACGACTACACCATGAAACTGCCTTTCAAACAAGGCAGCTATCAATTCGTAGCCTGGACAGGTTATGATGAAACCTGTTACCAATTGTCCGCATGCATTCCACAACAGACTGACATACACGATTTCTTTTTATCTCTGAAACGTGAAAAAGACAATCAAACTATCAACCAGCCTAGTCTGCTCTATCATGGAATACATGACATTGTGAAAATCAGAGAAGGAAAAGAAAACATTGTATGGATTGACTTAAAACAAATCACCAACCATATCCAAGTTATCGTCCATAATTTGAATGATAAAAAGAAACATATCATCTATATTGAAGACAACAATGGGAAATATGACTCTTTCTTGCAGTATGCCGATGATGAAAAAATTACTTATCTTCCCACCTACTCAAATCCATCAAACACCACATCTTCTCTCATAGCCGATTTCACGGTAATGAAGCTGGATAAAAACAGAGAGCCACGACTGAAGATTTCAGATGATACAGGAGTCATCCGTTATGATGAAAATCTTATAGGCAAACTGCTGCAAAAAAAACCTTACATTGATTTCGACTACAATCATGACTTTACCATTGAAATATCATTCAACGATTATATTCCTGTGAGTATAAAAATTAATGGCTGGGAAATTATCAATGAATCGGTATAACAAACATAAAAAGAAGGTGCAGTTCACATTACGACGCACCTTCTTTTATTATTCATCTATAAAGCCTTCGGCTTATAAATAGCGTTCCACCAAGTCGCATCATCCTGCAACCATTTGGCAAACCAGGCAAAAATCGTGTTCTGCCACTGAATCCTCTTGCCATAATCCACTATATGATGATCTTGTCCCGTTACAGCCACAAAAGCCGTTTCGCGCCCCAGTAACTTCAGTGCTGTAAACATCTGAATGCTCTCTCCCACCGGTACATTCACATCCGCATCACCGTGCAAGAACAGCAAAGGCGTATGTATCTTGTCCGCATTGAACA
>PPYF01525758.1_pt1 | contig 16077 bp, 10 predicted proteins | sample 1559871 | NCBI WGS metagenome assembly PPYF01 (sample SAMN08240021, study PRJNA423297) | Human gut metagenome, whole genome shotgun sequencing project.
ATACAATATGTTTCATATTGTAATATACTCATAGTATAATTCAAATATATATATCATAATATTTTTATACTCAATATATTATATATCATAATTCTGAATCAATTATGAAGCAGATTTAATTAAAACCGCTTCTGAATCATTAATAAAGGAAGGATATGAAAACAAAACAATCAAACAATGAATTACTTTACTTTAAAGAACATTTGTCATGTAAAAACAACATGACAGACAATTCCGGTGGATTCAAATATATTAAGTTTGATGAAGGAATAAGTATAGTAGAAGAATATGCGCATAAGAATTATCTTTTATTCTTTTTAAAAGGTGACTTCTCTGTGTACTGTAATCAATTCTGTAATCATACATTTCACAACAATGAAATGGTGATATTACCCAAATCATCAATGGTAAAGATATCTGCGACTGTTAGATCACAACTGTTGGCAATGGCGTTTGACATACCTCAAAGCAACTGTGATAAACTCTTGTTTCAAGGTTTGGCCGCCATTTGCGCAGATATGGAATATAATTTTGAACCTGTCCCTATTCGTTATCCGTTAATGCCTTTTCTAGAGACAGTCATTCATTGCTTAAAGAACGACCTGAACTGTGCACATCTGCATGATGTAAAACAACGTGAACTTTTCTTTTTACTGAAAGGCTTTTATAAAAAAGAGGAAATAGGCTCACTTTTTCACCCTATCATCGGCAAAGAACTTGAGTTCAGAGATTTTGTCATGCAGAATTACATCAAAGTAAACAATTTGGATGAGTTAATCACACTGTCCAATATGGGGAGAACGAGTTTCTTCATCAAATTCAAAAAGGAGTTCGGGACAACTGCCAAACAATGGATGATGAAACAACTAAAGAAACGTATTCTAGGAAAAATTACAGAACCGGGCATATGTGTCAAACAATTAATGGAAGTCTGTAATTTCGAATCAGAAGCCCAGCTCTATCGTTATTTCAAACAACAGTTCCAATGTACCCCAAAGCAACTAATAGACCGTTATCACGCAGAAATCCATAGTCTGTGAAATAAATGCCGGCATTGTATGAAAAGAGAATATTATCGTACTTTTTGATAGTGCTTATTCACTGGAAATGAACTTATTTTGCATCATCATCTTTAAGAAGCAATCAAAATGCGCTCTATTATAAAATAGACATTGCGTACAAATATAAATTATTAATTTGAATCACACAAAATTTTGAGAACAAATCTTCATTCCAAATCATAACAAATTTGTAACAACACGATTTACTTTAGCCAATGTCTCCTGATCGAAATCCTTAAGATATACGCGTGTCATCTCTTCCGAAGTATGCCCTAATCCCGCACTAATAATAGATATAGGAGCCCCACTTTCTCTAGCCAACGTTGCCCAAGTATGGCGGGCAGTGTAGGTAGTCAACCGGACATTTATATTCAGCAGGGAAGCTATTTTCTTCAAATACCGGTTCATACGTCCTAAAGCCAGCCGGTATTGCTCATATATAGGTGTAGGCAAAGCGGCATCAAGAATCGGGAACACGTATTCACTATCATTTGCATATTTATTAATCAACCTCTGCATTTGGGGAGTGACAACAACATGAATCAACTGCTTGGACTTGTGCCGGCGATAACTTAATATGTCACCATTTATATCTTTCTTTTTTAGGAATACAATATCTACAAAAGCCATTCCTTGGGCATAGAAACCAAATAAATACAAATCACGTGCAATATCCATACTCGAACAAGCCGGCAAAGAAAGTGATGACAATTCTTTCATATCATTCTTATTAATAGCACGTTTGACTGTCTTGCAAGGTTTAGTGTGAATATAGGCAAAAGGGTTATCATTTTTAGATTTATATCCATTCCGGATAGCTGAATTATAGATCGTCCGAAAATTACGCAAATAATAGTTGATTGTATTTCTAGCCAATCCCTGGGCAAACAAGCAGTCTTCATAACCGACAACAAAATTACAGTCTATCTTTTCCATCCTGATATCCGTTTTTCTTGCAGAAATCGTATTCAAATACTTCTTTAAGGAAATACGTGTACTATAATAGGCTGCCGCAATGCCATCTTTTCCCATCGCTTTCTTATAAGCGATCTGACTATCTATATATTGAAGGAGATAATAAGAATGATGTCCATTTTTCTTATTTGAGCCAACAATATCCTCCACGGAATAGGGTTCATTCTCTTTCTCCAATTCCAGAATCCTATTCTTTAACCTTTTATATTCCCGCCTTAGTTCCCTATTTATTTCCGCTATTTCTTTCACAGAATAGGCCGAAGATTCACAATATTCAATTTCCCGTAACTCATTATTAAATTGCTGTTGGAATACACGATATTTTGTATAGTAAAGTAATTTCCGTCTCTGATGAATTATTTGAAATACTAAAGGAAATCTACCATCATTAAGCATTCGCTGCTTATTAAGTAACAACTTTATAGATGCCATTTTCTTACCCTTACATTGTCTAGATATTAATTCAAACAGGGCAAAAGTATAAAAAGTTCGCCAACATCCAGGTTCTTTAGAATTTAAAACGTTTTCATGTTCTTTTTAGGTACTAATAAAAAGAAGATTCAGTCGGTGCCGAATCTTCTTTACTGTACAGAGATCCTAATTTATTAATCAATATAAAGGAGTAATAATCCCTATTCTCCTACCCGATTATTCCCCAAAGATACAACTATTTACTTCAATGCATTACAAATCTCAGAATTCACCTTCTTCAACTGTTGCTCATCCAACTTAATCACCTTACGGTCATATGTCATCAACCCGTTAACTTCTACCTCAACGTCTGTAGTCTGTGTATAAACAGCGGCAGAGAATCCCCGTACAATCATACCTTTCAACCTATCAGCATACTTCAAATATTCATCTGTAGCTTCTTTAGAAGTATTAAACTGAACGTACCCCCAATTGCGGTTCGGCTCCCAGATATGGTCTTTCAGTACCAGCCCGATACCACCGTACTCTCCAAGTACCGTTGCACGCTGCGCGTCATATAGATACATTTCCGGCCCCGGATAATTATGCAAGTCGAGCATATCGCCACAAGTATAGTGATTGCCGCCACTGGCAGGGTTCACTAAACGCGACGGGTCATACTGCTTTGTCCATTCTGCAATCTCAGCGGTTTTGAATTGCCCCCAAGCTTCATTAAAAGGAACCCACGTTCCGATACAAGGATAAGAATAAAGACAGTCGATGATTTCCTTCCATTCTTTGCGGAAGATAGCTTCTGATTCGACAGAGCGCTTCAATTCTGTTCCCTCAAAATATTTACGGTTCTGCCATTCTGGATTCTTATCCCCACTTGGCATATCCTGCCATACTATCATGCCCAAACGGTCACAATGCGTATACCAGCGGGCAGGCTCTACCTTTATATGTTTGCGGATCATGTTATACCCAAAGTCCTTCGTCTTCTGAATATCATAAATCAAAGCCTCATCCGAAGGGGCAGTATATAAGCCATCGGGCCACCAGCCTTGATCCAAAGGTCCGAACTGGAACACATCTTTATTATTCAATTGCAGACGTACAATGCCGTTTTCATCCCGCTTCGTGGAATATTTACGCATGGCAGCATAGCTTTTAACTTTATCTACCAGCTTATTCCCTGTATACAGACAAATTTCCATATCATATAAAGTTGGAGAATCCGGCGACCACAGCTTCACATCGGCAGGCATCGTTATTTCAACCGGCACACCATTAATCGAACTGCCCTTAGCTACCAGCCGCTTTCCCTCAAACACCTTCACTTCCACTTTATCCGAAGCGCCTTTCTCATTCGTTGCTACTTCTACAGTCAATTTATTCGCATCAATATCAGGTGTTGCTCGGATATTTGCGATAGATTGTGCAGGCACAGGCTCCAGCCATACTGTCTGCCAAATGCCACTGACCGGCGTGTACCAAATACCTCCCGATTTACTCACCTGTTTTCCCCTAGGTTGGGGACCTTTATCTGTAGGGTCCCACACTTTTACTACCAATTCGTTCTCCCCATTCCGCAAAGCCGGAGTTATATCGAACGAGAAAGGAGTAAAACCGCCTGTGTGCTGACCTATCTTTATCTGATTCACCCATATATCCGCTTTCCAGTCAATAGCCCCAAAATGTAATAATATCCGGTCCCCTTTCCATTTTGCAGGAACTGCAAACTTACGCTGATACCACAATTCGTTCTTATCTCCCAATATTTTTCCGACACCGGACAAACTGGATTCAACAGCAAAAGGAACTAAAATCAGACCGTCATACTCCTGCGGAGCCGCTTGCCCCAGCGGAGAAATGACATAATTCCATAATCCGTTCAGATTCATCCAATCCGGACGCTCCATAATAGGGCGCGGATATTCGGGCAATACGTCTCTGACGTTTATTTTAGACGCCCATTCTGTCTTAATCCGTTCTCCTGCCGGCTTCCACTGCGCAAACAGACACGGACAATTAAATAATACTACTAAAAAGAAAATCAAATTTTTCATCCTGATATGTATATTAAAGTTTCGATGCAAAACTAGTAGAGTTCCCTAGTCCTACAGGAAATCAGCAGGTCAATAAACAATAGATTCTGTTCAACTTAATCAAGCAAGAACCTTTCCGCACGTCCCGGAGTCAACAATTCCCATAAAGAAGCAACAGTCCATCCCGGCGCGAAGATATCATTATAATACCCCTTCCCGTTCTTACCATAATCCCAATTAGTGTGCTGAACGACCTCCGGATAGAAGCCGGATTTTGCAACTCCACACAAATGTCCCTCGTGAGGTAACAACTGACGCATAGATGTAGATATCACTTCCGCAAAATCAGCCATACGAGGTTCCGCATATTCTTTCGACAACCATTGAAGGACAGAAGCAAACTCAAAAACAAAAACATCAATATGGTTATTCTCTACAGAAACATTTCCCCAACCACGGGTTTTAAGACCTACATCGCCCAACATCTGACCCTGAGCGAAAGGAACGTCCCATAAATAATACCAGGACAGAGCAAAATAAGCAGCTTTCTTTGCCAGATCAGCATAATGCTTATGTTCCTCCCCTTTCGTTATCAACGAAAGATAGTAAGTAGCGGTAGCAGCGTAGAGCGAAGCTTCTTTATCTTCACAGTTCGCGTCCAACGTAGATGAAAAATAATCGGCTTTTGAAATCAGTTCTTTCTCCAAATAATCTGCCGTCCGTTTGGCACTGGCCAAATAACGCTTATCTTTAAAATATTTGTATCCCATTACCAATGGCAACGTAGCAGAAGGCGTACTTCCCCCACTGGGATCGACAACCGTGAAATCATCACGAAACTTACGGGGAAAACTCCCGTCCGCACTTTGTAGCTGTAAGAACATATCCAGCATACCCTTTACTTTCTGCTCCCACTCCGGATGGCGACGACCATTCTCTTTCTCATAGGCCAAAAAATGGAATATAGCATAAATGCCCTCCGACTGACGCCGGATGCTATGAACCGGTTCCTCGTATCCCTTATCAAAATTGACAGATTCCTTGAAGAATCCGGCTGGCGTAAAACCATTCTTCAAATAACTATCGAATATCTTAGTGCTATTCACCTTCAGTTCTTCCCGGTTCGATTGCCAGCCATACTCCCATGCATTAAACGCGTTAAGAAGTACCCGACCGATAAAACCGACCTCAGCCTGCCCGTTTCTTTCACAGTCGTTCGTCTTGAGATGTATGCCGGAATTATAAACCAACGGCTGATTATCGACCAGACTATTCACAAAGAAACAACTAAGCGTCTGCTTCATATCCTCTATTGAATATGAGCTTTCCACCGGTTTCGGAGCATAAGTATCATAACAATACTCCCATGTATGCTGGACAAAATCTGAGAAATTATCCGCACTACTCTCCATTATTTCCCATGTCAACAATACCGACTCGCCCTTCTTTATCAGTTGGAAAGCCTCCACTTCGGGTGCCAATGTCAATTTACGGATATAACTTCTAGGGGCTTCCCGGTAGGGAAAACCAAAAGAAAGCATAGATATCCCCCGGCGATTCTCAAATCCGGTAAAGCCCAAAGAGGTCTTCCCTGAAAGAATGATTTCACCTTCTTTATGTGTAGCCAGAGCATCCATAGCAAAGTCGTCCAAACGGTTTACTATCATAAACCGCTTTTCTTTCTCGCAAAAGATACCTGTAAGCGGCGCACTCAATCTATCTTCGCGAACCAGCCAACTATCTGATGTATGAAACGAGGGGGCTTCTTTAGGAGAACGCAGATTGCGGCGATACCAGAATCCGGGCATATAAAACTGACAATTATCGTGACGATAACCAGTATTCAGCCATTGACGGTAGTTGAAGTAAACATCCTGTGCGGCAGTAAGTTGCACCGTCAGCCGCGTACGACCTTGCCGTTCTTCCACCTTATGAAAGACCGTCACCGGAAGTTTACCTTCCGAACGCCATTCATAGTCAAAATAACTATTCTCCAACTTGCCCGGATACAGTTTGCAATCCACAGCATCATTACCCGGAACCTTTAAAGATAGTTCTACGTTCACATTTTCAGGAACATACCTTACCGCTCCCATGCAGACAGTACCAACCAAGGCTGCCGCACAACCTACAAATGACCTTAATATCGTTCTCATACCTATTATATATGTTCTATTATACTTCCATTTCCATTCAAAACCTAACGAACTACCGGCCAATACACCGCATAACGTTCAAAATGAACTTTATAAAAAGGTTCCAGTACTATATTCTCAAAACCTTTCAAGTTTATGCCGAACTTCAATGTATTTCCTTCAGGAACAGCCTCCACGTGAGTCGAAATCTGTCCGGCAGATTCTCTGAAAGCCGGGACTTTTGCCATGTCTATCTTGTTCATTGCCGTATTATTCATCTTTCCCCAAAAAGTAGCGGGCAGATTTTCCGTTCCCATACGTCCGGCAAGCACGTAAGGTCCATATAGCAACGCGACATAACGGTCGGTGCCTATTAAGTTTTCCATGTATATATGCATCGGAAGCCGCAATGTTATCACATTCTTCCGTTCCCATACTCTGTCTATCATCCAATATCCATCACTACCAAGCAGGGGCTGTTCTTCCTTTCCATTAATCATGAAAGTAGCTTTATCAGTCCAGTTCGGCTTGCGAACACGCAGAACTAGTTTCTGCTTTTTCTTTAAATTCAACGCAAAGTCAACCTGTTCGGACTCCGGAATCCGGTTTCGCTGAATGAGTTCAACTCCGCCTTCCTTCCAGGAGAGAGCCGAAGGAATGAACAGATTCACTCTAATCTCTTTTTCTTCATGAGCGTCCGTCACTTTATGACTGTAAATAAACTTGCCCAATTTTGCAGGGCTTTCCAGTCCGGTATGTCCACAACACCAGAAAGAGCTGTCGCGTGAAGCATAAATACGATAATGCCCCGGCCGCATGGAAGTAAAATAGCAGCACATTCCTCTCACCGGATCATACGCCGACAAAATATGATTAAATAAGGCTCTTTCATAGTATGCCGCTTTGGCTGCATCCGGTTGCTGGCTGAACAACGATTCGGTCAGACGCAACATATTTACAGAATTACACGTTTCCGGCCCGCTAATATGGAGCATTCTCTCTATGAACTCTTTCTTGGAGAAGAAATGCTCTCCGGTACTGTTACCCCCTATCACCCACGTATGGTTTTGCTTCACAATATCCCAGAAATTAGTAGCTGCGGTGAGAAAACGTTGATCACCGGTAAACATATAATACTTATGAAAGCCTGTAAATTTCGGAATCTGCGTATTGGCGTGCCAACCAAATAAAATATCTTTTCCCTCGGACAGAGGAACCCACATAGCCCGGTCATTCAGACGACGAGCCCAGTCAAGGAAGCGCTTCTGCCCTGTCAACTCATAAGCCTCGACATAAGATTCATTAATCGAGCCATGTTCACAAACTAATAATTGTTGAATCTGTTCATCCGTCAATTTGTCTAATACCTGATAGCCAAACCAATCGGCCAGCCGAATCAACATCGGCAGCGCTTCTTTCAGGTCACATTGGGTATATGCGACAGCAAGTCCGAGCAGCATCTTATTAATCAGATAAACAGGAGCCCAGACACCATTGACCGTAGGGTTATTTGTCTTTATCTTCCCCGATGCCACTTCTCGGAATAGTTTTCTACCATCTTTTACTCCTAGCAGAAAACCGTCTTTACCAGCTTCCTGACAGACTTCCAATTCTTTCAGCACATATTTCAATCGTCTTAGCAGTTCTTTATCACCTGTCGACTGATACATCATCGATACCGAAGAAAGATAAAACCCGAGAAATCCTCCCCGTAAAGGACCTGCTCCCCACACATCCTGAGATTCCCAGCCGGCATAAGGCTCGGCCTTCGACAGCAGCCCCGCTTCCATCCGGTAGAAATGAAGCAAAGAGTCTGGATTCAGCCAGAGAAGATATTCTTTTCCTTTCTGTTGAAGAGTCTGGAAGGGGCTATCCAACAGACGAACTTCCTTCATTGGGAAATAAGCTTCCTTCTGTACAATCGCCACCGGCTGATTCTGGGACAACGCCAATACCCCTCCCATCATCCAACCCGACAATACCATAAACAATCTTTTTACCATTATGTTATGATTAACCCTATCCATTTCAAACTCTTCTTTACAATTTTGGTCTCTTAGATTCGGTAGAAGTAGAATTTCCTTTCACTACAGGCCATCCACTTTTCCAATCAACTCTATCTAACAATAATACTCTTCCATGAGGGTTGGCAACGCTCACCCCATGATACAAAATCCAGTCATTACCAGCTTTATCTGTCACCAGTTCCGCATTGTGTCCTACACCGACAAAACTATTATTCTTATGAATCAGGATTTCGTGGTTATTTTCTAACATAGGCTTCCCTTGCTTGTCCAGATAAGGTCCCCATAGAGATTTAGAACGTCCTACCACTGTCTGATAAGTACTCTTCAGTCCTTCACAGCAAGTTCCGGTAGAAGCAAACATATAGTAATAACCCTTCTTTTTATGAATATAAGTTCCTTCATAAGCGGTTCCAGCTATTTGCTTCTTCTCCGCACCCGGTTTTACCGCTAATCCGTCCTCCATCAGTTCCACCCCATAGATTCCACGGAAACTTCCCCAGAACATATATTTCTTCCCCCCATCCTCTATATAGAAAGGGTCGATCGAGTTCTTAACTCCGATTTCATTGCTCCTGAACATCATTCCGTGATCCTCAAAAGGACCTTTCGGACTGTCTCCCGTGGCTACACCGATCCCACAAGTCCATTCACCGCCCCAACGGGACATTGAATAGTAAAGCACATATTTATCGCCAATCTTATTGATATCGGGTGCCCACAAATTTCCTTTCGGTTCAAAGGTAGGGCGTGTCTCAGGGGTAAAAGCAGTGCCGACAGACTCCCAACTGACCAGATCCTTAGAGCGATGAATCGGCAAATTCCGGATATCTTCCGTTGCATACAGATAGAAATAGCCATCATCTCCCTTAATCACACTGGGATCGGGCAGACTGTAATTCACCACCGGATTCTTGTAAGTCTTAGCAGGACCTCCTGCCATAAGCGAAAGGCTTATGACAAGAAGTGCTTCTATTAAAACCAGTTTCTTCATATACTTATTTTCCATGTTTCTGATGGTTGCCTTCTTTTCCCAATGCTTCTCCGAGCGCATCCAACATTCCATAACCAAACCGGTTGTCCGGCAACAAATAGTGTCCTTCCGACCATTCATTGAAACAAGCGATAGTCAGAATACGAGGTACTTCCGGATGCTTGTTCAAATACACGAAAGAAGACTGGACGAATGCCTTAAAAGAAGCAGGGTTCTCATTCTTAAAGATAGTACATGCAGGCCATTGGCTGCGATTCGGCTTTTCAGGACGACTGGCAGGAGCAATATATCTCGGCGTAGAGTCCCAGCCCGGAGCCACAGCCGGAACGTAAGGAATATCAAACTGACCGTGATGCTCATCCCAAAGTTTGAACGCTACATCAGCCGCAACAGTTCCGTAGTCAGGCAATTCGATTTCTTTCGGTTGGAAACGACCGGCAATCCAGTCTAGCGGATTATAAGAACCAACTGTGCTATAACCTTCTTCTTTCATATTTCCACAACTGAAGCCAGTTACATGGAAATGCAGTCCTTTATGCCCCAATTTCTTGGCATAATCTGTCAGCTCAGCAAATAATTGTTTCACTCCGGAAACTCCTAATTTAGATTCCAGACGACGGGCATCCCAAATACAGATAACCGGCTTGCCATCGATTCGCCAATAATTTTCCAAATGACAATAGCGGGAAATCATATAAGAAAGACTTTTCCAACATTCTTCTTTAGAGAAGTCAGGAGCATCATAACTAGGAGGATAGGCATTGCTTCCATCTGTTTTCTTTGTCGGATATAGTACATACCAAGGATGATTAGTCCACATACAAGCAAACTTCACATCTTTTGTATTGTTAGCTTCCAGGAAACCATTCTCCAACGCTTCATGTAGACAGGGCTTGCCGTCATACCAATACCAGTCCCAAATCAGGACATCAATGCCACTTTGCTTGCAAAGCTTATTATAAGTCTCCCAAGTAGACGGTTTACTTTCATCCAATTCGCCCAACAAAGGAGTACGTGGCTGTTGGTGTCCGTCAAACCAGGGACGCGCACTTCTAATCAGATTATATTCCGTCCATCCCTGCGAGTATATTTTATTATGTAAAGCTGAAGCATGATAATTTGGGAAAGCGTAAGCAGCTACTGTCAATCCTTCGGGCTTCTTCAATAAAGCAGGGTCGCCCGCAAGTGTTTCCAAATCATCTGGCAGACGATTCACTTTTTCTTTTCCTTTTTTCTGAGCGTAAGCAGGAAGTAATCCTACAATTAGTAGGAGAACTACCAATTTTCCTATGCGATTCATTAGTTTCTGATTCATTGTTTTTTAGTATTATTAGTTTTAAAATTATCTGACGCAAAGATAAACGCTTACGACTGCAAATGATAAAATAAACATCCCAATAAATGGAAAATACGTCCCAATATACCCTTATAAAAGAAATAATAGTAGAATTCGTCTGATAAAAAGCACCTTTATACGCCTTATTTTCTTGTTCTTGAACATATTTACGAAAACTTCGGGTTTCTCTCCTACTTGAATAAAGTCTGCCCTTTCTCCCATATATTCATAAGTTTCCTGATTATTCTTTTATTGCCGGTATCAAATGTGTTTCTTTTCTCTAACTCATCCGAACGGTAATCATATAATTCAGTAATATATTTCCCCTTCTCCCCGTAGCGCGTCAACCGGAACTTCGGCGTTCGGACGCTTATTCCGTTATTGAAATAACTATATGCAGCCTCTTGCCACGAACGTTTATCAGGAGCGTTCAATAGCTTCATAAAACTATGCCCGTCCAAACCTTCCGGAGCAGGTATATCACAAAGTTCCATCAAAGTCGGATAGATATCGACCGAACTGACAATGCGGCAATTCTTTACCGCCTTACGGGCATGGGGAGCTTTCACTATCAACGTACTGCGTAACGAGGATTCCATCAAGGTATGTTTTCCCCACACACGTTGGTCGCCTAAATGCCAGCCGTGGTCTCCCCATACGATTACAATTGTATTCTCCGCTTCTCCTGACTGATCCAGCTCGGCCAACACTTTTCCTACCTGAGCGTCAACATAGCTAATACAGGCAAAATAGGCATGCCGCAGTTTTCGTGCATAAGCATCCGAAGCACTCTTGTCCAATGACACTTTCTCATCGCCTTTCAAATACCCGTTAAACTCGTCACTATTATGCAAGGCCAGCCGGTGCGTACTTTCCGGAATGTGAGGAGCCGGAGACAACGGAATAGAGGCTTCATCATATAAATCCCAATACTTTTTGGGAGCGGTAAACGGCAAATGCGGTTTGAAGAAACCTACTGCCAGACAAAAAGGGGAGTTCTTGGCAGACAGTTCTCTCAATTTCATCACAGCCAAATTTGCTGTTAATCCGTCAGGATAACCTTCATCCGGCACATCCGCACACTCATAAGGAAAGGCCTGTTTATGAAGGCTCTGACGATTGCTGCCATCTGCATAACCGAAAAACGCATTCCAACCGGTCTCCCATTTTCCGGCATTAAAAAGCATTTCATGCCAGCTATACGGCAACTCCAAACGATTACTCTTCGGACGTGCATAGCCATACAAATGACCATCAGCATAATGGCTTACTTTGCCAATCCCTACCGTATAGTAGCCATTGCGTCTCAAGTGATGAAACATCGTTTCCGGTTGTTCGTTTTCCTCCCTTCCCGATAGTTTGATTTTACAGGCTTCATTAGATAAATCCTGCTTATCTCTTGGCAATCTGCCTGTTAACATACTTGCACGGGAAGCGCCACTCGTAGGAACTTGCACATAATGATGAAAAAACAAACTTCCCTGACCCGCCAGTTTATCCAGATTAGGCGTTTTCACTACCGAACCATAACAACCTAGTTCTTGACGTAAATCGTCGATGCAAATAAAAAGTATATTAGGTTTCTTGGGGGCATTCTTCTGCTGTGCGGCAACATACACTGGCAATCCCAACAAACAAGCTGATATACATGCTATTTTTCTTTCATTCATAATACCTGGAATTTATGTATATAAAAAACAAAGATCTGATTCGGAACTTATCAGTAGAGCACTGAAAAAGTGTCCATTCTTAAAAAGGGAATATTTAAACAGAGAGGAAAGGCTATTATGATATCCCAACTAAGAAAAGAATAGAAAAACTCCGGCATTTACCAATATAGGATTCCTCCTTTTTATCAATCAGGGAGTTTTCCGTTCGATTCGCTGTTATTTTCTTTTATATCAAGCCTATTGAAAAGTATATCATTCAATAATGTATCATTATAACACTTTCCTTCTTCTCTAAATAATTGATAAACTAGAGAGCAAAGAGGCATAAACAGGCTTTTTGCACTTCGCTCACCGATGAGCGAGGTGCTCCTCGGTGAGGAAGGAAACGTTCCTCACCGAGGAACACCCCGTTGGTTTTAAACCAACGCATGCTCCGGCTATTAAAAAAACGCATATCCAACGCAGTTTTATACAATATCAGCCTGCATTTCTGCATATTATTGCACTAATTTATGCAATTTATTCTCTAGTTCATTCTTTTCAGTGCTACTCATTCTCAACGTAATCTTAAAAACAGCACATCGTGGGACTGAAAAGACAAATACAAATTACCGGCCAAGAGGGCGAAAGAAGCGTCCGTCGTCAGCATCCGGTTTCAAATGATGTTCACCGGGAAATATATCCCCTACCGATTCCTGCCAGACTTTTAAAACCAGCCGAAAACGATTCAGTTCTTTTTTCATAGCGCGTTTCCCTGCTATGTTATTTAAACAATGGATATCTTTCTTAATCGCATATAGCTCTTCTTCGGAACGGGGAGCGATGAAGCAGTCCTGATATATCTCCGCCAATCTCCCATTTTTAAAATCATCAAGCATCTGAACATAAGCAGGCGTGCGCATCGCATCTCCGACAGAGGGGTTGGACAGGTGAGGCAGCCAATTTCTTATATAAACAAAGTCCTTTGTTATAACCGCGCGTTCATAAGCCCTGAAGGTGTGCCAGTTGTGTTCCGCAAAAGCATATTCCCGGACTTCCGTTTCAGGGTTCTTCAATATAGGAAGCAAACTTATTCCCTGTAAGCCCGGCGAACGTTTCGCTCCACCTATTTCCAGAAGAGTAGGGGCGATATCGACTGCACTTGCCAAACTCTCCGTCACACTCCCTTTTTCCACAATAGCCGGATAATAGACTATAAAAGGAGACTTCACACCTTGCACATTTACCCGTGTCTTACATTGCGGGAAAGGTCTTCCGTTGTCTGTCATCACAATAATTATCGTATTTTCCAGTTCCTTCTCCTCCCGCAATAAATCAAGTACCTCACCAATATGCTTGTCGAAACGTGATACTTCATTATAATAATCAGCTATATCCTCCCGCATTTCCGGAGAGTCCGGGAAATAAGGCGGCACAACGACCTCAGAAGGTTGATAAGGGTCGCTATACTCTCCTTGCTTATAGGGGCGGTGGGGATCCAAAGAAGCTGCAAACATAAAAAATGGTTTAGCTGCAGGCCTCTGACGCAAGGCGTCGACCCATAGTTCCCCCATTTTCCAGGGTTTGCCAGTTGACTTTAGATAATCAAACCGCTTTTCTATCTCCGGAGTATTTGTGCCATGGTTCTTACCGACCAGCATTGTATAATATCCATTCTCCTGAAGACAATCAGGAAAAAGAGTGGCTTGTGGCGGCAATTTATCATGCAGGTTCTGCGCTCTCGTACTGCTCGGATACATTCCCGTGAATATCGAAGAGCGACTGGGACTACTAGAGCTTGCAGTCAAAAAGAAATTATCAAAACGGAGACCGTTTTGAGCAAGCCAATCGATATTAGGTGTCTTTACCACCTGATGTCCATAAGCGCCTACTTCTTCCCATCCTAAATCATCTGCAATAAATATCAAGATGTTAGGTCTGTTTGTAGTAGAAAGTGTATCTGCTTGAACGATATCCGGCAGCACAATACCTAACAGCAAAACCGTTGAATATATTTTTCCTTTCATATCCTTTTATCTTTATTCTCCAGAAGGAACGACTATTGGTTCTCCCCATCCTACCGGCATACCAAAGTTTGGAGTTCCATCCGTATTCCAAGTAAATCTCTGCATAAATGTAGAACGTCCGGTCTCATAGCCGCCATGATTACGATTCTTTACGTGGTAAACAATCCAATCTTCCGTACTATCAGGAGATTTCGTAAAACTACAATGTCCAACTCCATTTACTCCATCCTCGTCCACTGTATCATCACAACGATAAAAAACTGAGTTCGGAGATTTTTTCCAATTAGACGGATTCAGCGGGTCATCACCAATGTTCAACATAAGATATGCTAAACGATAATCTTTCGTCCAAGAACCATTACAAGAATACACGACAAAGACTTTACCATCATGCTGCAAAAATGCTGGTCCTTCATTTACCTTACCGGAAACAAGTTCCCACGATTGATCTGGTTGGGATATTTGCACCCGATTGGAACAAATTGTCCATGGATTACTCATTTCTGCTATATATATACGTTGGTCACCTCCTGTCTCCTTACTAATGGTACCAGACCAAACCGCATATAATTTGGATTCAATCTTTAAAACACCCATATCAATCGCATAACATGTATTGTCGACTGTAGGCACTATGCCCGCTACATAGTTATCTCCTGTATAAACCATACCCATATCTTCATATTCTCCCAACGGATCAACTGTTTTAGAGCGAAGTACGCCGGTACGTTGCATTTTATAGCTCCCCCCACTCTCTTCTATGGGACGTCCTGCCGCATAATATACATACCAAATTCCATCTACAAAATGCAATTCCGGTGCCCATATATGTGAAGTATTCCATGGTTTAATCGTCCCATTGTCTTTCGGCGCAGTCCAAATAGCCTTTGTCGGACTGATCTCTGTTAGCTTATCAGATTTCGAGACATTAATACCATTATAGTGAGCCTTACAAACATAATAGGATCCTTGATGCTGTATAATCCATGGATCCGGTATGCCAGCTATAGGATTTATAAATGTCTTATCACTTTGCACTATTTCGATTATCACATCATTCACACCTTCGGCAGAAAATGTTATTTTAGCTTTACGGGAAGTAGTCACATCATCATTTGCTGTATAGTTAACAACTAAAACTTCCTTTCCTCCCGACTGAACGGGCAATTGAATCCATTCATCATCAGTTACAGCACTCCATGTTAAGTTTGTTGCAATGCTCAGTTTAAATGTACCAGCAAAGTTTCCAACTTGAACTGTAGCTGGTAACGCAGATAAATAATTTTTCCCAACTAACATCTGAAGGCTTCCTTCCCTACTTGGTGAATCATCTGCTTCATCACAAGATACTGCCAGTAAAAGAAAAGGAAGCAATATTATATATAACAATCTATTCATAATTTTCTCTAATAAAAGG
>PPYF01612772.1_pt1 | contig 16066 bp, 15 predicted proteins | sample 1559871 | NCBI WGS metagenome assembly PPYF01 (sample SAMN08240021, study PRJNA423297) | Human gut metagenome, whole genome shotgun sequencing project.
GAAGCAACATGCAAGAAGGGCAAAACCGTAAAACATCGTCCCTGAGTATTCTCGCCATCGCTGGGGTGGAGCCGTACCAAGAGAAACCGGGCGAAGAGTATATGAACGAAGCCCAGCTGGCGCACTTCAAGCGTATTCTTGAAGCATGGCGTAATCAACTCAGGGATGAAGTGGATCGCACCGTATCGCACATGCAGGATGAAGCAGCTAACTTCCCGGACCCGGTAGACCGTGCCGCCCAGGAAGAAGAGTTCAGCCTGGAACTGCGTAACCGCGACCGCGAACGTAAACTGATCAAAAAGATCGAGAAAACGCTGAAAAAAGTTGAAGACGAAGACTTCGGCTACTGCGAATCCTGCGGCGTGGAGATCGGCATTCGCCGTCTGGAAGCGCGTCCGACAGCGGATCTGTGCATTGACTGCAAAACCCTGGCGGAAATTCGCGAAAAACAGATGGCGGGCTAATCCCCTGCTGCCTCACTCTCTGGCGGGAGTCTCTCCCGCCTGGTTCTGTTGTCCGTACCATGACTGACTCACGCTATATAGGGCGCTTCGCCCCCTCCCCCTCCGGCGAACTCCACTTCGGCTCTCTGATCGCCGCGCTCGGCAGCTACCTGCAAGCCCGCGCGAACCAGGGCATCTGGCGTGTTCGTATTGAAGATATCGACCCGCCGCGCGAAGTCCCCGGTGCCGCCGATACCATCCTGCGCCAGCTTGACCACTACGGTCTGCACTGGGATGGCGACGTGCTGTGGCAGTCGCAACGGCACGAAGCCTACCGCGAGGCGCTGACGTGGCTGGGCGAGCAAGGGCTGAGCTATTACTGCACTTGCACCCGCGCGCGGATCCACGCCGTGGGCGGGATCTACGACGGCCACTGCCGCGACCTCGGGCTGGGGGCAGAAAACGCCGCGCTGCGCCTGCGCCAAACCCGTCCGGTGCTGCAGTTTAGCGACCGTCTGCGCGGCACGCTCATCGCCAATGAGCCGCTGGCGCGTGAGGATTTTATTATCCACCGTCGCGACGGGCTGTTCGCCTACAACCTGGCGGTGGTGGTCGACGACCACTTTCAGGGGATCACCGAGATTGTCCGCGGCGCAGACCTGATTGAGCCGACGGTGCGGCAGATTTCGCTGTATCAGCATTTTGGCTGGCAGGCGCCGGATTACCTCCATCTGCCGCTGGCTCTCAATGGCGACGGCAATAAACTCTCTAAACAAAACCACGCGCCGGCGCTGCCGGAAGGCGATCCGCGCCCCGAAATCGTCCGGGCGCTCCGCTTTCTGAATCAGGCGATCCCCGAGGAGTGGCAGGCCCTGAGCATCGATGATTTACTCGCCCAGGCCGTCGCCAACTGGCAGCCGGCGAAAATCGAGCATTCTCAAATGGCTCCCGCTGAGCTATGATTAGCCGCTATTTTTACACTGTACAGTTGATCTGAAGTCCGTCTGACACTACGAGGTGCACCATTTTTACCCGAGTCGCTAATTTTTGCCGTAAGGTGCTAAGCCGTGAGGAGCGCGAGGCAGAAGCCGCCGTCGAACCAACGCCTATGACGGTGATCCCGCGTGAGCAGCATGCTATTTCCCGCAAAGATATCAGTGAAAACGCCCTCAAGGTCATGTACCGCCTCAACAAGGCGGGCTACGAATCCTGGCTGGTCGGCGGCGGCGTCCGCGACCTGCTGCTTGGCAAAAAGCCAAAAGATTTTGACGTTACCACCAACGCCACGCCGGATCAGGTACGCAAGCTGTTCCGCAACTGCCGTCTGGTTGGGCGACGTTTCCGCCTGGCGCATGTGATGTTCGGGCCGGAAATCATTGAGGTCGCCACCTTCCGTGGCCATCACGAAGGGCATACCACCGATCGCGTCACCTCCCAGCGGGGCCAGAACGGCATGCTGCTGCGCGATAACATCTTCGGCTCGATCGAGGAGGATGCCCAGCGTCGCGACTTCACTATCAACAGCCTCTATTACAGCGTGGCGGACTTTACCGTTCGCGACTACGTCGGCGGCATGAAGGATCTGCAGGACGGCGTGATCCGCCTGATCGGCAATCCGGAAACCCGCTATCGCGAGGATCCAGTGCGCATGCTGCGCGCGGTGCGCTTTGCTGCCAAGCTCAATATGACCATCAGCCCGGAAACGGCTGAACCGCTGCCGCGCCTGGCCGCCCTGCTCCACGATGTGCCGCCGGCGCGTCTGTTCGAAGAAGTGCTCAAGCTGCTGCAGGCCGGGTATGGCTACCAGACCTACATGCTGCTGCGGGAATACAGCCTGTTCCAGCCGCTGTTCCCGACCATCACCCGCTACTTTACCGAGCGCGGCGACAGCCCGATGGAGCGGATCATCAGCCAGGTGCTGAAGAATACCGATACCCGCATTCATAACGATATGCGCGTCAATCCGGCCTTCCTCTTCGCGGTGATGTTTTGGTATCCGCTGCTGGAGACGGCGCAAAAAATCGCTCAGGAGAGCGGCCTGGCGTACTACGACGCCTTCGCCCTGGCGATGAACGATGTGCTGGACGAAGCCTGCCGTACGCTGGCGATCCCTAAGCGCATCACCACCCTTATTCGTGATATCTGGCAGCTGCAGCTGCGCATGTCCCGTCGTCAGGGCAAACGCGCCTGGAAGCTGATGGAGCATCCGAAATTCCGCGCCGCCTATGACCTGCTGGAGCTACGCGCCGGCGCCGAGAACAACCACGAACTGCAGCGCCTGACCAAATGGTGGGGCGAATTCCAGGTCGCCGCGCCGCCGGCGCAAAAAGATATGCTCAACGACCTCGGGGACGATCCGGCGCCGCGCCGTCGTCACCGTCGTCCGCGCAAGCGCGCGCCGCGCCAGGGTAGCGCATGACTCTGGTCTATATCGCTCTTGGCAGCAACCTTGCTTCTCCACTGGAGCAGGTGCAGGCGGCTATCCGAGCCCTGGGCGAAATTCCGCACAGCCGCGTGGTCGCCGTCTCTTCGTTCTACCGCACGCCGCCGCTGGGCCCGCAGGATCAGCCGGACTATCTCAACGCCGCCGTTGCGCTGGAAACCGCCCTGCCCCCCGAGACGCTGCTCGATCATACTCAGCGCATCGAACTGCAGCAGGGGCGAGTGCGCAAAGCCGAACGCTGGGGGCCGCGCACGCTGGACCTCGATATCATGCTGTTTGGCGATGCTGTCATTAACAGCGAGCGCCTGACCGTTCCGCACTACGATATGAAAAACCGCGGCTTTATGCTCTGGCCGCTGTTCGAGATCGCCCCGGACCTTCACTTTCCTGACGGCCTGGCGCTGCGCGCCGTGCTGGATAATCTCGGCGCGGCAAAGCCCGCCAGCTGGTAATCCCCTCTCCCTTTTTTAGCATTTGCGGCGATCGTCGTAATCGGTTGCCCAAAATCATTGCCCCTCTGAATGCTGCTGTTAGAATGCCGGTTAATATGACTTTCATCATCAGGAAATGTTATGAAACCGACCACCATTGCCCTGCTGCAGAAATGCAAACAGGAAAAGAAGCGCTTTGCCACCATTACCGCCTACGATCACAGCTTCGCGAAGCTGTTCGCCGATGAAGGCATAAATGTGCTGCTGGTAGGCGACTCGCTGGGAATGACGGTGCAGGGTCACGACTCCACCCTGCCGGTTACCGTGGAAGATATCGCCTATCACACCCGCGCCGTCCGCCGCGGCGCGCCAAACAGCCTGCTGCTTGCCGACCTGCCGTTCATGGCCTATGCCACCCCCGAGCAGACCTTTGCAAATGCCGCCATCGTGATGCGCGCTGGCGCCAATATGGTCAAACTCGAGGGCGGCGCCTGGCTGGCCGACACCGTGAGGATGCTGGCGGAGCGCGCGGTGCCGGTTTGCGGCCATCTTGGCCTGACGCCGCAGTCGGTGAACGTATTCGGTGGGTATAAAGTGCAGGGTCGCGGCGATGCGGCGCAGACCCTGTTTGAAGACGCGTTAGCGCTGGAGGCGGCGGGTGCGCAGCTGTTGGTCCTGGAGTGCGTGCCGGTTGAACTGGCGAAGCGCATCACCGACGCTCTGACCATTCCAGTGATCGGCATCGGCGCGGGCAACGTCACCGACGGGCAAATCCTCGTGATGCATGACGCTTTCGGCATTACCGGCGGCCACATTCCTAAATTTGCCAAGAATTTCCTTGCCGAAGCGGGCGACATCCGCGCCGCGGTGCGGCAGTATATTGCCGAAGTCGAATCCGGAGTCTATCCGGGCGAAGAACACAGTTTCCATTAAGGAGTCTTGTTGTGCTGATTATTGAATCCGTACTGCTGCTGCGGCAGCATATCCGCCGTCTGCGTCAGGAAGGTAAGCGTATCGCGTTGGTCCCGACAATGGGCAACCTGCATGATGGTCATATGAAGCTGGTTGATGAAGCCAAAGCCAGTGCGGACGTGGTGGTGGTCAGTATTTTCGTCAATCCGATGCAGTTTGACCGCGTCGACGACCTGGCGCGCTACCCGCGCACCTTACAGGATGATTGCGAAAAGCTGAACAAACGTCATGTCGACTTTGTCTTCGCGCCGACGCCGGCGGAAGTGTACCCCCAGGGTACTGAAGGCCAGACCTACGTCGACGTTCCGGGATTATCCACCATGCTCGAAGGCGCCAGCCGCCCGGGCCATTTCCGCGGCGTGTCGACCATCGTCAGTAAGCTGTTCAACCTTGTTCAACCAGACGTCGCCTGCTTCGGCGAGAAAGACTTCCAGCAGCTGGCGCTGATCCGCAAGATGGTCGCCGACATGGGCTACGACATTGAGATCATCGGCGTGCCGATCGTCCGCGCGAAAGATGGCCTGGCGCTGAGTTCGCGTAACGGCTACCTGACCGCCGACCAGCGCAAAATCGCGCCTGGTCTGTATAAAGTGCTGAGCGCGGTGGCGGAAAAGCTGGCCGCCGGCGATCGGCAGCTCGATGAGATCATCGCTATCGCTGAACAGGAGCTGAATGAGAAAGGCTTCCGCGCCGACGACATTCAGATCCGCGATGCCGACACCCTGCTTGAGCTGACCGATGCCAGCCAGCGCGCGGTGATCCTGATGGCCGCCTGGCTGGGGCAGGCTCGCCTGATCGACAACCGGATCGTCACGCTCGCTCAGTAGACAGCGGGTAAAAATCGGGCAATACTGCCCGGGCTTTTCTCAGGGCGGGCGCCGTGTCCGCTCTGCTACATTAAGGTTGAAGGGTAGAAGTTATGATGCGTAATATGCTGCAGGGCAAGCTCCACCGCGTAAAAGTCACGCAGGCGGACCTGCACTATGAAGGTTCTTGCGCCATTGACCAGGACTTCCTGGATGCGGCCGGTATTCTGGAGAATGAAACTATTCACCTCTGGAACGTCACCAACGGCAACCGTTTCTCCACCTACGCCATTGCCGCCGAGCGGGGCTCCCGGATCATCTCCGTTAACGGCGCCGCCGCGCACTGCGCCAGCGTCGGCGATATTTTGATCATCGCCAGCTTCGTTACCATGTCGGACGAAGAGGCGCGCAGCTGGCAGCCTAACATCGCCTACTTCGAAGGCGACAACGAAATGAAGCGCCAGGCAAAAGCTATTCCGGTACAGGTCGCCTGATGGCCGCGACGCTGCGCTCAGGCGCAGCGTCGGTATTACCCCTGCGGCTGGTTACTGATCAGCCGCGACATCGTCTCCAGCGAATCCGTGCGTAAGATATATAACCGCTTTAACAGAAACGGATTGTCCCCCGGCTTCACCTTCCCACGCACCGTCGTTACCGCCATATGAAACCCGGCGTCATTCGCCGCCTGCACCGCCGTAGCGTTATAGCCGCCGAAGGGATAGGAAAGGTAGAGAACGTGCGGATTAAACTGGCTCAGCGCCCGGCGCGAGCGGGCGAAATCAAACAGAATATTATGGTAATTGCGACTGAATAAAATTGGCCGCCGGCCGGCGTCAACCCGATGCAGGAAGTGAGTATGCGACTGAATATCAAAGACGTCCTGGATCTGGCGTAGCTCGGAAATGCTCATAAACTGCAGGGATTTCGGATCCCACTTCTGCGGATGGCGCTTAATACGCGAGGAGATAATAAACGCGGTGGCATGGAAACCGTACTGTTTCAGCACCGGATAGGCGTAGCGGTTCACCGATTTCAAGCCATCATCGAAAGTGATCGCCACCGCCCGCGCCGGGAGATTGATTTTATTACGCACATAGCCTTCCAGCTGATACAGGGTCAGCGTGGTATAGCCCTGATCGCGCAGCCAGGTCATCTGATTCGTGAAGGCGCGAACCGAGGTGGTGGTCGACGTATGACGAAAACGGGTGTTCTCTTCATCGCGCAGAATATGGTGATAGGTCAGCACGGGAATACCGTGATCCTCCTGCGCGTCCAGACTACTGACCCACGCCAGTCGGTCGCCAATGCGGATCTGAAACCAGGTCTGATTGAGCCGGTCCTTCAGCTTGCTGAGGATCGGATAGCGCAGATTGTTGGCCAGCGTGCCGAACGGCGCGCTGCTTACCGAGGGAGCGTCATAGAGCGGTGTATCTTTCCAGGTGAGTAAATTTTGGTTACTCAGCGGTTTATTAAGATCCCCCAAACGGTCCTCCACCCGCTGCTTGCCCTGCACCGGCTCGAGATGCCCTTTATCAATAAACCCGGTGCCAAAGCCGAAACGAAACTCATAGTAGTCAGCCGCCGTCGGGACGACTGCGAGGATCTGCCCGGCACGAACATTGCCGACGCTGACCACATGGTTTCCCACCTGCGCCCAGATGACCGCGTCTTCGGTGGTTTGCATATAGCGCACAGCCTTGCCCTGCTGGCTAAGCAGGCTGGCGGAGGCGCTGAGTGAGGTCAGGAAAAGAAGCAGGGTCAAAAATCGGGCAAGCATACGCATCAAACCGTTATACCATCAACGGCGGTTATTGTAACAAAAGCGGTATCTGTCCCGCTGCTTAATTTCCCCAGGCATCATGGCGCAACCGGAACGGGGGGTTCTTCTGCTGCTGATGCCACAGGCTGCTCACCATCGGCCCGCCCGCGCTGACGATCGCCTGGCGAAACGCCACGCTGCTTAACGTGCCTCGCAGGAGATACATTCGCTCAAGGAGTGGATAGCTGACGCCGGAGATCACTTCGCAGTGGGTATGTTTGTGGCTCATCAGCGCCGCGGCCCGATAAGGCGCCGCACCGGTTTTGTCAGTGAGAAAAATGACCCCGTCCCCGGAGTCGGTGGCATGCAGCGCATCGCACATCATCCGGCTCAACATATTGCTGCTGAGATTGCGCCAGTAATTGACCGCCCGGCACTGGGCCAGCGGACCAAACTTTTGTTCAAGACGATCCAGCATCTCCTGCGCCAGCTCATCGTGACAGGTAATGACCCATCCGAGCATGCTTCCCTCCTTAGCCAGCGAATAATGTAGCAAGGTGAAGATGACGTATCGGTGATGGGAGTCAAAGATAAGCGGTTAGCGCTTCGCATATTTACTTCAGGAAGCGCTAACCATGATGAGTATCAGCTACGCAGGCCGCGACCGCGCTGAATTAACGACCAGCACAGCAGATAGAAGGCGACAATGAACACCACCAGCACGGCGAAGGTGGTCGCCAACGGGACGTCGTTGATACCGAGGAAGCCGAAGCGAAAACCGCTGATCATGTAGACGATGGGGTTCAGATGCGACAGCCCCTGCCAGAACGGCGGCAGCAGGGTCAGCGAGTAGAACACCCCGCCGAGATAGGTCAGCGGCGTCAGCACAAAGGTCGGGATCAGGCTAATGTCATCGAAGGTCTTGGCAAACACCGCGTTCAGCAGCCCGGCCAGCGAGAACAGCACCGCGGTGAGGAGCAGCGTCAGGGCGACAAACAGCCAGGAGTGAACCTGGAACGGCACAAAGAATAGCGACACCGCGGTCACCAGGATACCTACGCACAGTCCTCGCGCTACCCCGCCGCCCACGTAGCCGGCGATAATCACATGCGTCGGCACTGGCGCCACCAGCAGCTCTTCAATATTGCGCTGAAACTTGGCGCTGAAGAAGGATGAGGCGACGTTGGCGTAAGCGTTAGTGATCACCGCCATCATGATCACCCTGGGCGCTCAGCTGCGCGAAGACGCTGTTAATTCCCTGCTCACGCAGAACCTCCACTTCCAGCGTCGAGGTATCGACCAGCTGGTACTGGTAGCCTTCGAGCTTCGGCACCGGGCTTTTTGGCGCGAGGTCAAGAATAAAGGTCTCTGACTTCAGCTTCGACAGCAGCGCTTTCATCGAGGTGTTTTCCACCAGCTCGCCGTGCTGGATGATGCCGATGTTGCGACATAGCATTTCGGCCTCTTCGAGATAGTGGGTGGTCAGGATAATGGTGGTTCCGCGATCGTTGAGATCCTTGAGAAAGCCCCACATCGAGCGACGCAGTTCAATATCGACGCCGGCGGTCGGTTCGTCGAGGATCAGCAGCTTCGGCTCATGCATCAACGCGCGGGCGATCATCAGACGGCGCTTCATCCCGCCGGAGAGCATTCTCGCGCGTTCGTTGCGTTTTTCCCACAGGTCGAGCTGTTTTAAATACTTTTCACTGCGGGAAAGGGCTTCTTTACGCTCAACGCCGTAGTAGCCCGCCTGGTTAACGACGATCTGCTGCACGGTTTCGAACGGGTTGAAGTTAAACTCCTGCGGCACCAGGCCAAGCTGGCGCTTGGCATTGACGACGTCTTTCTCCAGATCGTAGCCAAAGACATTGACCTGACCAGAGGTTTTGTTCACCAGCGAGCTGATGATGCCGATGGTCGTGGATTTTCCGGCCCCGTTCGGGCCCAGCAGGGCATAAAAATCCCCCGCTTCGACCTGCAGGTCGATCCCCCGCAGCGCCTGAACCCCGCCGGGATAGGTTTTTTTGAGCTGTTTTAATTCCAGAGCAATGGTCATTAAATATCTCTTCTCGTGTCGTGACACGTCATTAACCCGCCTGACTCACGTTTGCGCTGGACCGGCGCTGACGCCGCCAACGCATCTGCAGCCTGAAGTATCACGGGTTAAGATGGTTTTAAAAAAGGTGAGCTTACCCTATATTAGCGCAACGCACTTACTTGGTTACAGGCCGATAACGTCCATGAATGATATAGATACACTCATCAGCAACAATGCACTATGGTCAAAAATGCTGGTGGAAGAGGACCCCGGCTTTTTTGAGAAACTGTCGCAGACGCAGAAACCGCGCTTCCTGTGGATTGGCTGTTCGGACAGCCGCGTTCCCGCTGAGCGACTCACCGGCCTGGAGCCTGGCGAACTGTTCGTGCATCGTAACGTAGCGAACCTGGTGATCCACACCGATCTCAATTGTCTGTCGGTGGTGCAGTATGCCGTCGATGTCCTGGAAGTCGAGCACATTATTATCTGCGGCCACTACGGCTGCGGCGGCGTGCAGGCGGCGGTGGAGAACCCGGAGCTGGGGCTTATCGACAACTGGCTGCTGCATATCCGCGATATCTGGTTTAAGCACAGCTCGCTGCTCGGTGAAATGCCAGAGGAGCGCCGTCTGGATACCCTTTGTGAACTGAACGTGATGGAACAGGTGTACAATCTGGGACATTCGACGATTATGCAATCCGCGTGGAAGCGCGGACAGAAGGTGACCATCCACGGCTGGGCTTACGGGATTCACGACGGACTGCTGCGCGATCTGGATGTCACCGCTGTGAGCAGGGAAACCCTCGAACAGCGCTATCGCCACGGGATCTCCAACCTCAAGATCAAGCACATCAACCACAGATAGCCTTCAGACTTCGCCACCCTGGAGAGCGCGGCGCGCGCTGTCCAGAGTGGGATATCCCCTTACTCGTCCAGCAGGGTGACTTTGCCGATATACGGCAGATGGCGGTAGCGCTGAGCATAGTCGATACCGTAGCCCACCACGAACTCATCCGGAATCGCGAAACCGACGTATTCAACCGGGACGTTCACTTCGCGGCGGCTGGGTTTATCAAGTAGCGTACAAATGGCCAGCGATTTCGGCTCGCGCAGGCTGAGGATTTCGCGAACTTTAGACAGGGTATTGCCGGAATCGATGATGTCTTCCACGATCAGAACGTCTTTACCACGGATGTCTTCATCCAGATCTTTAAGGATTTTCACATCACGAGTGGTGGACATGCCGCTGCCGTAGCTGGAGGCGGTCATAAAATCGACTTCATGCGGCACCTGCACTTCACGGCACAGGTCGGCCATGAACATAAACGAGCCGCGCAGCAGCCCCACCAGCACCATTTCGCTGCCGCTGTTCTGATAATGTTCGTTGATTTGACGACCCAGTTCCGCGATACGCGCTTTGATCTCGGATTCCGGGATCATCACTTCTACAGTATGTTTCATAATACTAACCATTTGATTCTAAATATAAATCATCAAAGCCGCTGCTTTCGCCCCGACGATGACCGGCAAGCCATCCAGTATACCAGCAAAAAGAAATCTTCGGTGCAGGGATTAATAAAGCCATATTTGTGATTCCGATCACACTTGTTAAATCCTATAATTAATTGCAGTTAAAAAATTTAACAAACACATGAGTAACTTTTTATGGCTGAAACAAAGTCTCAACAATCAAGGCTCCTGGTGACGCTGACTGCGCTATTTGCAGCGTTCTGCGGCCTCTATCTATTAATCGGCGGGGCATGGCTGGTCGTGCTTGGCGGCTCCTGGTACTACCCTATCGCCGGGCTGGTGATGCTGGGCGTGACCGTAATGCTGTTCCGCGGCAAGCGCGCTGCGCTGTGGCTGTACGCCGCGCTGCTGCTGGCGACCATGATCTGGGGCGTCTGGGAGGTTGGTTTCGACTTCTGGGCGTTGACGCCGCGTAGCGATATCCTCGTCTTCTTTGGCATCTGGCTGATCCTGCCCTTTGTCTGGCGTCGTCTGCCGGTGCCTTCCGCTGGCGCCGTTGGCGCGCTGGTCGTCGCCCTGCTGATCAGCGGCGGCATGCTGACCTGGGCTGGTTTTAACGACCCGCAGGAAGTCAACGGCACCCTGAGCGCCGACGTTACGCCGGCCGCACCGATTTCCACCGTCGCCGACGGCGACTGGCCGGCCTATGGCCGTAACCAGGAAGGCCAGCGCTTCTCCCCGCTGAAGCAGATTAACGCCGATAACGTGAAGAACCTGAAGGAAGCCTGGGTGTTCCGCACCGGCGACCTGAAACAGCCGAACGATCCGGGTGAAATCACTAACGAAGTGACGCCGATTAAAGTCGGCGATACGCTCTTCCTGTGTACCGCTCACCAGCGCCTGTTTGCGCTGGACGCCGCCACCGGTAAAGAGAAGTGGCATTTTGACCCGCAGCTGAACGCCGATCCGTCGTTCCAGCACGTCACCTGCCGCGGTGTTTCTTATCACGAAGCGAAAGCGGATAACGCCCCTGCCGACGTCGTCGCCGACTGTCCGCGCCGCATTATCCTGCCGGTGAACGATGGTCGCCTGTTCGCGGTAAACGCCGACAACGGTAAGCTGTGCGAAACCTTTGCTAATAAAGGTATTCTCAATCTGCAGACCAACATGCCGGTCACCACGCCGGGCATGTATGAACCCACTTCACCGCCGATCATCACCGATAAAACCATCGTGATTGCCGGCGCGGTCACCGATAACTTCTCTACCCGCGAGCCGTCAGGCGTGATCCGCGGCTTTGATGTGAATACCGGTAAACTGCTGTGGGCCTTCGATCCTGGTGCGAAAGATCCGAACGCCATCCCGAGCGATGAACATCACTTCACGCTCAACTCGCCGAACTCATGGGCGCCTGCCGCCTACGACGCTAAGCTGGATCTGGTCTATCTGCCGATGGGCGTGACCACTCCGGACATCTGGGGCGGCAACCGTACGCCGGAGCAAGAGCGTTATGCCAGCTCGATTGTGGCACTGAACGCCACCACTGGTAAGCTGGCCTGGAGCTATCAGACCGTCCATCACGATCTGTGGGATATGGACATGCCTTCCCAGCCGACGCTGGCTGATATTGAGGTCAACGGCAAAACCGTACCGGTCATCTATGCCCCGGCGAAAACCGGCAACATCTTCGTCCGTCTGAGCAGGGCACGCTGGTGTTCCCGGGTAACCTGGGGATGTTTGAATGGGGCGGTATCTCCGTCGATCCGAACCGTCAGGTGGCTATCGCCAACCCGATGGCGCTGCCTTTCGTCTCAAAACTGATCCCGCGCGGGCCAGGCAATCCGATGGAGCCGCCGAAAGATGCGAAAGGCTCTGGTACCGAGTCCGGCGTGCAGCCGCAGTACGGCGTCCCGTACGGCGTAACGCTGAACCCGTTCCTGTCGCCGTTCGGCCTGCCGTGCAAACAGCCGGCCTGGGGGTATATCTCCGCCCTGGATCTGAAAACCAACGAAGTGGTATGGAAAAAACGTATCGGTACTCCGCAGGACAGCCTGCCGTTCCCGATGCCGGTTAAACTGCCGTTTACCATGGGGATGCCGATGCTGGGCGGTCCGCGATTATATTGTCGCCTATGCGCTCCCGGATGACGCCAAATAAAACGCAAAACGGCAACGAAAGTTGCCGTTTTTTTTGGTGTTCCGTCCTTCTTCCCGTAGGGGATGGCAGCAGGTCGCAGAGACTTAAACCGTGAACCCCAACATCATCCCGGTGTCTTCATGTTCCAGCAGGTGGCAGTGGGCCATATAGGCAAACTCCTTCGGCGCCGGATGATCAAACTTCACTAATACTTCACTCACGTCCCCTTCCACACGAACGGTGTCTTTCCAGCCGCGACGATGCGCCGCTGGCGGCTTGCCGTTTTCGCTGAGGATACGGAACTGGGTGCCGTGGATATGGAACGGATGCAACATCATGTCGCCCTTACCAGAAATCACCCAGCGCTCATACTGGCCTCTGGCGGCGGCAAACATCGGCTCATTCATGTCGAAGGCTTTGCCGTTGATGCGGTTGGCGTTATGGAAATCAAAGCCCTTGCCTGACGACATGCCATGCTCCATGCCGGATCCGTGGTTCATGCTCATGTCGCCGTGATGCATATTCCCCATGTCGCTCATGTCGCCATGCCCCATCCTGCCGTGATCCATTCCGGCCATCGCCTGGTCGCCATACTTCTCCATCAGCGCCTGCATGCCCATCCGGTCGAGCATCGGATCCATCGACAGCTGGAGCTGACGCTGCGTCAGCCCCGTCAGGGACGGTAACGCCGGGAGAGCGGCCAGAGTATCCAGCAGCTTGCCGGAGGCGGGAATGACCAGCGGCTGGACGCGCAGTACCGGCTGTGGTTTATCAAAAGGCGCAATCGCCATGCCCATCTGGCTCACCGGCAGAGTCACCAGATCGAAAGGTTTACCGTCGCTGGTGTCCACCAGCACCTCAAAGCGTTCCCCCATCAAGACCGGCAATTCATCGACCTTGACCGGCTCGGCCAACAGACCGCCATCGCTGGCCACTACGTACAGCGGGCGCTTATCGCTGGTGGCAAAATTGAGGGAACGGGCATTACAGCCGTTCAGCAAGCGCAGGCGCAGCCAGCCGCGCGGCGCGGCATGTTCGGGATAGAGGGCCCCATTGGTCAGTAGCGTATCGCCAAACCAGCCGACGGCGGCGCTCATCACATCCAGCTGATAGTCGATCTCGCCGGCGGCGGTGAACTTCTTATCCTGGACGATCACCGGCACATCATCGATTCCCCACTGCTTAGGCAGCAGCAGGCGCCCGCTCTCTTCATCCTCGATCAGCACCAGGCCGGCCAGCCCCATCGCCACCTGCCGGCCGGTGCTCCCATGCTGATGCGGATGAAACCAGCAGGTCGCCGCCCGCTGCGTTGGCGTGAAGCTTACCGTGCGGGTGGCGCCCGGCGCGATAACCCCCTGTGGCCCCCCGTCGACCTCGCCCGGTACCTCCAGACCATGCCAGTGCAGCGTGGTCTCTTCCGCCAGCTGGTTAGTAATATCCACCGTGACGGTCTTCCCCTGCGTCAACTGCAGCGCAGGGCCCAGCAGCGACCCGTTGTAGCCCCAGGTAGTGGCATTCAGGGCGCCAAACCGCGTTTTGCCCGCCTGGATCCTGAGCGCGATGCGGTTGCGCGCATCGGCGGCTAACAGCGACGGTATCGGCAGAGCCGGGCGACTGGCGGCAAAGACCGCCCGGCTCCATAACGGCAATGCGCTGGCCATGCCGACCGCGGCGGTCAGTTTGAGGAAGTCTCGACGTTGCATATTCACATCCTTTTATTCTGCGGGCGAATATTTGAGCTTAAACCCTACCGTAACGGGAAGGTCAAGCAGAAGAGTAAGAATAAAGATCGGCGCTGTGTAACGAAGTATGCTAATTTGAAGCGTCGGTGATCTAATGGTAGAAAAAATGAAGACGCTTTTCAGAACAATGGTACTCGGCAGCCTGCTTGCTCTCTCCGCCAACAGCTACGCGCTCAGCGAATCCGAAGCGGAAGATATGGCTGATTTAACCGCGGTTTTTGTGTTTCTGAAAAACGACTGTGGCTACCAGAACCTGCCCAACACGCAGATCCGTCGCGCGCTGGTGTTCTTTGCCCAACAGAACCAGTGGGACCTGAGCAACTATGACAGCTACAACATGAAAGCGCTAGGCGAAGACAGCTATCGCGATCTTAGCGGCATTAACATTCCGACGGCGAAAAAATGTAAAGCGCTGGCCCGCGATTCGCTCAGCCTGCTGGCTTACGTTAAATAATTCCCTGCGCGGGCGGCAACGCTCCGCGCCTTTAGCATTTCAATTTCCCCCTTTAAATATTTATATTTATTATTGTATATAAACAAACCTTATTTAATTGCGAACCTATCAATTTGCCAAATAAAGTAAACCCATAATAATGAAGAATGACTAAAAAACTAATAAAATATCATTATTCATATATTGCAAAATAAAAAGCACCCTTCTAGAATCCGGTAAAAATATACCTACTTCATGGACTGAAATTGTGAATATCTCGCTGACTCTTCGTGTTATCCCACTCGCCGCGCTGTTAGTAGCCGGCTGTAGCAATACCTCTTCCCGCCAGCCGGTTAAACCGATCGCCACGCCGCTGACGTCACAGCAGCAGGCAGAGCAGGAGCGGGCGGCCAGCGAACAAGCGCGCATTGAATCCTGTCGCCAGGCGTTGGATTCGCTAAAAGAGGTTAACCCACAGCAAGCCACTAAACTCAGCAATGACTTTAACGCTTTAGTGTGCGCGGCGTCACAATACAATAGCGTGCGCGAGAAAGTGGCGGATCCTACCCGGCTTGGCATTGACTCCATGTATCAGTTTAAATCCATCAAACTGTGCGCCGATATCCAGAAAACGCTAATCGATAGCCTGGTACAGCGTGGTGAAAGCAAACAGCCATGAACAGAGCCGCCACGCTGACCCTCAACGCGCCCCTGCTGATGCTCGTCGCTGCGCTGGCGCTTTCAACCCCCTTCACCGCCGGCGCCGCGCCGGCCTTTCTTGATTACGCCCAACAGCAAACCCAGCAATCTCAGGCGCAAGAAAAAAACGATGCCGCAAGCGCAAAACAAACACAAGAAAGCCGCCAGAGCGCAGATAATAAAAAAACCGGTACCAGCACCTCACAATTACAAAAAAGAATCACCAGCCAGCAGGCGGCGATTGCACAAAAAGATAAGCTTATACAGCAATTAAAAAAACAGCTTGCCGCTACGCCGCAAACGGATACTGCCGGAGCGAATGAGCAAGCGGCGTTGAATAAGAGAATTAATGAATTACAGGTCGCCTTAAGCGCCGCTACTGCAGAAAAAGAGGCATTAATAAAAAAAGCAGGCGTTGTGCAGAATAATAATCTACAGCAAAGCCAGGCCGCGGCGCGTCAGCAGATCCAGCAATTAACGACGCAGATTCAGCAAGCCGAAGCTGAAAATAAACGCCTCAGCGCCAGCTTTACCACGCTTAATAAAGATAAACACGCGCTAATGACCCAACTGGCCGCAACGGAAAAAGAGAAACAGGCCGCTCTTGAGCAGGTCAAAGCGCTTAACGCTGACAAACAGCCGCTGACGACCCGGCTGGCCGCCGCGGAAAAAGAGAAACAGGCCGTCCTCGAGC
>PPYF01545253.1_pt1 | contig 16053 bp, 10 predicted proteins | sample 1559871 | NCBI WGS metagenome assembly PPYF01 (sample SAMN08240021, study PRJNA423297) | Human gut metagenome, whole genome shotgun sequencing project.
GATGGGAAGGGAGGGGTGATGAATAAAAAAGAAAGGGCCCGTCGCCGCCGGATGGCTGAGGACGGGCTGTGGGGCCGGCGACCCGCGCCGGACGGGCGCCGGGGTCAGTTGGTCTTGAAGTTGTATTTCACTTCGGCCAGTTCGGCGTTGGCCTTTACAATCTTCTGCTTGAGGCCCTCCTTGTAGGCGGCCAGCTTTTCAGCCACCCGGCTGTCGGAGAGAGCCAGCATTTCCACGGCCAGCAGGGCAGCGTTGAGGGCTCCGTTCACGCCGACGGTGGCCACGGGGATGCCGGGAGGCATCTGTACGATGGAGAGCAGGGCGTCCAGTCCGTCGAGCATGCCCTTGATGGGTACGCCGATAACGGGCAGTGTGGTGTTGGCGGCAATGACGCCGGGAAGTGCGGCGGCCATGCCGGCTGCTGCGATGATGACCTTGAGGCCGCGGCCCTGTGCGTTGCGGGCGAACTCTTCCACCTCGGCGGGGGTGCGATGGGCGGAGAGGGCATTCATTTCAAAGGGGATTTCCATCTCGTCGAGCAGCTTGGCTGCTTTTTCCATGACGGGCAGGTCGGAAGTGCTGCCCATGATAATGCTCACAATGGGTGTCATAAGAATTGTTTCTTTATGGAGTGTATCCAATCGGTTAATATATTCCAGTAGCGTTGTTGATTTCATATCGGTCTGGGGCGTTTTCTGCAGTGCGCTGTCCGGGAAGGGGCCGGGCGCCGTGGCATTTCTCAGATGAGGACGATGCTGAAGAAGCCGCACAGAATGCCGATGAAGGTGCCGAGCCAAAGGTCGGTCAGGGTGTGCTGCCGCAGGATGAGACGGGCCGAGCATACCAGGCCGTTGAGCAGGATGCAGACACACAGCGGCACGGTGGGGTCGAAGTGGAAAATCAGGGAGAAGGCCATCAGGCAGCCGATGACGCCGCCCGAGGCGGCCGCGTGGGTGCTGACCTTGATCCAGGAGTTGGTGAGGGCGCAGACTATTTGTATGGCCAGGGCTGCCACGATGAGTCCCATCGTGAAGCGCGGCATGTGCAGGTTGCGCATCAGCAGGAGCAGGCCCGAATAGCAGAGAATGGACAGCAGATAGGGCACCATGCGGCGCTCGCGCTTGCCCAGCTGATGGCGGGTCCAGCCGTTGATTTTGCGATAGAGGAAGATGCCGACCCACGGCAGCAGCACCGTGAAGCAGTAGACCATGAAGATGATTTGCAGGTTGTAGGTCCAGGGCATGTAGCTCATGTAGCTGAAAAAGAACAGCACGATGAAGGCTACCACCGGCAGGTAGAGCGGGGCAAAAATCAGTGAAACGGTTTGCGCGCCGAGAATGAGGACTTTGTTGCTGATGTTCATGGTCCGTAATATATGGGTGTATCTCTCTCAGTGTGAGTGATGTCGGCTGCATGCGGCCGGCGGCGGTCAGACTTTCCGGTAGCGGGTGGAGGCGATGCCGAGCTGGTCGCGGTATTTCACCACCGTGCGGCGGGCTATGCTGAAGCCTTTTTCCCGGAGCAGGCCGACGAGCTGGTCGTCGGTGTAGGGCTGGCTCTTGTCTTCGCCGTCGATGATTTCCTGCAGGGCGGTGCGCACCTGCCGTGAGGAAAGTTCTTCGCCGTCCTTCGAGGTGAACTGTGAGGAGAAGAAGAACTTGAGGGGATAGACGGCATGGTCGGTCTGCACGTACTTGCTGTTGACGGTGCGCGACACGGTGGAGATGTCGACGTGGGCCAGGTCGGCCACGGCCTTGAGCTTGAGGGGTTGCAGCAGCGTTTCGTCATCGTCGTCGAAGAAGGGGCGCTGCAGATGGATGATGGCGCGCATGACCGAGAGCATCGTCTCGTTGCGGCGCCGGATGAGCCCGATGAAGTTTTGCGCATCCTCCACCTTCTTGCGGGCATAGAGATATTCCTCCTGCTGCTTGCGGCTGAGCTGGTCGCGGTGGGCGGCATATTCGCGGATGGAGTCGCGGAAGGCGCGGCTCACACAAAGTTCGGGCACGCTGTCGTTGTTGAGGCGGAGGGCAATGCTGCCGTCTACGTTGACGCTGACATAGAAGTCGGGGATGACGGTGGGTGCGGCGCTGTCGCTTGTTTCGCTGAAGGCCAGTCCGGGACGGGGATTCAGGTGGGTCAGTTCGTGGCGCACGTGCGTCATGGTTTCTTCGTCCACTCCGAGCTTTTGCTGCAGCACATCCCAGCGGCGGGCCGTGAAGTCCTTGAAATACTGCTCAATCACGCGCAGCGCCATGGGCGTCCAGGGGGTGCGCCGGGGCTGGCTCTTGAGCTGGAGCGCCAGGCATTCCTGCAGCGAGCGGGCACCGATGCCGTGGGGCTCGAAGGTCTGCAGCAGCTGGAGCAGGCGGTTGAGCTCGGCTTCGTCGGTGATGATGTTTTCGTGGAAGGCCAGTTCGTCGCAGATGTTGAGCAGGTCCTTCCGCAGGAGGCCGTCTTCGTCGAGCGACCCCACGAGATAGGTGAGCACGTCGCGTTCGTGGTCGGTGAGCTGGTGCTCGCCAATCTGGCTGATGAGTTCTTCGTAGAACGAATGCGTGCTGGCCGCCGTGGTTTCCTGATATTCGTCGCGGCTGGCATCGGCACGCGCCAGCAGATAGTCGGGGATGTCGTCGTCGGAGCGGTAGTCGCCCATGGTCATTCCGAGTTCCGTGTCGGGGGTTTCGGCTTCTGCCTCGCTGTTGTCGGCAAAGCCGCTTTCATCCGTTTCGGGCTCACTCTCGGTGCGCTCCTCCAGTGCGGCGTTGTCCACCATTTCGTCGCGGATGCGGTCGGCCAGGTCGCCGGCAGGCAACTCGATGAGTCCGGCCAGCGCCACCTGTAGCGACGACAGTGTCTGCGTCTGTATCTGGGTTTCGGTCTGGACGAGTTTCTGTGCCATGCGTTCGGGTGTTGTTTTCATGCAAAATTAAGAAATAAATGGTATATGCAGTCACAAAGTATTCCGTTTTTTCTTTCCCGTAATTTTTGGCGAATGCCGGACGCAGTGAAGCCTTGTGTCGAAAACAGATGCCGGACGGAATGGCAAGGGTAAGGGGGAACAATATGGGGGTACACCTATATTATATATAGGGATGAGGGTTAGACGGGTGGGCAGGGCTGAAGGCTGCCGGTGGAGGAAGGGGAGCGTCCGGACAAGAAGGGGGGGCGTCGTCTGCCGCGCACGTGCCGGCAGCTGCTCAGGTCCGTCCGCAAAAACACTTGGTAGTTTAGGAAAAACAATCCTTACTTTAGAAAAAACTCTCAGTACTTTAGAAAATTCTGTCAGTACTTTTGTTTTCGCCGTGCAGTTTCGGGCGGACTGGCGTGCGTTTGGCGTCGGTTGCAGGTGCCCCGGAGAGGGGGTTGGCAGGAAGGTGGGGCGCGGATAAGTCGGTGCGGAAAGGGCTCAGTGGCAATTTAGTGGGGATGGATTGGCCTGAATGAAAATGCGCAGGAGGGGCGGACAGTTGCCGAAAGGGCATAAAAAAAACCTCTTCCGGCGCTCACGCGTGGGCTGAGGGATAAAACAAACTATGAAAAAACTGTATCTTTCTTGAATAGTTAAGCTTCGTTTGAAAAACGTGCTGGATTTTCTTTTTCGTTGGCAGTTCCTTGCGTGAATACTGCCTGTGCAACTTCTTTAAGTTGTCTTTCTTTATTATTGATATTGCAAATATACTGCTTTTTTTGAATCTGCAAGTTTTTTGGCCAAAAGTTTTGCGAAAAAATGTACTTTTTTTCGCAGCATTCTGCTCCTTTTGCTCAGACGAGTAGGCAAATGGAGGGAATATTGTGGAAAAAAGTTGCGGATGCGGGCGATTCGGACCGGAATGGTGGCAGGAACGGAGCGGGCGGCTGCATTGCCGTTGCTGCTGTCTGTCTGTCGTGACGATTGGTTAAAGGTGTAGCAGATGGGTTTGATTTACAGTCGGTTTGTCGCAGGTCCGAAAGCCCGGATACGGAAAATCGGAGGCATTTGCGCTGCCTCCGATTCTGTTCGTTTCAGGTTCTGATTGGATTTTCGCGATGCTGCCTGTTGAGGGGACTTATTGTTTGTCCTCAAGACGCTGTTTCAGGAATAAGGACAGGCTGTAGGCATCCACATTCTCGTTGGAAATGCTGCCGTCCTTCTCCACCACGACATAATGCGGAATGCCGTTGAACCGGAAGAGCTGGCGCATGTACTTGTATTCCGTGTCCGTCAGGCGGTAGCTGGCCTCGCCTTTCAGATGTTTCTCCACATAGTCCGTATAGTCCTTCTCGGGCGATTCGGTTTCGCTGGTGATGTAGACAAACTGGAACTCGGGATGATTGCGGTATTGCTTGCGCAGGTCGGCCGTTGCCTGTATGCCTCCCCGGCAGGGGCCGCAGGTGGTGGCCCAGAAGTCGATGAACAGGAGCTTGCCCGCGTGCGGGGCGATGATGTGGCGGAAAATGTCGGTGGCCTTTCCCTCGGGCAGCCGGTAAGAATTCTGCCGGTTTTCGGGGCACAGCTCTTCCAGCAGGTTGCGGGCCGAGAGGCGCAGGTAGGGATGGGTGAGCGTCTTTTCTATCCGGTTGAGGTAGGTTTCGGCCTCCTGTCGTTGTTGCAATAAGTCGGACAGCAAAAAGTGCAGGTTGCGCACGCAGGCTACCTGCCAGAACAAAGGCGAGGGCGTGGCGCACAGCGAGTTGATGATGCTGTCTTTTTTCTCAAGGAGTTGCAGTTGAATCAGCAGTATCTTTTCGTTGAGGGGCAGGGCCTGGAAGGCTTCATCGTCCTGTATTTTATACACCTCATGGTCAATGGAGAGGGGAGTCATGTATTCAAAGCGGTTGATGACGCTGCTTATGGACGGGTCGGCCAGTGCCGACGGCTCGTTCAGGGGCATTTCTTTCAGGAAATGGTAGTAGGAAGCGTCGGGCTGTACCTTCAGCGCCTGATTGGTGCTGTCCTCCATTGCGTAGAATTCGCGCATCATTTGGAAATCAAGGAAGTATTCTCCCCTTTTGAGGTTCATGTGATTGCGTATCAGCGATGCGGCCTTCTGCGAGGGGGCATAGAGACGGCAGAGCGAATCGGCCTGCAGCTTCCATCGGTCGGCAATGGGATTCAGTTCCTCCTGGAATTGGGCGGGCGTCAGTGTCTTTTGCGCCTGGCTCAGTCGGTCGTACGGATATTTGAAATAAGTGTTCAGCGTCGTGGCGAGGTGCGACAGGCCGGCATGGTTTTCCATGTAGGCCGTATGGGTGAGCGGATAGTCGCGGTCGCGTGCACGGCTGCTAGCCAGGAGGTCTTCCCAGTCGAGATAGAGCGTGACGGTGTCGCCCGGCTCGGCGTAGAAGGGAATCCAGTAATCGTTGATGTTCAGACTCTTGCAGACGGGGTGTTGCAGAAGAAATGTGCATTGGAAACTGCCGTCGGGACGGATGGGAACCACCGTGGGATATTCCTGTCGGATGATTTCGTTGGCCAGATACAGGATGCCGCTGTCGAAGCCCAGCCGCGGGTCGTAGCCGTTCAGGTAGCCCTGCAGGCAGACGCTGTCGCTGCGGAAGAAGTCGTCGCCATAGCCGTTGTCGGCTTCCAGAACGGGCGTGTCGGGGCGGGTGCGGACGTAGCGCTGTGGCTTGCCGCCGTCGAGGGCGATGAGGCAGGAACCGTCCTTGCGGGGTGTCAGCTGCAGCGTTACGGTAGAACTGTCGGTGCGGCTTTGTGCCTCCAGTCTCAGCCGCTTGCCCTTCTTGCGGCATTCCTTCAGGTCATACAGCCGGTTGTTCATGATGACGAGGGAGTCGTAGATGCCATATGCCCAGCGGCCTTGTGCATCTTCGGCAAACCAGTTGCCCTTCACCTGGTTCAGAAACCGTTCCTCCTTGGAGGCGGCGACGAGCGAGATGTCGTAAGTGTTGCTTTCCTTACTGTTGGGGCGATGAGGTGGATGGCCCGGACATCCGCCGGCAGCGGTTCGAACAGCAGGACGAAGTCCATCGTGCCGGAATCGGGCATGTAGGTTTCCTTCTTCAGTTCGATGCCTTCGGCGCCTGTTTGTGCGTAGCGCTTGCCGGTGGCGGCATCTTCCAGATAGCTGTCGCCGCTTTCCATAATCCACCATTTGGGGCGGAAGATGGCGTGGATATGGACTTTGGTACACTCGGGCGTCCGTTCGATGCGGGTGATGTTGCGGATGCTGCCGTTGCGCGCCTTGAATGTGGGGTTCTCGATAGTCTGTGCCGTCAGCAGTCCCGAAAAGAGAAGCAGGAGGCAGGATAACAATGCTTTCATGCGGTTTAGGGTAGGTTCTTGTTCGTTGTAACGCCCAAAGATAAGAATTTCCGACCGATACGCAGATGGAAGGGCCAACTTAATATAGATTAATCCCTCGGATACGTTTCTTTTTTTATAACTTTGCAGCGAAAATCTTAAAAAAACTCAATTTATGTCCGAAAGAAGAGTTCGGGTACGTTTCGCACCCAGTCCCACAGGGCCTTTGCACATCGGCGGTGTGCGCACAGCCTTGTATAATTATCTGTTTGCCCGCCAGCACGGCGGCGATTTGGTTTTCCGCATTGAGGACACCGATTCCAACCGCTATGTGCCCGGAGCGGAGGAGTATATTATCGAATCGTTTCGCTGGCTTGGCATCGAATTTGATGAGGGCGTGAGCTTCGGCGGCGACAAAGGACCTTACCGCCAGAGCGAGCGGCGTGACATTTATAAGGTTTATGTGAAGCAGTTGCTCGATGCGGGCAAGGCCTACATCGCCTTTGATACGCCTGAGGAACTTGACGCCAAGCGTGCCGAGGTGGAAAACTTCCAGTATGACGCCCGCACACGCGGCATGATGCGCAACTCGCTCACACTGCCGGCCGAAGAGGTGCAGCGCCTCATTGACAGCGGCGTGCAGTATGTGGTGCGTTTCAAGATAGAGCCGGGCGAGGATGTGCATGTGGACGACATCATTCGCGGCGACGTGAAGATTAATTCTTCCATCCTCGACGACAAAGTGCTCTACAAGAGCGCCGACGAACTGCCCACCTACCATCTCGCCAATATCGTGGACGACCATCTCATGGAGATTACGCACGTCATCCGCGGCGAGGAGTGGCTGCCTTCGGCGCCGCTGCATGTCCTGCTCTACCGTGCCTTCGGCTGGGAGGACACGATGCCCCGCTTTGCCCATCTGCCCTTGCTGCTCAAGCCCGACGGCAAGGGAAAACTCTCCAAGCGCGACGGCGACCGCCTCGGCTTCCCCGTATTCCCTCTGGAGTGGCACGACCCGAAGACGGGCGACGTTTCCAGCGGTTACCGGGAAAGCGGTTATCTGCCCGAGGCCGTCATCAACTTCCTGGCTTTGCTGGGCTGGAATCCCGGAACCGACCAGGAACTCCTCTCCATGCAGGAACTCATCGAGCAGTTCGACCTGAGCAAGTGCTCCAAGTCGGGCGCAAAGTTCGATTACGTGAAAGGACAGTGGTTCAACCGCGAATATCTGGTGCGCACGGACAATAAGGTGCTGGCGCCGCAGTTCGACCGCATCCTGCGCGAAAACGGCATCGAGGCCCCCATGGAGAAGGTGGAGGCTGTGGTAGGCATGATGAAGATGAAGAAAATCAATTTCATCAAGGAACTCTGGCCCTTGTGCGACTTCTTCTTTATTGCCCCCGAAACCTATACGATGGACGACAAGTTCACGAAAAAGAACTGGAAGGAAGGCGTGACCGGTGCCGAGATGGAGGCGCTCGCCCGACTGCTCGAAGGACTCGACGACTTCTCCGTGGCAGCCCAGCAGGCCGCTGTCGAGAAATGGGTGGAGGAAAGCGGCGTGAAGCCCTGGAATCCCTGGCGCGTAACGCTGGTCGGAACCGGAAAAGGCCCCGACATGTATGAACTGGCTGCTTTCCTGGGAAAGGAAGAAACGCTGGCACGTATGCGCAAGGCGATTGCGCAGTTGCCGTAAGGTATATTTTGTCCGCTCCGTTGCCTCCTCATGGCTGGCGACGGAGCGGACAGCATTTCCGCACCGGTGCTGTTGCCGTCGGCGGAGGCGGGGATGGTCCGGTTTCGGCATTGTGTGTCGGCCGGATGCTCCGGCAGGAACATTCCCGCACAGAAGGTATGTATTTATCCTAATATCCATTCATTATTCAAAACGCACGCCTTGACGGAGCGGCCCGGCCGGGGAATTGGCTGTTTGCATTTCCCGTGGAAGGTCCTGGGGCGGAACTTATTATGTATTCTTTCGCTATCTATCTATATATGACCTGCGTGGCCATCGCCTCTCTGTTCAACAGAAAGGCGCGGCTGATGACGCGGGGGCAGCACAACACCTGGCGTATACTGCGCAGGGAAATCGGCAACGACCGTTACGTCTGGTTTCATGCCGCTTCGCTGGGTGAGTTTGAACAGGGACGGCCGCTCATGGAGCGTCTGCGCCGCGAGCATCCCGAGAAGAAAATCCTGTTGACTTTCTTCTCGCCTTCGGGCTATGAAGTACGCAAGAATTATGAAGGGGCCGACATCGTCTGCTATCTTCCCTTCGACACGCCGCTCAATGCCCGCAAGTTTGTGCGGCTGGCCCGTCCCGAGGCAGCCTTTTTTATCAAGTATGAATTCTGGCGGAATTACATCGAGGTGCTTTATCGCAGGAACATACCGGTTTACAGTGTTTCCAGCATCTTCCGCGAGAATCAGATATTCTTCCGTTTCTACGGCCGCAAGTATGCGCGCTGTCTGAACCGCATGACTCATCTCTTTGTGCAGAACGAGCGTTCACGCGAACTGCTCTCCACCATCGGCGTGACTGCCGTGACGGTGGTGGGCGATACGCGCTTCGACCGCGTCATCGACATCATGCATGCCGCCCGGCCGTTGCCGCTCGTGGAGCGTTTTGCCCGCGAAGGCCGCATCCTGGTAGCCGGAAGTTCATGGCAGCCCGACGAGGACATTCTGCTGGCTTATTTCAACGAACATCCCGAATTGAAAATCGTGCTGGCGCCTCATGTGGTCAGCGAGGACCATCTGCGTGAAATCGAAGGCAAACTGAAACGGCCGTCCGTGCGCTATACCGCCGCCGATGAGGAAAAGGCGGCTGCGGCCGACTGCCTTATCATCGACTGCTACGGACTTCTTTCCAGCATCTACCGCTATGCCGATGTGGCTTACGTGGGGGGCGGATTCGGCGTAGGTATCCACAATGTGCCCGAAGCCGCCGTTTATGGTGTGCCCGTCATCATCGGGCCGAACAACGGCAAGTTCCAGGAAGCGCAGGCGCTGCTGAAAAACGGCGGTTGCCGTGAAATCCGGAGTGCGGCGGACTTTGACCGCATCATGGGCCTCTTCCTCACCCATCGCGATGAACTGGAAAAGGCGGGCCATGCTGCCGGCGGATATATCGCCAGCCACGCGGGCGCTGCCGACATGGTGTTCAAACACGTTTACGGATAAGGACGGCGAAGCCCTTTCGCTTGTGGCAGGGGCTTGCCTTTTTTTCATCAGTTGTACATGGAGATTCTGATACCGATACTCGTGGCGTTGCTTGCCGCTGTGGCAGGTTATGCCTGGGGCGTTCTCTCTACGCGCAAGGCGATGGCCGCTGCCGTGGAGAAGGCACGGGCCGAAGCTGCCGCCGCCACCGCACGCTGGGAAACCGAGCGTAATCATTCGGCCGAGGCCCTGAAGATGCAGGCCAGTGCGTTGCGGGCCGAATTTCAGAATATGGCCACGCATCTGGCCCGCACCGAAAGCCAGCAGTTGCGTGAGGAGCATCTGGCCCGTCTTTCCGACCTGCTCCGGCCCTTGGGGAAGGACATCGCGACTTTTCGCGAGCAGTTTGTCAGCGGACACGCCGCCATGGACCAGTATATCAAGGACCTGGTGGCGCAGACCACGGCCGTGGGCCGCGAGGCGGGGCAACTGGCGCAGGCACTCAAGAGCAATACGAAGCTGCAGGGCAACTGGGGCGAGGCGGTGCTCAACAATCTGCTTGAGGCTTCCGGCCTGACCGAGGGGCGCGACTACCGGGTGCAGGAGCAGACGCGCGACGAAGAAGGACGGGCGCTCATCCCCGACGTCGTGGTGAATCTCCCCGGCGACCGCGCCGTGGTCATCGACTCCAAAGTGTCACTGACGGCCTTTGCCGCCTATGCTGCCGCCGGCAGCGAAGAAGAGAGTGCCCGCTGCTTGCGTGAACACGTGCTTTCCGTGCGCCGGCATGTCAAGGAACTCAGCGTGAAGAACTACAGCAAGGTGGTGAAGAACTCCATCGGCTACGTACTCATGTTTGTCCCGAATGAGGCGGCCTATATCGCCGCGGTCAATGCCGACCCGCGTCTGGCTTCCGACGCTTATGCCCAGCGCATCATTCTGCTCAATCCCACCAACCTGCTGATGGCGTTGCAGCTGGCCTATAACTTGTGGCAGAGCGAACTGCAGAGCCGCAGTGTGTACGAAATCTACCGTTCGGCCGACCGCCTGTACCGGAAATTCGCCGGTTTCGCAAAGAACTTTGAGCAGGTGGGGAAAGGCATCCGCCAGTTGAACGAGGTATATGAAAAGGCAGAGAAACAGCTGACGACCGGGCGCGGCAATATAGTGGAGCAGCTGGAAGGCTGGAAGAAGAAAGGGCTGGACCCTTCGGCCGACATTCCTGAGTCGCTGTTGCGCGGCGGCGACGAAAGCGACGGCTGACCGCGTTCCCGCCGTCGTTTCCTGCGGAAGTTTTTCGCCGGTTTCCGGCAGAGGAAACCGTGCCCTGTCCGCTTCCGGTCATAAAAAGGCAAAGAGTAAGGAATAAAAGTGGCGACTTGCCGGCAATTTCGGAAATAAGACTTACCTTTGCCGTAATTTCCGCGCATTTGTCGTGTGGAAAGGAAAATACAAGAAAAACGTTTTTTATCCTGATATAAATAGGAAGAAAATTTTATGGATTGGTTGCAAGAAACCTTGTTCTCTCCAACGCCGACACAGGCGGTTATTGTGATTTGTCTGATCTGCGCCTTGGGGCTTTCGCTCGGCAAGTTCCGTTTCCATGGCATCAGTCTGGGCGTTTCCTATGTCTTCTTCATCGGCATCCTGGCCGGTGCGCTGGGATTGCAGCTGAATGAGGATATGCTGGTCTATGCCGAGGATTTCGGTCTAATTCTCTTCGTCTACATTCTGGGTCTCCAGGTCGGTCCGGGCTTCATGGGTGCCTTCCTGAAGGGCGGTACGCGGCTGAACATGCTCTCTTTGGGCGTGGTAGTACTCGGCACGCTGCTGGCGCTGGCCTTTGTGTGGCTGGGATGGGCCGGCATGGCCGACATGATGGGCGTGCTCTGCGGAGCCACCACCAATACGCCGGCACTGGGTGCGGCCCAGCAGGCTTTGAAACAGGTGGGAGAACCCTCATCGGGAGCTGCGTTGAGTTGTGCCGTGACCTATCCGCTCGGACTGGTGGGCGTGATTCTGGCTTTACTGCTGATGCGCATCGTCCTGCGCCGCTGGGAGCCGCGGACCGAGGGCGGCGAGAGCGGAGAGGAACCTTTCATCGCTTCTTTCTGCGTGTGCAATCCGGCCATCTTCCGCATGAACCTGCATGACGTGTCGGCCATGTCGGACAGTGCCAAGTTCGTGGTCAGTCGCCTCTGGCGCGGCGGAAAGGTCATATTGCCCACCGGCGATTCAACGCTGGAGGAGGGCGACCGCATTCTGGTCATTACGCAGAAGCGCTTTGTCGACCGGCTGACGATATTCTTCGGCCGCCGGGATGAGAAGGACTGGAACAGCAACAATGTGGACTGGAATGCAATTGATTCGAACCTGATTTCGCAGCGCATTCTCATTACGCGCTCCAATATCAACGGCAAGCATCTGGGCGACTTGCATCTGCGCAACCGCTACGGAGTCAACGTGAGCCGCGTGCAGAGAGCGGGCATCCAGCTGGTGGCCACGCCTTCGCTCGTGTTGCGCATGGGCGACCGCGTCACCGTGGTGGGAGAGGCCGAGAGCATCAAGCGCGTGGCCGACGAGTTGGGTAATGCCGTGAAGCATCTGGACGAGCCGAACATGGTGACGATTTTTATCGGCATCGTGATTGGCCTGTTGCTGGGCTGCGTGCCCATTCTGCTGCCCGGCATGAGTTATCCCGTGCGGCTGGGACTGGCCGGCGGCCCCATCGTCATCGGCATCCTTATCGGCGCGTTCGGTCCCCGCTTCCATATGGTGACCTACACGACGACGAGTGCCAACCTGATGCTCCGTTCGCTGGGTCTGTCTATGTATCTGGCTTGTCTGGGCCTGGATGCCGGGCGCGATTTCCTTGCCACGGTGATGCAGCCGGCGGCTTTGGGATGGATTGCCTTCGGCCTGGTGATTACCATCGTGCCCGTGATGATTATGAGCATAGTGGGCGTGAAGGTGATGAAGAAGAGTTTTGCCACGACGGCCGGTATGCTTTGCGGCGCCATGGCCAATCCCATTGCGCTTAATTTCGTCAACGATTCGCTGCCGGGCGACAAGGCGTCGGTGGCCTATGCCACGGTTTATCCGCTGGCCATGTTCCTGCGTGTCATCATCGCGCAGGTGATTGTCATGTGGTGGTTTGCCTGACGGCACATTGCCGGCGGCCGCGCTGACGGGCGGCAGTGCCGGTGCGATATAGAACAGAAATGCGCAGGGGCGCCGGTGGAGATGCTTCCGCCGGCGCCCCTGTGCGTATGGCTGCGGCAACGGGGCTGCGCGCCGCCTTCTCTTTTCAGCCGCGGCTGTCCCGCTTTTCTTCCCATTCACGGTAGGCATCGGCCAACTGGTGCATGGCCTGCTCCACTATGCTGCGGGGCGTGCCCACGTTGATACGCATGAAGCCGGTACCCTCGGGACCGAACATGGCCCCGTCGTTGACGGCCAGGCGGGCTTTGTCGACGAAGAAACGGTTGAGTTCCTCCTGCGTGAGTTTCATTTCGCGGGCATCGAGCCATATCAGATAGGAGGCTTCGGGCCGCAGCGCCTTGATGCAGGGAGTGTGCTGTTGCAGAAATTGGTCCACATAGTCGATGTTGCCCTGTATGTATTCCAGACATTGGTTGAGCCATTCCGTTCCGTGGCTGTAGGCCGCCTCGACGGCAATGAAGGCGAAGGCGTGTCCCAGGTCGAGTTCGCACGCATCGATGAAGCGGCTGAAGCGGCGGTCCAGTTCGTCGTTGAAGATGAGGGCGTGGGATGCCGAGAGGCCCGGCATGTTGAAGGCCTTGCTGGGAGACATGAAGGTGACGGAGTTGAGGCGTGCCTCTTCGGAGACGGAGGCAAAGGGCCGGTGGCGGTGGGGCGGGAGCGTGAGGTCGGCGTGTATTTCGTCGGAGAAGACGGTGACACCCTCTTCTGCGCAGATGTGAGCCACCTCCTGCAGTTCCGCTTCGCTCCACACGAGTCCGCCGGGGTTGTGCGGATGGCAGAGGATGAAGACGCGGCATCCTCTGACCGTTTGCCGGAAAGTGTCGAGGTCCATGTGCGGCCGGCCGTTACTCCAGCGCAGCGGATGGCGCACCACTTGCCGGTCGTTGCGCTCGCAGAGCCAGGCAAAGGGGTGATAGACCGGCGGCTGAATCATGATGCGGTCGCCCGGTTGCGTCAGAGCATTGATGGCCATGCCGATGCCCGGCACAATGCCCGGCACGTAGTGGATGTTTTCCCGCCGGACGGTCAGTCCGTAGCGTTCGCGGTTCCAGCGGATAATGGCTTCATAATAGCCGTCGTGCTTTGTAGTATAGCCGAAAATGGGATGCAGACAGCGTTGGCGCAGGGCTTCGGTTACGAAGGGGGCGGTGGCGAAGTCCATGTCGGCCACCCAGAGCGGCAACAAGTCCGTGCGTCCCCAGTTTTCGGCCATGCCGTCAATTTTGACGGCGGCTGTTCCGTTCCGGTCAATCCGTGTGTCGAAATCGTATTTCATAGTCAATATTTTTATCCTTGGGGTGTGGGCGGTGTGCATGCATCCAGACCGTCCGCTCTCCCTTCCTTTTTATTGTGGACAAAGATAGTGAAAGGCGAGAGCAATGACAAGGCGAAAACGGAGTTTTCAGACTTGGCATTGCCGAGCCGCCTCCTATCTTATGGAAAGATAGTGAAAGGCGAGAGCAATGACAAGGCGAAAACGGAGTTTTCAGACTTGGCATTGCCGAGCCGCCTCCTGTCTTATGTAAAGATAGTGAAAGGCGAGAGCAATGACAAGGCGGAAACGGAGTTTTCAGACTTGACATTGCCGGGTCAGTGCAGGCACAGTTTTCGGGCAGAAAAACACTTGGTACTTTAGGAAAAACACTTGGTACTTTAGAAAATTCTGTCAGTACTTTAGAAAAAACAGTCAGTACGTTTGTTTTTCCGCCCGCTGTTTGGATTTCTCTCCATCCGTTTTCTCCTTGTTGGTCAGCGGTCTAAAAGTTCTGCTTTCATTTTGCAGTTCGCTCGCCATGCGCTAACTTTGCAGAATACAATCCTGTCCGGGTTCCGGCGCTTCCCGTTGGCTTTGCTGCCGTGCAGCCGGAATCCATTCCCACTTAAACTCAGAAAACCATGAAAGAAGTCAGTCATTTGGATAAACTTCCTTATAGAAACGTATTGGCCATAGCCCTGTCGCTGGTCGCGGCAGTAGCCGTGTTGATGTATTTTCTGCCGCGCGAGAGCAAGTTCGGATTTGAATACGAGGAAAACCGCCCGTGGCGCTATCCGCAGTTGATTGCCGAATATGATTTCCCCATTTTCAAGACGGAGGAGGAAATGCGGCATGAGCGTGACAGCCTTTTGCGCACCTTCCGTCCCTATTTCCGTGTGGACTCGCAGATGGTGGAGCAAAAGGTGATGGAACTGAAGAATGATTTCCATGCCAGCGCGGCCAATGGCGTACCTTATTATTATCTGCCTCGCCTGGTGGAACTGTTGCGGGAGGTCTATGCGCAGGGCATCATCAGCAGTGAGTATGTCGACAAGTTCCGGCGTTCGGGCCGCAAGCATCTGCTCATTATCAATGGGAATGTGGCCACCGAGCGGGAACTGGATGATGTCTATACGCTGGCCACGTCCTATGAGCATATTCTGGAGAAGGAAGCCGACGGATTCGGTAACAATATGCTGGAGCGCAGCCAGATACGTAAATATCTGGCCCCCAATATCGTGTATGACAAGGAGCGGACCGACGCCGAGCGCGAGGAACTGCTGCGGCTGTCGCCCACGTGCGGCATGGTGCAGGCGGGCCAGCTGATTATCGACCGCGGACAGATTGTGACGGCGGGACACGTCAAGGTGCTCAATTCGCTGAAGCGGGAGAGCGAGCGCCGGCTCGACCCCAAGAACGGCTTCTGGTGGATATTCCTGGGACAGCTCGTCTTTTTGTGTACGCTGTTGGGGCTCTTCCTTTATTATGTGCGCCTTTATCGCCGCGACTACATGTATTCGCTCCGTTCCATTCTGCTGTTGATTCTGCTTGTGACGGTGTTCCCCATCCTTACCTACGTGATGATGTCCAACCATCTGCTCAGCGTCTATCTGCTGCCTTATGCCATCGTGCCCATTTTCGTCCGCATTTTCTTCGATTCGCGCACGGCATTCCTGGCCTCGGTGGTTTCCACGCTCCTCTCGTCCATGGTGCTCTACGGCCCCTACGAGTTTTTGCTGTTGCAGCTGGTGGCGGGCATGACGGCCATCTATACCCTGCGCGAGATGACCGAGCGTTCGCAAGTGCTGAAAACGGCATTTGCCGTTACGCTGACAGGTATGGTGGTCGTGGCGGCTTACGACCTGTCGCAGGGCATGAGCTGGGAAATGTTCAATGACTCGCGCGTGGTTTATGTTGCCATCAGCGGCGTCTGCCTGCTGTTCTGTTATCCGCTGATGTATGTGGTGGAGCGGCTCTTCGGATTCACCTCGAGCGTGACGCTGGTGGAACTGACAAACATCAACAACGCGATTTTGCGGAAAATGTCGAAAGTGGCGCAGGGCACGTTCAACCACTCCATGCAGGTGGCCAATCTGGCAGCCGAGGTGGCCGACCAGATTGGAGCCAAGCCGCAGCTGGTGCGAACGGGAGCGATGTATCATGA
>PPYF01593748.1_pt1 | contig 16052 bp, 9 predicted proteins | sample 1559871 | NCBI WGS metagenome assembly PPYF01 (sample SAMN08240021, study PRJNA423297) | Human gut metagenome, whole genome shotgun sequencing project.
TTCCTGTATACGTTAGGAACGTGTCCGTCTCATGACGGTCGATGCGGCTCCTGTCATCCTTCTGGAGCGGCAGGTACAGCCGGCCCATCTGCATGCCGCCGTCAGCAAAGCGCGTCAGCATCGATTCGTCGAAGTAATTCACGCCGAAGCGCACCTTGTTCTCGTTCCTGTTCTCGAAATCATAGACCGTATCGAGCCCGATTTCCTGTCTTCTGCCATAGCCCGGCACATCCCAGCCGTCCGTTATGATGCCGCGTTCATCCGTCCCCTGGTTCCTGTAGGAAAGAGGGCGCACCTTTGCCGTGCTGTAATGGAAGGAGGAATTCCAGCGGCCGAGTTTCCCAGTCGTATAGCGGAGGTCCTCGCCCCACTCCGCCTCCCCCGTGTGGAAGCCGAGCACCGTTTCTTCCTTGTCCGGCTTCTTCGTGATGATATTGATGACGCCGCCCATGCCGTCTGAGCCGTACATCGCACCCGACGGACCCCTCACGACTTCGATCTTGTCGATCGTGGAAAGAGGAATCCTTGAAAGAAGGTAGGCATTCTTTGTCTGGCTCGTATCCTCATCCGCCATGCGCCTGCCGTCAACAAGGATCAGCACCTGATTCGTATTCATGCCGCGGAGCATCACCTGCGTGCCGCCCATGGAAGCCGTGCTGCCGGCCTTCCCGCTTGAAAGGTTGATTCCCGTCACAAGCTCCAGGGCCTGCGTCGCATTCACCGCGCCAAGGCTTTCGATTTCCTTCTGATCGACGACCTGGACCGCCTGCGGTTCCTTCTTCGATTCGACTGGCATCTTTTCTGCCGTCACAACCATCTCCGGAAGCGAATATACCTCTTCTGCGCCGGAAGAAATCGGCATCAAGAGAGCCCCTCCCATGGAAAGAAGCACTGCCTTCTTTATTATATTTTTCTTATTAATAGAGCCGCGTTAATAGAGCCGCGAGAGCCGCGCGGCTGATTCATCATGATCCCCCCTTGCCAGAGCCTGACCGGCAGGCTGCCTGTATTTATTCCTTTCTATTATACTTCATGGTCCGAATGCGCTCTCAAAAAATTTTTCAAAAAATATTTATGTAACTTATTGAATATTTATTCTAAAAGTTGTATTATTATTTCAATCCAAAAACGTGCGGATTTTTATATTTCTTCAAAAATTGAGATTTGATGGAAATAATCCACATATCCGCCGAATATCGTTTATGCAATATTGCATAAACATGCATTTATGCCATAGAAAAGAGGTCCTCGGAATGTACGAAAAGGAAGTCAAGGAAAAAACATCGCAGATCCTGCCAAAGGTGGTGGGATGGAGACGACACTTCCATGAATATCCTGAAGTGTCCGGAGAAGAAAAAGAGACTTCCCTTTATATCCAGCAGGTCCTCACTGAACTCGGCATCCCCTTTGAAACAGGCTTCTTCGGGACGGCAGTCCTTGGGACTATCAAAGGCGATCTTCCCGGCAAGACCGTAGCCCTCAGAGCCGACATGGATGCCCTCCCCGTCACCGAATTGACAGGCCTGCCCTTTGCTTCGAAAAACAAAGGCGTCATGCACGCATGCGGCCACGACGGCCACATGTCCATCCTTCTCGGCGCTGCCGCTGTCCTCCAGTCCATGAAGAGCCAGCTCCACGGCACAGTGAAGCTCGTATTCCAGCCGGCTGAAGAAGAAGCTTCCATCGGGGGCGGACGCCACATCGCCGCTTCCGGCAAGCTCGATGACATCGAAGAAATCTACGGCCTCCACGTATGGCCTGAACTTCCCGTCGGGCAGGTCGGACTGAAAAAAGGAAATCTCATGGCAGCATCCGATCGTTTCTACGTCCACGTCAAAGGGAAATCCACCCACGCAGCGCAGCCGCACAATGGCACGGATGCTCTCGTAGCCGCTGCCCACTTCATCATCGACGTGCAGACACTCATCTCCCGTGAGATGAACCCGATGGAAAATGTCGTATGCACCATCGGCCTCATGAATGCAGGCACCCGCTACAACGTAGGCGTCGAAGATGCTTACCTCGAAGGTACCGTCCGTACGTACACCCCGGCCCTCCGCGACAAGATGGAACAGCGTCTGGGAGAACTCCTCAAAGGGCTCGACTACACGTTTGGCACCCATTCCGAACTGAACTACGTACGCGGCCACAGCGCCACGATCAATACACCGGAAAAGATTGACTTCCTCGATGAAGTTGCCAAGACCTACATCGGCAAGGAACACATCACCCATCCGGAATTCCCGTCCATGTGTGCAGAAGACTTCTCCTACTACCTTGAAAAATTCCCCGGCGCCTTCCTCTGGCTCGGCACCGGCAAGGAAGGAACTCCTGCCCTGCACAATGCAAGCTTCGCTCTAGACGAATCCATCCTTCCACTGGGCATCATCATGGAAGCAGGCGCCTGCCTCGAAACTTTAGCCAAAGAATAATCCCGTTCGAAAGAACATTTCCCTCTGAGAGGTATATCATGAAAAGCTTACTCAATAAACCGTTCCTGAGCATGACCGACTACACACCCGAAGAATTCGCATACTACCTGGACCTCGCAGCCGCTCTTAAGAAAGACAAGAAAGAAGGCAAGGAAATCCAGACACTGAAGGGAAAGAACTTTGCCCTCATCTTCGAAAAAGATTCCACACGAACCCGCTGTGCATTCGAAGTCGCTGCCAGAGACCAGCGCGCATTCACCACATACCTCGGACCGACAGGCAGCCAGATCGGCAAGAAAGAATCCATTGCCGACACCGCCCGCGTCCTCGCATCCATGTTCGATGGAATCGAATACAGAGGCTTCAAGCAGTCCGCTGTCGAAGAACTCGCAGCCAAGGCAGGCGTTCCCGTCTGGAACGGCCTCACCGACTACGACCACCCGACACAGACCCTCGCCAATTTCCTGACACTGAAGGAACATTTCAATAAACCTCTGAATGAACTCTCCTTCGCTTACGTCGGACACGGACAGTCCAATATGGCGCACGCCCTCATGGCAGGCGCAGCCCTTGCAGGCATGGACTTCCGCATCATCGGACCCGCCCAGTTCTTCCCTGAAGACGATTTCCTCGCCAAATGCCAGAAAATCGCTGAGAAGACTGGCGCGACCTTCACCTTCACCGACGATCCCGTAGAAGGCGTCAAAGGCCTCGACGTCATCTACACCGGAGTCTGGGTCACCATGGGCGACCCCTACGAACTCTGGGGCGAACGCATCAAACTCTTCATGCCATACCGCATCACGATGGACATGATCAAGAACACCGGAAATCCGGACACCGTCTTCTGCCACTGCCTCCCGGCCTTCCACAATACCGAGACAAAAGTCGGCAAGGACATCTACGAAAGATTCGGCCTCGACGGCATCGAAGTCACAGACGACGTCTTCGAAGCGCCGTTCTCTCTGGCCTTCCAGGAAGCCGCCAACAGACTCCCGACCATCAAAGCCGTGATGGTCGCCTCATTTGCCGAGTATCCCATTCATGAATAAGAAAGAAGGATGAGTATCATGACACAGAAATCACTGCCAAAAGTCTTTATCGTCGGAGAATCAGGAACCACGGGCCTCCGCCTGCACGACCGCCTGTCCGGCAGAAAAGACATCGACCTTCTTTCCCTTCCCGAAGACAAGAAAAAGGACATCGACACCATCGTTTCCTTTGCCAAGGAAGCCGACATCATGTTCCTCTGCCTTCCGGATGATGCATCCAGGGAAATCGTCAAAGCCACCGAAGGCACAGGCATCCGCATCCTCGACACCTCCACTGCCCACCGGACGAAAGAGGACTGGGTCTACGGATTCCCTGAACTTTCCGAGCAGCAGAAAGACGCCATCGCCAAAGCGGATAAAGTCGCAGTCCCGGGCTGCCACGCATCCGGCGTCATTTCCATCCTCTACCCGCTCGTCAAAGCCGGCGTCCTCCCGATCAATTACCCCCTCCACTGCTTCTCCCTCACCGGATACAGCGGCGGCGGCAAATCCATGATCAAGGACTACGAAGAAAACATGAGAGAAGAACTCAAGGCTCCCCGCCAGTACGGACTCTCCCAGAAGCACAAGCACCTTCCGGAAATCATGAAAGTCTGCAAACTCTGCGAAGAACCGATCTTCTCACCAATCGTAGCCGACTATGTGGCCGGCATGCAGGTCACCATCGGCTTCCACACCCATTTCCTGCAGCTCCCCTGCGGACTTCCCGGATCCGTCGACATCGACGATTTCCATGAAATCTACAAACGCTGCTACAAAGGTTCCAATATCGTCAAAATTTCTGACCTTACCACCGACGAAACGAACGGCCTCTTCCTCAATGCGAACAAGGATGCCGGCAAAGACAGCCTCACCATCTACATCGCAGGAAACGACGACCGCATTCTCGTCCTCGCCTCTTTTGACAACCTCGGCAAAGGCGCTTCCGGAGCTGCCATCGAATGCATGAACATCATGCTCGGCTTCCCGGCAGAGACCGGCCTTGTCCTCTAAGCAAAAGCGGCTCCTTCCATAAGGAGGGAGCCCTCTTTATACCCCGAAAAGGAGACTTACCATGAACCAGGCAACTAATGCAGTACGCGCCGAGATCCTCACCCAGGCGATCCCGTACATCAAAGAATACGCAGGAAAATACGTCGTTGCCAAGTACGGCGGAAATGCAATGACCGATCCGGAACTGAAGAAATCCGTCATGCAGGACATCCTTCTCCTCCGCCTCGTCGGCGTCAATGTCATCCTCGTCCATGGAGGCGGCCCTGATATCAACCATATGCTGGATGCCCTCCACATCGAGTCCCACTTCGTGAACGGCCTCCGAGTCACGAACGAAGACACCATGGAAGTCGTGCAGATGGTCCTTGCCGGTAAGATCAATAAAGGCCTTGTCGCTGAACTCACCGCCCTTGGCGGAAAGGCAGCCGGCCTCTGCGGTATAGACGGCAACCTTATTCACGTCCACACCAAGGACCCGGCCCTCGGCCTTGTAGGAGAAATCGACGCCGTCAATAAAGGCATCATCGACAACCTCCTCGCAGGCGGCTACATCCCCGTCATTTCCTCCGTCGGCATCGACGACAAAGGACAGCCGCACAATATCAACGCCGACACAGCAGCCACTGAAATCGCAGCTGCCCTGAACGCCGAATGTCTCGTCTTCATGAGCAACATCGACGGCGTCCTCAAGGACAAGGACAACCCCTGCAGCCTCATCAAGTCCCTCACCGTCGAAGAGACGGAAGCCCTCAAGAAAGACGGCACCATCGCAGGCGGCATGATCCCCAAAGTCGACGGATGCACCGACGCCATCAAAGGCGGCGTCAAGAAAGTCTTCATCATCAATGGAGAGATCCCGCACGCTCTCCTCATCGAACTCTTAACCGACGAAGGACTCGGAACCATGTTCTCCGCCTGATCGAATACAGAAAAGGAGCCAGACCCATGAATACATTTGAAAAAGACAAGACCTACATCACCCACACTTACAACAGATACCCCGTATGCTTCGTCAAGGGAGAAGGATCCCACCTCTATGACGACAAAGGCAAAGAATACATCGACATGGGCACCGGCATCGGCGTCGACGTCCTCGGCATTTCCTATGAACCCTGGATCGAAGCCGTCACCAAGCAGCTCCATACCCTGAACCATGTATCCAACCTTTTCTACACCATGCCCCAGACAGACCTGGCACAGGCGCTCTGCGAAAAGACAGGCATGAAGGACGTATTCTTCTCCAACTCCGGCGCTGAAGCCAATGAATGCGCCATCAAGGGAGCCAGAAAATACTCCATCGACAAGTACGGCAAGGACAGAACCACCATCGTCACCCTGATCAACAGCTTCCACGGCCGTACCATCACCACCCTCGCTGCAACCGGCCAGGACGTATTCCATCAGAACTTCTTCCCCCTGACAGAAGGATTCCTCTACACACCGGCCAATGACCTCGATGCCTTCATCAAACTCTGCGAAGCCCATCCGGAAATCTGCGCCGTCATGGTAGAACCTATCCAGGGCGAAGGCGGCGTCCATCCCCTCGATAAAGACTTCTTCGAAGGCGTCGGCGCTTATGCCAAGGAACATGACATCCTCCTCGTCGTCGACGAAGTACAGACAGGAAATGGCCGTACAGGAAAACTCTACGGCTACATGAACTACGACGTCACCCCGGACATCATCTCCACTGCCAAAGGCCTGGGCGGCGGCCTTCCGATCGGAGCTACCCTCTTCGGCGAAAAGACAAAGGACGTCCTCTCCAGCGGCACCCACGGCTCCACCTTCGGCGGCAACCCGATCGTCTGCGCAGGCGCCCTCGCCATCCTTGATCACATCGATGACAAGCTCCTTGATTCCGTCGCTGAAAAAGGCAAATTCATCAAAGAAAGCTTCGAAGGTGCCAAAGGCGTCAAATCCGTAGCAGGCATGGGCCTCATGTGGGGCATCGAGCCAGAAAAAGACGTTTCCACTATCGTTCCCAAACTCCTTGAAAAAGGTGTCGTCGTACTGACAGCGAAAGAAAAAATCCGTCTCCTCCCTGCGCTCAACATTCCTGAAGAAGACCTTGAAAAAGCAGTCTCCATCATGAAAGAAGTTCTCGCAGAAGACTAAAGACAATAATGACAATAATAAAAAGACTGTGGCGAAATGATTGCACATTTCGCCGCAGCCTTTTTGCTTAGGGAAAAACAGGTTTACTTGTGTTCTGCTATGAACCTTCTCACCAGATGATTCAGGACTGCCGTCGGCGTCAGGTAAAGATCCAGGCATGCTTTCTTGAAATCACGCTTGAGCTCCTTATTCATGCGGAATGCTGCCATCGCCGAGCCTTCCCTGCCCATGGCGACGGGGCTGAATCCATCCGCATTTCCCTTCTTCACGAACGACGCCGCCAGATCATTCAGGACCTCCCGCTGCGACCTTCCCATCGCCTTGCAGATCCGCCCGAACTCCTCCTTGTCCCTTTCCAGAATGAAGAACGTCATCTGCGACGTATCCGAAGACGACGGATTCTTAGCGCTGTCCAGCTTTTTCATCATTTCCTGATGATCCTTCCCATACCACTCCACATAAAGCGCCATAAAAGCCGTCAGCACATTCGATACCGCAAATCCCGCCTGGCTGCACGTTTCCTTCAGAAGATCACGAGAAGACTCAGGCATCTCCACCCTTGCCGCGCAGTCCTTCACGATTTCAAAAGAAAGAGCCGGCAGACCAGACTCCACCATCTCCGGATGACGCCCGTACTCGTCGATGAAAGCAAGGATCGTCGAGCGCGCATCGCTCCCATTGGCCCGGCAAAGGTACATGAACTTCTTCTTCAGCGCATACGAAGTCTTGAAACTCGTGACTACACCCTTTTCCACTCCGCGGATTTCCTTCGTATCCTTCGAAAGAGTCTCCCCCTTCACCGCATACCAGCACATGAAAGCATTCAGCATCGCATTCACCGAGCATCCGTAATGCTCGCAGTTCTCTGCCAGACGATCCTTCACCGAAGCTGGCACACGCGCAATGAAACGCTCCGTCAAAAGCGAACCCGACGCCCCCTGCTGCTCCATCCTTTCCTTCACTCCTTCCACCAGTGACAAAAGCTCACGCGACCGGTCCCGCCCGGCCGCAAGATCCGACAAGTACTCCTCCGCCATCCTGTTCATGACAGCATTCCCTGTCATATGCGCCGCCTTGCACCGTTCAAAGAAACGCGCGCGAAGGACCGGAAACGCAGCGATATAAACCTCCTTCGCCGCATCCTTCCCCCGCCCCTTCCTGGCAGCCAGAGTAATCCTTCCCACCGAATCCATCATGCTCACTCCATTCCAGCAGACACATCTATGGGATGCCTTCCCGCATCCCAGACACCCACTCTCCCCTCTACTATCAGTATAATTTTTACAATGACAAATCCTGTCTACTTCAAGAGCCTAACAAAAGATTTTTTTGAAGAAACGTCAAAAAAGAAATAAAAAAAGAAAGATTCAGCAAAGTGAACCTTTCAAAGAGAAACATGAGCTGCCTGTGCGGCAGTGCTGTTTTTCTCGAGCGAAGCGAGGTTTAAGTGGTTTTGACCTTGCCCTTTAGGGAAGGTGGCGGCGGAGCCGTCGGATGAGTTGTAGTTCGTACAGCCGTCAGGCTGGTTGTATGGTTTTTCTGTTCTCTCGGCAGTAGTCGAATCGCACGTGGAGAAAGGGAAATCCCACGTTTTCTAAGCTGCCTACACGGCAGTGATCATAGCGAATCAAGGATAGCAAAAGCAATCTTTTTTCTAAGCTGCCTATGCGGCAGTAATCGGCAGTGCGGGCGGCGGTTTTTAGACGTTCATTTTCTAAGCTGCCTATGCGGCAGTAATCGGTCGTAAAGAGGGGAAAATGGCGCTTTACGTTTTCTAAGCTGCCTATGCGGCAGTAATCCGATGCCGGCTCGTAGGCAATGGCCATTAGTTTTTCTAAGCTGCCTATGCGGCAGTAATCGATGCAGTGTCGTTGTGGTTTGACGTGATTTCTTTCTAAGCTGCCTATGCGGCAGTAATCCGTAAAAGCTAGTCCGCGTAATGAACGGATGTTTTCTAAGCTGCCTATGCGGCAGTAATCTAGTTGTTGATTACCTGGGAGGTAACAATCATTTTCTAAGCTGCCTATGCGGCAGTAATCGATTTTTGCGGATTCGCTATATATTGATTTTAATTTCTAAGCTGCCTATGCGGCAGTGATCGAGTTTCGACAGTGGGCATGTTTCCCTGCCATTTTTCTAAGCTGCCTATGCGGCAGTGATCATTATTCGCGAATCTATCTGTACAACAAAGTCTTTTCTAAGCTGCCTATGCGGCAGTGATCGCGACGGTGTTTTTGTAAGTCTCCGCGAGCGGTTTCTAAGCTGCCTATGCGGCAGTGATCTCGAGTATCAGAAACTTTTGAGTTCGTTTGACTTTCTAAGCTGCCTATGCGGCAGTGATCATATAGTAAATAATTTTTGTTGTTGCCTGGGATTTCTAAGCTGCCTATGCGGCAGTGATCACTGATTTTTTTCATGATTGTTAACCTCCTGCTTTCTAAGCTGCCTATGCGGCAGTGATCAAATCACGTTGAATATTATCAGTTCAACGACTTTTCTAAGCTGCCTATGCGGCAGTGATCAGTAAAAGCTGATCCGCGAGCCGAGCTGTTGTTTTCTAAGCTGCCTATGCGGCAGTGATCCCCATGCCACCGCTAAAACGTCTTTTTTCAACGTTTCTAAGCTGCCTATGCGGCAGTGATCATGCGAAAGTGCTGAAAAAAGAGCGGACTAATTTTCTAAGCTGCCTATGCGGCAGTGATCCACACTATTTTGAATGCGTTCGACGGCGTTGATTTCTAAGCTGCCTATGCGGCAGTGATCGGAACAGCTCAAAGTGGCGGTAGCCATCATCCTTTCTAAGCTGCCTATGCGGCAGTGATCGAAGAAGCACATCGCACCGCTGAAAACGCACATTTCTAAGCTGCCTATGCGGCAGTGATCATTATTAGTCACAAATGTGAACAGAAAGAAAGTTTCTAAGCTGCCTATGCGGCAGTGATCATCATGAAGTTGAACTAGAATTGTGGAATGCATATTTCTAAGCTGCCTATGCGGCAGTGATCCAGGCCGCGCCGAGTGTCGGGGCGACCACACATTTCTAAGCTGCCTATGCGGCAGTGATCGAATCACGTTGAATATTATCAGTTCGTTGACGTTTCTAAGCTGCCTATGCGGCAGTGATCAAAAATCTCCGTACGCTTATGAATTTTGGCGGTTTTCTAAGCTGCCTATGCGGCAGTGATCGGGATATGATGCCGGCGGATTTGAGTACAGCTTTTCTAAGCTGCCTATGCGGCAGTGATCACAGATTATCGCACAATTTTAAATGCATTTGACTTTCTAAGCTGCCTATGCGGCAGTGATCTGCCCGATCTTGATAGAATACTCAATATTTTATTTCTAAGCTGCCTATGCGGCAGTGATCAGATAACCAATCATTTTTTAGATTCTAAGCGATTTCTAAGCTGCCTATGCGGCAGTGATCAAGTTTCCCATCCGCCCCCACATATGCTACCATTTCTAAGCTGCCTATGCGGCAGTGATCCTTACGGACGAATGGAAAACAGCCAAATCAAATTTCTAAGCTGCCTATGCGGCAGTGATCGGTAAAAGCTGATCCGCGTGCTGAGCTTCTGTTTTCTAAGCTGCCTATGCGGCAGTGATCAATAATAACAACTTAAGAGTGTGCGATCTGTTTTTCTAAGCTGCCTATGCGGCAGTGATCATTTAATGTAATTGCAAAATCCTCTTGCTCCATTTCTAAGCTGCCTATGCGGCAGTGATCTGGCAGCTGGTAGCCGGTGGCTGGCGCCTGGCTTTTCTAAGCTGCCTATGCGGCAGTGATCCCCCGATTCCCGCCGTCTACTCCCTGGATGCATTTCTAAGCTGCCTATGCGGCAGTGATCATAAAAGCCGCATCCTCCGGAGGCTTGAAAAGTTTCTAAGCTGCCTATGCGGCAGTGATCTGACGGCGTAAAAGCATCTCCGGCATCCGAAAATTTCTAAGCTGCCTATGCGGCAGTGATCGAATATCTTGAAAAAATGCTTACGGACGAATGTTTCTAAGCTGCCTATGCGGCAGTGATCGACTGTCACAATTATTTACAGCGACGGCAGCCATTTCTAAGCTGCCTATGCGGCAGTGATCTCATCCCCCAACTTGAGGATCTGCGCTACATTTTTCTAAGCTGCCTATGCGGCAGTGATCGGTGTAGCGGTCGCACTCGGAGCGGTAGCCCTTTTCTAAGCTGCCTATGCGGCAGTGATCTGGAGCACTCCCAGCACTCGGTGGGCATGTCCTTTCTAAGCTGCCTATGCGGCAGTGATCGGAGCTTAGCCTGTACAATGGCTTTATTTTTTGTTTCTAAGCTGCCTATGCGGCAGTGATCAGATGATGATTCCCGCATCGCCGCCGCAAAATTTTCTAAGCTGCCTATGCGGCAGTGATCTGTGCCGCCGGAAAGACTGATGCAAGCAAAAATTTCTAAGCTGCCTATGCGGCAGTGATCACACGACAATGACATCGCTTGTTGAGTACCATCTTTCTAAGCTGCCTATGCGGCAGTGATCGGCCTATGCAAACAGCCTCTTTATCAACTGCAATTTCTAAGCTGCCTATGCGGCAGTGATCCCGGATGACGATATTTCCGTATTCATTGACGGTTTCTAAGCTGCCTATGCGGCAGTGATCAACGTCATGTCCTTACCGCATCGCGCGCACTTTTTCTAAGCTGCCTATGCGGCAGTGATCCTGAATGTGAGAAAATTTGGTGTTCTGTTGTGTTTCTAAGCTGCCTATGCGGCAGTGATCGTCTGCTAATAATAGAAACAAGACAGACGCCATTTCTAAGCTGCCTATGCGGCAGTGATCGACTGAAGACGGAAGACTGGGCCCTGGAACACTTTCTAAGCTGCCTATGCGGCAGTGATCTGGGATATGATACCGGCGGATTTAAGCACACGCTTTCTAAGCTGCCTATGCGGCAGTGATCACGGAGACCGGAGACGGAGACTGAAGACTGGTTTTCTAAGCTGCCTATGCGGCAGTGATCGCACATCAATCAGGCGGCGGTCGTATTCTTCATTTCTAAGCTGCCTATGCGGCAGTGATCGGCGTACCGTTCGGGGGAAATCAAGGACGTCCATTTCTAAGCTGCCTATGCGGCAGTGATCTGTGCCTTTGACGGCAGCATTGGCGCACGCATTTTCTAAGCTGCCTATGCGGCAGTGATCGAGCTTATTGAACGACGCATTAGACACATCTTTTTCTAAGCTGCCTATGCGGCAGTGATCATTGCCTTTTCTTCTGTCAATGTGCCTTTGATTTTCTAAGCTGCCTATGCGGCAGTGATCCTGAAAAGATGAAGAGATAGTCCATGCATGCATTTCTAAGCTGCCTATGCGGCAGTGATCTCTTGAATTGTACGAAAAACGTGCCAAGGCATTTTCTAAGCTGCCTATGCGGCAGTGATCTCGGAAACCTGACGGAAGTTGGCACGAAGAGCTTTCTAAGCTGCCTATGCGGCAGTGATCAATGTGCCCAACGGCCCGAATACCGCTGAAAAATTTCTAAGCTGCCTATGCGGCAGTGATCGACAAATCGCTTTAAGAAGCGTCGTCAACAATTTTCTAAGCTGCCTATGCGGCAGTGATCAAGCTTCTGAAAGCCGCGAGCTGCAGCTAAAATTTCTAAGCTGCCTATGCGGCAGTGATCATGCTTGCACCATGGGCATTGGCGTACTCTTTTTTCTAAGCTGCCTATGCGGCAGTGATCGAATCCGTCATCGTCTGCCCTCAGCAGCATGTTTTCTAAGCTGCCTATGCGGCAGTGATCTGCCTGCTGACGCTGCATACGTTCGATGGACTTTTTCTAAGCTGCCTATGCGGCAGTGATCACATGGTGCGGATGTGCCCGGCTTTGAATAAATTTCTAAGCTGCCTATGCGGCAGTGATCAATCTTCAACTACTACGCCGTCTATGGTCTTATTTTCTAAGCTGCCTATGCGGCAGTGATCGGGATCCTTGATGTGGTTTTCCTGCATGGTGCTTTCTAAGCTGCCTATGCGGCAGTGATCCGCCAAGTGACAGCACCGACGCTAAGAGTGCCCTTTCTAAGCTGCCTATGCGGCAGTGATCTGTCGGTCTATCTTGTCATGGAGCACCAGTACTTTTCTAAGCTGCCTATGCGGCAGTGATCGATAGATGTTATACCTTATTACGTCATAAATCTTTCTAAGCTGCCTATGCGGCAGTGATCAAGTTGTCTTATGCCGATGAGGCCAGTGCGGATTTCTAAGCTGCCTATGCGGCAGTGATCTGCTCCTCCTCTCAAGGGCTCCTGGCGCTGTTTTTCTAAGCTGCCTATGCGGCAGTGATCTCGCATCAATGCCTACCCCATTTTCGAACCAGGTTTCTAAGCTGCCTATGCGGCAGTGATCAAGTATACCGTAGGGCCCTGGGTGGCGAGATGTTTCTAAGCTGCCTATGCGGCAGTGATCAAGAGAAACCACAACAGCAAAGCCAAACAGATATTTCTAAGCTGCCTATGCGGCAGTGATCAAATATAGGAATATGAGGAGGTGAAAGTTATGATTTCTAAGCTGCCTATGCGGCAGTGATCAGTAGGCTCTTTGTGTGTTTATGCTAAAAAGGTTTCTAAGCTGCCTATGCGGCAGTGATCTCAGTTGTCCCATTGTAATATTTCTTGCTAAGTTTCTAAGCTGCCTATGCGGCAGTGATCAGGATATTAGACAGCGAATAGACGAAATTAAATTTCTAAGCTGCCTATGCGGCAGTGATCTTACCCTAATTACGTTAAAGTCTATAACTATTTTTCTAAGCTGCCTATGCGGCAGTGATCACCGTAGTTGTATCTTTCTGCGGCGTTTCATCTTTCTAAGCTGCCTATGCGGCAGTGATCAGGCCATTAATGACAATAAAGAAACCATTAAATTTCTAAGCTGCCTATGCGGCAGTGATCTACCAGAAAAAGTATTATCGCCTTCCGGTATCTTTCTAAGCTGCCTATGCGGCAGTGATCGTCGGCCCATCGTGCCCTGTGCGCTGCCAGATTTTCTAAGCTGCCTATGCGGCAGTGATCGCAATGTATGCCAGTTTCAGCTTGGCTATAAATTTCTAAGCTGCCTATGCGGCAGTGATCACGGCGTGGTGTACGCTATCGGCGAGTGGTACTTTCTAAGCTGCCTATGCGGCAGTGATCAAGGAGAGTGATGGTTATGAATTTTTTTAAGATTTCTAAGCTGCCTATGCGGCAGTGATCTATGCATGTGCATAGAGATTTCTTAGATTCTATCATACCATCCGGAATTACGTGATGCAAAACCCTTTTAAAAGGGGGCTTCGAAAAAAGTTAGATTTTATCGCTCTTTTTCCGAAGCCTTTTTTATTTGGGTCAAAATTCGGGTACTGCTGCACCCTTGCTCAGCCCGTAAGTTGTAAATCCGCCCTGGCCTTCTTCTTTCTTTTCTTCTTTTTTGACGAAAAGATTGAAGGTTTGCCCTGTAGATAAGCTCTTTAACTGAATGAAGGGAAGGTCATACTTTTCTTCTCTTTGTTTCAGCATCTTGAAAGCTGCTTTCTCGGTAACTTCAGGATGCCTTTTTGCATATCTACGGGCTTTTCTGGCAATGGAGCTGTCCGGCTGGTATCTTGCGAATTTTACATACCCTTTGACTTTGGACTCCGGTACTTCACGAATGCTTGTGATATGAACGTAATCACTCAATCGTCTCAGTGCTTTTTTCAGATCCAGTTTTTTCAGATCTGCTTCTTCCGGTGCAAAAACTCTTGCCTTTTCTCCCATAGATTCATCAGCATATTCAGGAAATGAGACTCCATAGATTTGTTTATGATCTATATTTTCCCGGTCGGCGAATGCCAAATGGATCTGTGCATAGACTTTTGTCCAGAGGAAATCCGGCGGAATTTCAGCATCCGGAATCAATGTAATTTCTTGATAGTATTTCATCATAATAAATTACTCTTCATCGTTCTTGCCAAAGACACCGCCGCGTACCAGGACTGCCATGACATAGTTTTTGTCATCATCGGAATCAAGATCTACGCCATTTGAGTAATCATCAAAGAGTGTGTAGAAGTCTTTCTTTTCTTTCGGTGTTCTGTAAGCCATGCCCATGTTTGTTACGGCGCCGTATGGTTCAACAGCAATTGGTCCGGTTTCTACTTCATCAAAGCTCGGATACCAGGTATCGATAGCACGGATAGCGTTGCCAAGCTTCTGTGAATGCATAGCTGCGATATCATTTACCTGATAAAGGATTTTGCTCTTCTTTTCTCTGCCTTCCACTTTATCTTTGTTCAGGATCATTTCTTCGCTGGGGTATACTTCCTGTCCCTGTCCTTCGAAGGCAAATGCAGTGACTTTCAAGAGGAGATAGTTTCTTTCTCCGCAAAGTGCCTCAGCAATGAGACCTGCAAGTTCTTCTACATCGTCAGATGTGTCACCGAAATCTTTCAGAGAGAAATCGTATGCATCAAAGATCCATTCTTTTTCCACGCCATCTTCTTTCAGCGCGACAACATGGACTTCAATTTTTTCTGCGCCGACACGGTTTCTCCAAAGGAAACGGCCATTTGCAAGGTTCAGCGCATAGCGGCGAGACAGTTCTTTGAATCCATTTTCTGCAATGAAATCTTCTCCCATTTTTTTGATGCTTTCATAATGTTTTGGATCATTGCACGCCGAAGGATACTGAACGCCAGAGAGTACTTTGACAGTGAATTCAAGTTTCAATGTATCTTCATCCATCGTCAAAGAAGCGCTGTCGACAGTCTGCAGGTTTGCTTTCTGAATTTCTTCATTCAGTTTAGCCGGATCATTTTTTACAGCACCTTTCAGACGATTAGAAATTGTGCCGCGAACTGATTTTTCCTGAAGTCTGACTGGAACAGCTTTGCCGCTTCTGTCTTCCCATGTCGTTCCATACATATAGCCGTCAGATACAACCAGTTTCTTTTCGAATGCGAGTACTTCACCTTTTTTTGCCATTTTACATTCCTCCCTAATTAAATTTTCTGATTTCTGCAAAGATATAATTCCTGATTTTCATCATAAGCATACCGCCACATCATATCGTCAATTGAATCGAAATGATACGGCATACGGAATTCACCGAGTGTTACGACACTTTCAGCAAACCGATGCTGCGTTTCTTTATCACGCTGATTTCTGCAGATTCCCAGTGGTGACAATCCCTTAAAACCTACAGAGATCGGGATGATCCAGCCTGTGCCTTTTCTCGAAAGATTCCATCCCGTAATTTTCCCATTTTCATCTTTCCTTGCGCTCATATTGACTTTCGTATAATCAAGAAGCGCATCAAGACCGTTAGTGCCATTTTCCATTTCCTGCTTAAGGATATCCCGTCTTTCAATGATGACATATCCTGGCATGAGCATACCTCTTACTCTGCGGATTGTTGCTGGATCATCTACATCGGTATACTGTATGCTCATACTTTGTATCCTGTTGATATC
>PPYF01660636.1_pt1 | contig 16050 bp, 19 predicted proteins | sample 1559871 | NCBI WGS metagenome assembly PPYF01 (sample SAMN08240021, study PRJNA423297) | Human gut metagenome, whole genome shotgun sequencing project.
ATAAAGACTGTAAATCTGATCTTCCTGGCCTGCCTGTATACTGATAAAATTTAACTTTTTGATTCTCTCGCCATTTAACCGATTATATTTTTCCAGTAGGTCAGTTAACCGCTGGTCAATAATCGGCCCAAGTGCCGCACTTAATACCATGGATGCGTCCGTGGAGAGAAGATTATTAACAATCTTCGTCGCGTCAATCTTTCCGTCAACAATTTCTTTTAAAGTCTTCGCCGCTGCTGCGTCAAACGCTTTTATCCCTGCAACCGTCTGTGTGTATCCATTCACTAGGTCGGCTTTTGTTAGTGCGGCACTTCCTATATCCGGCTGCAATTGTTCTATTAGTGCCGAAAGATATTCAACGTATGTCTGTGCCTGATTCTTGATTTTTTCAAGTGCCGTTATATATGGTCCGGCCGGTATTTTTTTGTCATAGGCCGGATTGTACCTTACTGTAAAAATAAAAGCCGCTGTTGAAACTCTCCCTCCATCATATTCTATTGTTACGGTTGCCACTGTCTTTCCTGATGTTTCCAGCTCGTTTCCCGCAAAGGTATATCCGTACATTCCCTGCGTTCCAGATAGTTCTCCCGTCACTATGTTTCCATCTGCACGAAGGAAGGAAATGCTGGCCCCAGTGTCTCCGGTTATGTATTGTTCGTCATCCTTCACCGCAATTGTCAGTTTTGCTTCTCCGTAGTCTCCTTGCGTAAATGCAATATCTGTCTGTATGGCCTGGGGAGACTTTAAATTTAAAATTACATTTTGTGTCACGCCTTATACCACCTTTCCTAAAATTACGTAGGTTCCGCCAATTTTAGCCATTGCAACCTTGTCACCCACCGCTGGTGTATATCCTGAAAGATACTTATATAATTTCTGACTGTTTTTTGTTTCTCCATAAAATTTTACAATCGGGCGGCCGCCTGATAGCGCCGCCACTTCTGCCATGCGTAAAGCTCCTGAATCCCGTCCATAAAACTCTCTTTCTTCCCTGATTTTATCTTTGTTGTTATCAAACATCATATTAGCGTTATCCTTTTTATATTGTGTGTCATGCTCCCGCCTATCGCAAGTTCCATCGACCAGGAGCTTTCAATAAATTTTTCTGCCATCCCCATTTTGTCGTGTCGTACAAAATAACAATCCTTGTACCCATGGTGCGGCATTAATGCAGTTGTCAGCGACATAGAATCATTGATTTGTGATTTTTCCACCGCCACCCTTTTTGTATAATCATCCAACGTGGCCTGATCCGCTATATCATCCACCGCCTCAATATCCACAATTTTTCTTCCGCGCCTTACCGTGCTTAAAATACTGTCCGCAGAATCATTTATATATTCACTCCGCAATGGTTCTGCGTCCGGGTTTTCCACGTATCTGATTATAACGTTTGGTACATTATATAAATCTTGCTTCCTGCTGGCTCCCGGTCTTATGATACTTAGGCCGTCCGTCAGGTACTCGTCCTCTGCCCGGCGTCCGCTCGGTACGATGTAACGTTCCGATACGGCCGTCCCAGTGCGGTCAAAATGTAAGGGATTATAGTTGATTGCATATAATAAATCATTTACCACCGTCAGCTTATCCGTTCCAATTTCAAATTCCAACGCATTCGGCACAGTTAAGTTTCCTCCCTCGATGCTTACTTTTGTCACCCCCGCCGTGGCGATAATTCTCCGAACTTCCTGATCATATTTTGCCCCCTGTGGTATATATAGGCGATCAGTAAGCTTGTCTTCTTTTAAAATTACACTTTTGTCATAGCAATCCACATTATATGTTATATGGCCTCCGGATGAAAAAATCTGCGGTGATGTCATAATGTAAACGCCAAGCGGAAATCGAAGCCATCCGGCAGGAGATAAAAGTAACATATAGGCGGACAGTCTTGCATCAACCAGATTTATTCCCTTCACCTCTTCCTCTGCTATCGCAAACGACGCCGTTCCCATAATCTCCGCTCCGGCATCAAACGAAACGTTTCCTTTTATGCTGTGCAATGTCTTGACGTACTTTTCCTGGCTGTTTAGCAGGTCGCATTCAAAAGATATCTGCCTGTTTTCCTTTAGAAGTTTTTTGATTTGTTTATCTGTATAACCGTTCTGTGATAAATCATACATTGTCAAACCTCACCTTCTCTTCGTAATCAATTTCAGTCATGGTAATTCCAAAATTGTATCCGCCGAAAAATAACTTCTGTGTCATGGACAGGGAACCAGCCGAACAGAACATTCTATATTCTCTGTTCCTTACGCAAAATGTCTTCCCCATGCTGACCAGACTTTCCAGATATCTCGCATCTGCGGCGTATAAAAATCCAGATAAATTGATTGTTCTTGTGATTAAATCTCCTATTTCCATCACTGGATAATTTCGTCCAGTGTAAGTGTTCAGGCTTTTTTCGCGCTCCGCACCAATGCCCAGCTCCATTTCTTCATCTTCTGACAGTATTATCCTAATCCGTTTTTTAAGATTGTCGACCGGGGCAATGTAAGTTCCCTTGTATGATATGTATGTTTCCACAATGTCGCTATCTGTATAGGATTGTGTGTAGGCCCTGACAAAATACCGATATCTTTTTCCGGATCGCATTGTAAAATCCTCATATCTTTTTTCTATCGTCTGTACGATTGGAATAAATTCCCCTCCGTCTTCGGAACGGTATATAAAGTACGTCGTTGCATTTCCGGAATATTCAAGTACTGCGTAATCCCCTTGATTGTATGCTTTTAACGTTGGCTTGTTCGGTTTTGTTCCCGAAATAGTAAATGTTCTTGATATCCAGTCACTCCACATGTCGTAAAGATTTGATATCCTTAGTAACGCAGCATACATCCCGTCTGGCAGTATTATATCAGGGACGTAAACATCATCAATCCCTCCGGCAATTCTTCCGCTGTCGTATATAACAACTGCGTTTTTTGTTATCTGTATTTGTGCGGCAACTTCCTCTGCTTTGGCTGCCTCCCATCTAATTTCTGTTATTGCGTTGTTTTTTGCACTGCTTATTTCCGGGGTTGGAGGTTTCCCTACCACAAAAAATTGGGCGGTCGAAAACTCCGAGCTTAGTCCTTTTGCGTTATAGGTCTTTACCCTCCATTCTACAACACCATTTGCAAAGCTTGACGCATCCATTGTGTGGTGTTTATTGGACGATGTTACCGTCCTTGAGTTCCACAGTGTATCAGATTGCATTTTCCATCCAAATTCATATTTTGCTTGTCCAGTCGATGTCCCGGCATTATATTCCCATTCAAATGTGACAGTTCCTGAGTTTTCTAAAATATCTCCAATCGGGTACTTTAATGTCGGAGGGAGCGGGGTTGAATCTGTATAGTTTATTACGATTTGTGGCGAATTTCCCCCTTCGATCGTGGAAAATAACACTCTGCGATCTCCTCCGCTGGAATTGATTGACAGAGTGAAATTGTTTTTCCCCAAATTTCCTGTTATTAAATTTGCAATATCGAACTCGATCCAGGCGTTATACGAAGAAGACTCTGCCAGAAAAACAAAATTTCCTCCTGATTCCAACACTACTTGATTGGCATACTGGGCGAAATCTTCGTAAAGTAACCCGTCTGGCAGTCTAAATGATATGTCATAAAGTTTTGCAAATATTTTTTTATTTGCATCGCTTTCCTTGCAGTATAATCTCAGTTTTGCTGACGATATTGATATATCGGTTAATGCAGGAATATTGAACTGGGTAATTCCAAACGAATTATTCCCGGATACCATCATTTCCCCGCTGCCTGCGTAAGGACCTGAAAATTTATTGACATATGTATCATATACTGCATTTATAGTTGCTGTTCCCATTAGATTCTCGCCACCCCCGTTCGATATGCCATCTGCTCCCGTTCCGCCATTTCGACAAGCCTGTTAAATTCCTTTACATTGTCTGACTGAATGTTGAAAATATAAGTATTTCCCGAACCTTTCATCCTTGACGAATCTCGATTGCTATATATCCTGCTGCCACGCGGCAATTCTACAAGCTCTGGACCTTCTTCACCTACCCAGGTTTCACCTCCCTCAAAATATTTTGTTCCTTTGGCATTATATTGGCTCCTTACCTGGGTAACACTTGATAATCTTCCGACTCCGTCAGCAATAGAATCCATTGAACGGTTCATGTCGTCTGTTCTTCCCATTACAGCTGCAATTACCACTCCTAGCGCTATAAGCGCTGCAACTATCCCAAGAATCATCGCTTTAGTTTTTATAGCTTTGTCGTTAAATCCCGGCATAAAACTAGATAACTTGTCAAATGTATCAACTATACTGGTTATCACTTTTATTGCCATCATTGAACCTGCAAGAACTCCCACAAACTCTATCATCGTCTGTAATACAGGAACAGGAATGTCAGATATGACATCAAAGAAATTTGTAAGCGTTGGTAATAAAGCTTCTGCGAAATTATTTTTCATTCCCTGAACAGAATTATCAAATTCTTTCATAGTCCCTGACAAGTCCTTAAACTTCCCCAGAGTCTCATTTTTCATTACATACCCGCTTTCCCTTGCTTTTTCCGTCAATTCTCCCAATTCATCTCTTGTCATGTTCAAAATTGGAACCAAATCTTCTCCCGTTGAACCTAAGAGAGCGCTCGCAATGGCATTTCGCTTTGTTACATCTTCCATCTTTTGTAACCGAAAGACAACTTCTTCAAATAGAAGTCCTTGACTCTTTAATTTACCTGAAGAATCTTTTACACTTATTCCCAGTTGTTTAAACAGTTCCGCTCCTTCTCCGACTCCTTCCGATGCATCTTTAGCTTTTTCTGCTAACTGTGAAAAATCGCCTTGCATGTTTTTTGCTTCTGAACCAACAAGTTTTAAGACATAATCCCATTCCTGATATCTTTCAGCCGACATTCCCATAATCTCTGAGTTTTTGACAATTTCATTTGCATTTTCAGCCGTTTGAATAGTCAATCCGGCCAGTGTAGTTATAAGGGTTCCGGCGCTGAATAAAACTTTTCCTATTCTGTCATCAACCTTATCAAATTTTTCTGCGAGTTTTTCAATTGCTGGTATCCCTGATACTCCCAGAGTCTCAGATATGTCTCGTATTGTGTCTCCAAAAGACTTTGTATGTTTTTCTGCATCCTTCTGTTTTTCTTTTGTTTCATCCATGGATTTTCCCATGTCGTCTAAGGCTTTTTCTGCATCGTTATATTCATTTATCATTTTTTGGAGCGTTGTTCTGCTATTCAAAAGTGCTTTATCTAACGAATCAACTTTCTTTTCATTTTTCTCTGTTGATGACATCGCCCTGTCATATGCTTTTTTTTGCTCATCAATTATTTTCTTTTGTAATTCAATTTTTTGTGATAAACCCTCCTGCTTAATTTTTAATTGGTCTGTTTCGTCTCCATATTCTTTAGCCATTTCTTTAGCTAACTTCATTTCCGCATCTAACAGTCCCATCTTTCTATTGCATTCCGAAATTCCTCCAGAGAACTCACTGTAATCAAGGCCAAGGACAATTGTCTTTTTATAATTATTAGCCATTAACAAAATCCCTCCACTTCTTTCATTGAATGTATTTCGGTTGATTCCGATTCTCCGAAGTATTTCGGCCAGTACAGTTCTCCGTTTGTTGTTGCCGCTTTTATTGATTGTTCGTCATTATATATGTCTATTAATTTTAATATCTTTTTTAATGGGCTTTTCATAAATTCCTGCTCAGACATACCCATTTTGCAACAATAAGTATAAAACAGCAAGTCATAATCAAACTGTACATTTTCTGTCTTTATATACCATTGTCTTTCCCTATAATCTGAGCAATTACTTTTTTTATTTCTTCTTCGTTCTCCTGTACATCTACACCATTAACAGATTTTGTATACTCATTTACTACCTCGTTTACATCCGCTGGTCTCATTGTAAGAACTAAAGCAGTAGCTTCTTCCATAGTAAAATCCGAATGATTTACTTTAATTCCCGAGTAAAGAGCTAATGCAGCGAAATGTTCATATGGGAGCTTTGCAATTCCCGTTTCTGAGAGTGCTTCTTGAAGGTATCTGACCGAAATCATATTGAAAGTGGCAAGATAAGTTTTATCATTAAACACAATTTCAATTTCGTTAGCTTCCTGTACACATATCGTTTTTTTCATTTCACCATTCTCCTTATGCTGCTGACGGCGCCGGTGGTGTTGACGGCCCCGCTTTAAACCAGTCTTCGACTTGCTTTGTTGTTAAGTCTGCATTTGCTGTGTCTGCAAAGTATCTCAACTCTCCGTCAAAATCGCGCGGAACAAAATTAATTGTAATGCTGTCTGTTGAAAAGTTGATACTGTCTGTCGACTGCTGCATGGTTCCGTTAAACGGCTGCGCCCGTCCTTTTAAAAGCCAAACTAATTCATTACACTTGTTGGTCCCTTCCACTTCAAATCCAACCGCTAAAAATGGAGCTTCGTCTCCCGCTTTCTCGATCAGGATTCCGTTTTCGTATTTATGCCCCAGGATTTCTGCGCGGTCTTCAATTGCAATTTTGTTAACGTCCAATACTGCGGCTATTCCATTCAGCTTTGCTATATTTTCTGATTGCGCTCCCTCTCCGTAAAGCACACCAGAGGCCAGTGACGGTGTAAGCTGCACCTGCATTGCTTTCCCAAGTGGCTTTACCTCTCCGTATTCAGCCCCGGCCGTTGTATCGCTCGTCAACAGTGCATAAACCATGTTTTTGATATTGATACGATTTGTTTTCTTTGATTTATTTACCGCCATGTTTTACTCCTCTCTTATTTTCGAAAACTGGATCATGGCACGCCACACTTTCCCGTTCGTGTCATACGTGTATGTAATATCCGGTATTGTAGTTGATGCGTTCGCCTGGATGTCGTCTCTCAGCTTTCTCGCCCTGGTTTTGATTGTCTCCCGGTTTCTGTCCCAAACATCAATTTGATATCCTTCCAGTCCTTCGCTTTCGGTCCCGTCTCCATCCAGTCCCGACGTATCCGAAAGATGGGACCATGTTGCGCATGGAGGTATGATTGGTTCAAATAATTCAACGACAGGTATCTTTAATGAGTCTACAATTAAACTTTTCATTTCCATTACTGCACCACTTTCTTCATCATCTCGTCGATTATTTTATCGGTGTCTCCTTCAGACGCCGTTACCGCTCGCCCCATGAAATTAGTCCCCTGTACAAATGACACGCCGTCCCTGGCTATATGCCCATCGCTGACCGGTCCCCACTTATATCCCGTCATTTTCCCACCTCGCACGCTCACATAATTATTACCCGTCTTATCTTTTCTGACACTCGACTGCACATCGTCCTTCAGATGGATATATGGCCTGCTGCCGTCATAATTTGACGGCATGATTTGTTTTGCCCTTGTCTCGACGTCTGAGTTGTGGAGGAACCGAATTACATTTTTCTTAATGTTCCTTCCGATTTTTCCTAAAACAGCTTTTTCCTGATTCTGCAACTCCTTTGGTAAAGCATTCAGCATCTCATCGATTGACTTTACCGATTCTTCATAATCCATATTGACTTTCATATCATCACCCAATCGTCAATTCCACTTCATCATTTTCCTGTGCTTCGTACGTTCGGTATATATTATATTTTCTGTCGTTGTATATAACTTGTGATGGCTCCTCGATGGTTCCGTCATCGTTTACCACAAAGCTTAATTCGTAATCCGGTTGATATATGGATAGGGTTAACCTGGGGCGAAGTCCAACGGCATAAGCGGCGTAATATTCGCTTCTTACTACTGATTTCTTTTCACAAAATACCCTCGTTTCCTTATCGGCAATGCTCTCTCCGATCGCTTTTCTGGTTATCAGTGTACATTCGTCATTTCTCATGGCTGTTTCTCCGCTGGCAGTCCGTACCCGGTTGCCATCTGCATCTGTGCTTTTTGTTCGTCATAGGCCGCCTTCATTCGTTCCATTTGGTCGCCCGGCCCCATATACACCGCGCAGTATGTAATTACTGCGCGGCCAATCAATGGATCGTCAGGATTTTTATTTCCTACTCCTGCGATTTCTAAGTCCTTCAGGGCCGCCTGGATAAGGTCCTCTACCTCCGAGTCAAAGGCTGTCGTTTTGATTCTCAGTGCCATCTTCACTTTTTCCAGCATAGCCTATCATCCCTTCTTTTTATGATGCGCTTTTTGGAATCTTCAGGGCCACGAATCCATTTTTCACCACAACGTCGCCGCCAATTTCTACATCTCCCCGGATCGTATCCATGAGTTTATCAAAAGCAAAATCTTCTGATATGCGGATTTCATAATCGGAGAATAAATCAAGTTCGAAACATTGTGGATTGCCATAAAACATTGTCAGCGTATCGGATGATGCAGACTGGGCAGTTCCGGCGCAAGCCGTTAAATTGCTATTGATGCAGTACCGCACCGACAGGCCGCCATCTTTGATAATTCCGGTATTGGGGTTATCTGTATCCGGTTCGATTTCATATACCGCCTTTTTCTCATTCGTTCCTCTTACATCTCCAAACGCAATCAGGTCAAGCTTGTTTAAAAACAGCACAGCTCCACCAACGACGCTTTCGTCTCCCCCGTATGCCAGTGTGATTTTTCTTAAGGTTTTTTCATCAATGACGCCCTTAGAACCGGTGACTGTAGCTGTAACACTTTCATTCAGGTCGGATTCTTTTAATGCTGTTGTAACCAAAATTGCAGCTTTTTTTCTCAAAGAGGTTAACGCCTGCTCGTGTACCTTCTGCTGATAGGCAAGCGGTGTCTGTTTTTTCGCCTGCTTTGAGATGTAGGATAAAACAGCCACGGAATCCGGCGTGATGGTAACAAATCCAAAGGTCGGCTCTTTATTCGTGGCCGCCCCTCCTTCTGTCTGGTTGTCTGCCGCTGCCGCGTCCGTATCGATATAGGCAACTTTATTACTCCCCATGCCGGTACAGTTGACGATTTTTACCAAGTCAATAATGCTTGATACTTTTTTTCCTACACTATCGTTAATACCGCTTACCTGTGTCGGCGTCGCCAGCTTCCCTCCGCTTACCAGAACAGAACGAACTTCTTCTGATTTGACATTGGTTTTTCCTGTCTCTGCAAACTTTTTCGCCCGTGCCTCGGCCTCATTTTCTCCTCCAAGGTCTTTCAGCTTTCTTGTTGTCGCTCCATTTTCCCTGACGTCATCCTCTAACTTTCTTCTCTTTTCCGCCTGCGCTTCCAGTTCTGCTCTGCGTTCTTTCAACTGCCTAACTTCTTCTGTCAGTGCATCCAGATCGGCATCCCTGTTTTCCATTTCCGTCTTAATCGCTGCCATTCTCTCTTCAATGTCACTCATCATCATTTCTTTAATTGTCATTTCATACCTCCATCAGTAAATTTAGTTTTTTTAATTTTCTCGCCCGTTCCAGTCTCTCCGCTTCAATTTCCGCGATCACTCCGTCGCTAAATTTCCGGGCGCTAATTGATGTCGCATCGTTGGCCGGTATTGATACCGGGCTGACATCATATAGCTTGCTTATCTTTTTTATTGTCCTAAGACAGGTTTCAACGTCGTTTTCGTAATCTTCCGTATAGGTTTTCTGGTCTTCCTTTACCGTAAATCCAAACGACATCTTATCTGTATATCCGCCTTTTATCTCCTGATATAATTGACGTCCGATATCTGTCCCTGATAGGTCCGCTGTGATTTTCAGCCCCACGGAATCAACTTCCAGCTTCAACGTATTGTTTTTATTTCTCGCGAACACACGCCCTTCATGATCGTACTGCATGATTACATCCGACATGTCGCATTCCGTAAAGGCTCCTGGGTCTATCTGCTCGATTATTTTGTAATATCTGCCCTCGTACAAGGTATAGGGCTGATTAAATGTAGTTGCGTATCCTTCTACCATCATAGCGTCCGGTTCTTCTTCCAAGGCCCTGACGCTCATCGTCATGCCTCGATATTCCCGGCCATCCTCCAGTTTATTAATCTGTTTATTTGTCAGTGCCACTTGTCAGGTCATCCCCTTTCTTTGTTATGCTTCCATCAATTCCCAGGAGATAGTATTCCCCTCGGATACTGTACGCCTGCCCCATTCCATTGGGGATCGGCGGAAGATTCCATATTTCTCTGATTTCGTCCCGGTTCATGATTCCCCGATCTGCCATCTGCGCTGATACGTTTAACTTTTCTGAATTGCTCATGTATTGCAGTCGGTTCGCCGTCGCCATGATGAATGATTTTGCGGCCCGTTCTTTTTCACTGAACAGCATTTTTGTTGTGACGTCTGAAAACTGAATGGCAAACGGTTCGATTCCCCCCTCGTAAAATGCGCTCCATGCATCCCCGTAGGCTTTGTTTTGTAGTATGTCGTCGTTTACCCCGTAATAATTAAATACGTTTGTTTTGATTGCTGTCATCTGCTGTGCATCAATCACGAATGGGCTTGATTGTATCTGTTTGATATCCGAATATGTATTGGGGAAAAGCAGAACTCCGCCGGATTCTTTTTTTAAATTTTCGTTTGTAAAACGTTCCCGTTCTTTTGTCAAGTCTTCTGTTTTTGTAAAATTAGTAACCCGAGCCATAAATCGGAAGGTTGCCGAGTTTTTAACTGCCTCTTGTATCCCCTGATTTTGAATATCAATCAGCTCCATTGTCGGTGTCAGTGCCGTATTTGACTCTCCGAAAAAATCATCCGAATACTGAAACTTTGTCATAATGCCGCATCGATTCATTTCGACTACAGCCGTGTTCCCATTTTGGAATGTGTAAGAAAGCCACGGTTCCCCTCTGTAATCTTTTATCTCGCACAGTGACGGAAGAATCGGATATATTCCGGTTATCTCTCCGTAATCATCCTCTACCGGAACAATAAACGCTGTGTTTTGTACATCAAGAATCGTTGATAACCGGTATAGAAACTGCCCCCATGTTTGCCATTGGTTTGGCCCATTCTTTAACTTCGTTTGTAACTTTGGTTTTGCGCTTCCCTGCGGAGTGACCGATAATTTGCTGATATGCGTTGCCCTCGCATGGATCGCGGCCCGGACAAGCTCGCTCTCATAAACAGCACCATTCCAACTCGTAAAGATTGGCGTGTATCCGGTAAAGGTCTGAAAGAAATCGGCCGCATTGCCTTTTACTGGTCTTTTAAACACTTTATTAAACAGCCCCATTTTTCAACTGCCCTCCTATCTCTCCATACCATTTTTGTCTCACTGTCATAGCATCCAGTAGTGCAGCTCCTCCATCGATATGATCTGATTGTGTTATTTTAATTGCCTTACGTTTTCCGCTTTCTGCGTCAATCTTTAATGCCATGTTTAACAGATGTACTTTTAATAGGTCATTATCTCCGATGCAAACCACACCATCTTTTATCAGCCCTTCCGTCTCCTGGATTACCGGCGTTAAGTTGTAGCCCTGATAAACGTCATCCATGTGAAAGCCATATTGTTTCATGTCCTGTACCAGGTATTGGGCCGTATAGCGGTCATATCCTGTCTGAAGGGGATAAATGCTGTATTCTTCGACAAGCATTTTGAACCAGTCAAAACAGTCTTGATAATCAACAAAATTTTCCCCCGATAGCTTCAGTATCCCTCTCTGCACATATGCCTGATAAGGAAGTCCATCTCTTATCGTTGCCTCCTCTATCTTTTCCGCAGGCAAGAAAAACTGCGCTAAGACGTATAATTTTTCATCTTTTTCAATGACTGCCATACAGGCTGTGAGGTCTGTTGTTTGAGATAGGTCAATCCCTCCAACGCAGTATGAGTCTCTAAAATCTTCGATCCGCAGGTGTGGTCCGCAGCATTTTTCCACATCCTGAGTCGACAGCCATGCCTGTGTACTGTTCTGCTTAATGTTGCAGTATTTTGTCAGAAACTCCGCTTTTTTACTTAAGCTGCCTTCCGCTACTGCAATTTCCTCTATCAGATAATCCACCGATACCGACACGCCTAAGTTTGGGTTTGATTTTCTCAGTTCGTTGATGTCGTTCCATTTTTCCACATCATCAATCATGTACAAAAATGGCGCCAGGCGTTTTTCTTTTGAATCTCCAAGCAGGAACCGGGTTGCTCTTTTTACCAGCTCATCATAGATTCCCTCGTTGATGTACCCCGATGTGCTGATTGAAAGAATGATTGGCTGCTTTCTTGCACCTAGAGCCGATTTCATAACCTCGTATTGCTTCAGCCCCTGGTCCCCCGGCCAACTGGCAACCTCGTCGCAAACCGTCAGATGTGGATTAAATCCATCCGACTTCTTTGCGTTAAAAGCAATTTTCTTCACACTGCTGTTCGTGCTTTCCACATAAAAATCTGATTTCCGCCTTTTTATCAATGCTTGTAATTCCGGTTCTTTTTGTATGGTCTGCCAGAACGATTGATATACCAAATCAGCCTGATCCAGCTTCGGGGCTACACAAAACACTTTTGCCCCATACTCCCCGTCAAGGAATAAGCAGTAAGCAATAATCCCGGATGCAAACAGTGTTTTTCCGTTTTTTCTTCCAATGACAATTAGAAACTCTCTGAAAATTCGTATTCCGGCGTCGTCAACAATTCCGAACATAATTGATACAGTAGATTTTTGCCATGTTTCCAGCTTCAGAAGATCATCCCGGCCTTCGCAATGATGGCAAAAGGTTTCAATAAATTTTATAGCCCTATTTGCCTTTTTCTGGTCAAATATAAACTGCTGGCTTTCCAGCCCTTTTATGATGTATTCATAAAATAATCGTATCCATTTACCGACAACTGCGGAGCCATCCTGAATTGATTGATAATATTTCAGTATGTAATTATCCATCCCTCATCAGCTCCTTTAGTTTTCCCTCGTTGCTGCTGGGCGGTGTAAGTTCATTTAGCTGTTTGATAATTGCCTGATAATTCTTGTCCGTCGAAGTGAACAGTCTGGCCGCCGGTCTTTCCCGTTCGTACGGCTCCGTCTTTTCTGACTGTGTAAAGCGTTCCGTCTCTCCGTTCTCCTGGATGTCTTCCCATAGTTGATTTAGCCTTACCCGGAGTCTTGCCGCTTGCACAATCAATCCTTGTGCCACTGCAAATTTATTCGGCGGCAAGTTCTTATAAATCTTTGTAAGTCTTGCTATCTCTGATTTTTCTGTCACTATTTTTGCTGCCATTTTCCTCCTTCCTGGGTAGGGGGCCTTCGCGCATGGGAGCGGAATATCATTCTAGGGGACTCGGTGAAATTTTCTTTCACAAATTATTTTGAATAGGGGGGAGTCGTTGTCACATTTCCAAACTCATCCACAAAATATCTCTTCTTCCTTCCGTGTAGCTTCGCGTGACAATCCATACACACCAGTTCGAGATTGTTAAATGACATCGTGACCTCCGGCTTTGTAATGTTCTCCGGTGTTATCTCCGTTTTGTGATGCACAATCTTTCCCGGCTTATATATTCCCTGCCTCAAACATTCTTCGCATAGTCTCCCAACGCTCTTAGCATATCTATCCCTGCATAGTTTCCATTCAGTGCTGTCATAAAATTCACGTGCAAACTCTCTCGCCATGCTCCACCTCCGGTTCTTCTTTCAATTTTGTTCCTTGTCCCGGTACGCAAAATGCGCCTGCACATTATGCGCAAGCGCCTTTCTAAAAGGAGGTTCATCGTGAACTATTACATAGTATCATTATATCATTTTCTTACGGGCATTGTGGGCAAGTTTACGTATCTGTAAAATATCCTGGACGCAGTCCGTCTATCCATTCCTATCAAATCTCCAATCTTTTCCCAATTCATTCCATTTATCACCCTGTATTGTATTATATCGCATTCGGGAAACGGCGCCGTACTTATGTATTCGTCCAGCTCCCTTCTGTCTACTTGCAATTTCTCCTTGTAATATTCGACCTCTCTGTCAATACGCTCTTTTTCTTCGATGTACCATTCCCCAAAGCTTTTCCTTCCTGCTCCCTTTGGCATATCAGATGCTATATTCTTTTTATATGGATTGAAGCTTTCGTGGGCAGCCATTTCCTGATAAAGTGACTTTAACTTATTCATGTCTTTTTGAACCGAGAAGAGCTTTTCTAATTCCATTTTTCCTCCTTCGATATTTCCGGCGGTTCTTTTGGAACAATTGGTATATTGCTTATGATATCCTTATGTTTGCGCAGCTCATTAGTCGCCTGCTGCCATCTGGTCGCAAACGTCCTCTTCCTTTCTTTTTGAACTTCTTTTATAAATTCAATAGCCCAGTCCAAGACAGCAACATCCTTGTCCCAAATGTCGCCCTCTTCCTGGCTCATCTCCTGGTGATGTGCCTTTATCTCTTTCAATTTTTCTATTCTATTCATTTTCCACCTCAAGGAACGGCCGGCCGAACCGTCCCTGTATACACGCCATAGGCGTTTATGATTGATTTGTTATCCTGCTACTCCATATCGGCGTTCCGCGTCTCTGGCCGCCTCCTGACTAATCTTTGCATAACACTGTAAGGTTGTATCCACTTTGGTGTGTCCTAATTTCTTTTGCACCATTTCCGCAGGCGCGCCTCGATTAATCATATCGGTTCCACACGTACGGCGGAAGGTATGCGGTGATATCTGTAAACCCTTCAGCCTGACATCGCGGCTCTGGATGGTTTTTAAAATATAGCGCACTCCATCGTCGCTAAGTCGGTTGTGCGGTGCTTTCTGGCTGACAAATAATGCCTGGCTGTCATCTTTCCTTGACCGCAAATATCCTTCAATATGTACTTTGGCTTGCGCGGAGAATCGGATTTCTCGCTCTTTCCGTCCTTTTCCAACGATGTTTACTCTCCGGTTTGACAGGTCAATACTGTCCCGGTTAAGCTGTATAATCTCTGATACCCGACCGCCGGAGCTGTAAAGGAGATCGACCAGTGCAAGTTCCCGTTCATTCTTGCAACAGCACCGGAATATCTCTCGCTGCTCCGGCGTCAGAACGGAACCCATTCTATACTCTTCTTTCGTTTCTTTTATTCTTTTCATTGGGTCAGCGGTAATGATGTCATATTCATAGGCCCACTTGAAAAAAGCTCTGAGTGAACGCACCTTTGAATTGTACGTTTTATCTTTCCATTTCTTCTGCACTTTTCCGCGTGTCAGATATCCGATGACATGCTTTTCCCGTATATCCCTTATTCCGGTCCCGGCATAGAGAAGCAGATTTTTAATCTCGTACCCATACTGCTTTATTGTTGATCTGGTTTTTCCGTCTATGATAAGCTGATTCTGCCAGTCGTGCAGAATCTCAAACGTATCATCGTCGCTTTTTACAATTGCTGTCGAATCTTCGTTCTTGATAAACGTATAGTCGCAAAGATTCATGAAGAGAATTAGTTTTAATTGCTCCATACGGTCCGGGATTATAAACTCGCTTGCCGCTACAAGAATATTGTTGATTACCATACTTGCACTCATCGTTCCGCTCATCATAGACTTGTCCTCCTATTTTTATTTGATTTTTCGGAGGATAACTGTTATAATATAGTTATCCAGTTTTAGAGTCGGCCGCATCCGCCAAGATAGCCCGGCTCTTTTTCTATGCTTCCTGTACTGCTTTCTCTGTTTTCTTACGCTCCACTTTTATGTATCCTTTTGATGTTATCGACAACTTAGCTTTTAATCCGTTTCCGATGTCCAGGGAGGCAGAATCAAGCTTTTCCTCCACAATTAGCTCAGCAATGTGTTTCAGCAGATTTCTTATTGGTTCATCTGCCTCTTCTGTATCCGCCTGCTGCCCGAACTGCTCCTCGATTGCTTTGCACGCACGTTCTTTCTGTCCTTTTTTTCTGGCGTATTCTTTTGCGCCGTAGCAATCGCATAATTCTGTAACCGCTTCATTTACTTTTTCCTGGTCCCACGGGATAAGCGTTTCTATTTGTCCCATCTGGCCGCAAAACGAACAAGCTCCTGTCTGTATTTCAAGTCCGTCTGGCATTTCTCGCTTTATTTCTTTCAAATCATCCTTCAGCATTTTATTCTTCCTCTCCTGCTGCCCTGAAGTAATAACAGGGTTTGCACACTATCATTCCGCGTTCGTTCCTCTCCGGCTCTTCGTCTTCCTCCTGGTGTCCCCACCCTAACGGATGTA
>PPYF01172102.1_pt1 | contig 16032 bp, 16 predicted proteins | sample 1559871 | NCBI WGS metagenome assembly PPYF01 (sample SAMN08240021, study PRJNA423297) | Human gut metagenome, whole genome shotgun sequencing project.
GAACTACTCCACCCAAAATCTGGGCCTTCCGCGTGAGCTTTTTCTAAATATCGGTCTGCTGGTGGGGGGACTAAGCTGCCTGACGATTCCCTGCTTTGCCTGGCTTGCGGACCGCTTCGGTCGTCGGCGCGTCTATATTACAGGTGCCTTAATCGGTACGCTCAGCGCATTCCCGTTTTTTATGGCGCTTGAAGCCCAGTCAATCTTCTGGATTGTGTTCTTCTCCATCATGCTGGCCAATATTGCTCATGATATGGTGGTCTGCGTACAGCAGCCGATGTTTACCGGCATGTTCGGTGCAGGTTATCGCTACAGCGGTGCCGGAGTCGGTTACCAGGTCGCCAGCGTCGTGGGCGGCGGGTTCACTCCCTTTATCGCCGCCGCACTGGTCACCTTCTCCGATGGGAACTGGCACAGCGTTGCCATTTACCTGCTGGCAGGCTGCCTGATCTCTGCCGTTACGGCGCTGTTGATGAAAAATAAACCACACGTCTAATCCCTGTACGGGGGCCATCTGGCCTCCGTCTGTTCTTACGCAACGTCTGACTTTTGTTTCACATTCCTGTGACATACTATCGGGAGAGCAGTACACCTGTGGAACAAGGAGACAGACATGAATAATAAGGGCGCCGGCCTGACCCCGTCTCAGGCGCTGGATAAACTGGACGAACTCTACGAGCAATCGGTTCAGGCTCTGCGTAACGCAATTGGCAAGTATGTTGAAAACGGGGAACTTCCAGACATTACAGCCCGAAATAATGGCCTTTTTGTTTACCCATCGCTTTCCGTCTCCTGGAGCGGCAATGCGACGAATCCCCCCAAGACCCGCGCCTATGGCCGCTTTACCCATGCTGGCTGCTACACCACAACCATCACCCGTCCTGCGCTGTTTCGCCCTTACCTTGAAGAGCAATTAACGCTGCTGTATCAGGATTATGACGCGCATATCGCGGTTGAACCGTCCCATCATGAAATTCCGTATCCTTATGTCATTGACGGTTCCGAGCTGACGCTTGACCGCTCCATGAGCGCCGGATTGACGCGCTTTTTCCCCACCACTGAACTGGCGCAGATTGGCGACGAGACCGCAGACGGTTTGTTCCACCCCGGTGAGTTTTATCCGCTCTCTCACTTCGACGCGCGCCGTGTCGATTTCTCGCTGGCGCGACTGCGTCACTACACGGGGACGCCAGTTGAACATTTTCAGCCCTTTGTTCTGTTTACCAACTACACCCGCTATGTAGACGAATTTGTGCGCTGGGGATGCAGCCAGATTCTGGACCCGGACAGTCCCTATATCGCACTTTCCTGTGCTGGCGGGATCTGGATCACCGCAGAAACCGAGGCTCCTGAAGAAGCCACCTCCGATCTGGCGTGGAAAAAACACCAGATGCCAGCCTGGCACCTGATTACGGCTGACGGCCAGGGGATTACGCTGGTGAATATTGGCGTCGGGCCGTCAAACGCCAAAACTATTTGCGATCATCTGGCGGTACTGCGCCCGGACGTCTGGCTGATGATTGGTCACTGCGGCGGCCTGCGTGAAAGCCAGGCGATTGGCGACTATGTGCTGGCGCACGCCTACTTACGTGACGATCATGTGCTCGATGCCGTACTGCCGCCCGATATTCCCATCCCCAGCATCGCAGAAGTTCAGCGCGCACTGTATGACGCCACAAAAATGGTGAGCGGTATGCCTGGCGAAGAGGTTAAGCAGCGGCTGCGTACCGGTACGGTCGTCACCACCGATGATCGTAACTGGGAGTTACGCTACTCCGCCTCCGCATTGCGTTTCAACCTGAGCCGCGCCGTCGCCATTGATATGGAAAGCGCCACAATTGCCGCCCAGGGCTATCGCTTCCGTGTACCTTACGGCACGCTATTGTGCGTTTCCGACAAACCGTTGCACGGTGAGATTAAACTTCCCGGCCAGGCTAACCGTTTTTATGAAGGTGCGATTTCGGAGCACCTGCAAATCGGCATTCGCGCCATTGATCTGTTACGCGCAGAAGGCGATCGCCTGCACTCACGTAAACTGCGCACATTCAACGAACCGCCGTTCCGTTAAGGCATGAAGGTGTCTATGAGCAACCCAACTCCCCTTTCCGCCCTGCGTAATCTCCTGATTGCACAGGGGCTGGATGGCATGATCGTTCCTCGCGCCGATGCTCATCAAAGCGAGGACTGCACGCCACACGATAATAAACTGGCCTGGTTAACGGGCTTTAGCGGTTCTGCCGGACTGGCGTTAGTGCTTCGCGACCGCGCATTGCTGTTTGTGGATGGCCGCTACCAGGTTCAGGCCCGCGCCGAAGTCGATCGTAATGATTTTGAAATTCATCACCTGCATAACGAGCCGCTTGCGGAGTATTTGCAGGAACAGGTTGCCTCCGGCGCACGTATTGCCTTCGAACCTCTGCTGATGGTCAACAGCCAGTTTGAGACACTCTCAGCCACCCACTGCGAACTGGTGGCGTTAGACAGCGATCCGTTCGACGTTGTATGGCAAAACCGCCCCGCCGCCCCCTGCGGCATCATCCGGGAAATGCCCGTTGAAATCAGCGGTGAACGCAGCACGCAGAAACGCGCGCGCATTCTCGACGAACTGGCAAAACAGCAGGCGGATTACCTGCCGATCACCCTGCCGGATAATATCGCCTGGATGCTGAACGTGCGCGGCAGCGACCTCAACATGGTGCCTGTTCCTTTCTCGTTTGCGTTATTGCACCGCACGGGCGAACTGGAATGGTTTGTTGATGAAAAGAAAACTCAGCAGTTACCTGCAAGTTTGCTCAGCACGCTGACCATTTCCCCGCCGGGTGAGTTCCTTGCACGCTGTCAGCAACGCGCGGCCGGAAAGCGTTTCCTGGTTGATAAAGATTTCGCCCCGGTCGCCCTGCGCTTCGCTATTGAGCAGCATGGCGGTGACGTCATCTGGTCAGCAGATCCGATTACGCTGATGAAAGCGCACAAGAACGAAACCGAGCTGGCAGGATACCGCGAATGCCATGAGCAGGACGGCGCCGCCTGGGTTAATTTCCTCGCCTGGCTGGCGCACGAAGTGCCGCTGCGTGAAGCCGCAGGCAATCCAATAACGGAGCTGGAAGCCCAGGAAAAACAGCGGGCTTATCGCCAGCAACAACCGGGATTTCTTGAGCAGAGCTTTAACACCATTTCTGCATCGGCAGGCAATGCCGCCATGTGCCACTATCATTCAAGCGAGAAAACAAACGCGCCAGTCACAACCCAGGAGATGTACCTGAACGATTCGGGCGGTCAATATCAGAATGGTACGACAGACACGACCCGTACCCTCGCATTTGGGCCGCAGGAGCCGCAGCGTCGGTTACACTACACCGCTGTGTTGAAGGGCTTTTTGTCGCTGATTACCCTGCAATTCCCCAGCGGAACTCAGGGACACCAGCTTGACGCCTTTACCCGCCGGGCGCTTTGGGATCTTGGTCTGGATTACGATCACGGTGCGGGACACGGCGTAGGCCATCAGCTATTGATTCATGAGCAGCCACACCGTATCGCCAAAAAAGTGAACCCCTGGCCGCTGGTGGCGGGCAACATCATTACGATAGAGCCGGGCTATTACCTCGCCGGACAATACGGTATCCGCATTGAAAATCAGGTCGAAATTGTCGAAAGCCGCCCTGGTTTCTGCAAATTCTCCACACTGACGCTGGTGCCGATCGACTTAAGTCTCGTGGAATTGCATCTGCTTAGCGAGGCAGAAAAACTGTGGATTGATGAGTACCATCAGCAGGTAAGAGAAACATTATCCCCTCGCGTAGAAAGCAACGCCCGCCCGTGGCTGTTCGCCGCTACCGCTCCCATACGGGTGCGCGCAAATTAACCCTGTATGCTGAAAACAAAAAGCCCGCTAAAAGTGGGCTTTGGGTAGAGGGTCGGGTTTGTGCCAGGAGCGGACATTGGTATTTCTAGTATCTCGTTTTCAGTTCCTTAGCAACTCTGCGAACTTCATCGTTACATCAACGTGTTCTCCCTACCTGCCTCCGTTGCTCTGAAAACTAAGATAAGAAATGAAAATTGTACACTTTAATAATGAATTAAATGCAGCGCAGGCAAATGATAGCGCAAGTAAACTGAACACATACCAGTCATCGGCCTGATCTCAGGACTTACCATGCGTTTGTTAAATATCTTTGTCTTTTTGTTTACTGCACTTGTAGTAGTGAAAACTATTCACGATAACCCTCCTTTTCTCTGCTCGATATTTTTGTTTCATCTCCTGAGTTCAGCGTTAGTCATGGGCGCGTTTTCCTTTTGTTTATTTTCGATACTGGAACTGGCGTCATGGCCATTGCTTAAATCTATAGACTGGAAGCTGGAAAAGAGATGAATACTCCCAAACTTTCAAGCTATCTCAACCAGTTTCAGGTGCTTATCAAAGTGGCAGAAACAGGTAATCAATCAAGGGCGGCTAGAGAACTGGGGTTGACCCCTTCAGCTGTCAGCAAGAGCCTTACCCAACTTGAGGGGGTTGTTGGCAATGCGCTGATTTCTCGCGAGTCGCGTCCAATTCAGTTAACGGCAAGCGGGAGACGAATACTTCAGGTGGCACGACGGGTGATTGCTGACATTGAAGGACTGGCTGCCAGCGTAGAAACTGAAACACTGCGTATCAACTGTTCAGTGGCGTTTGGTTGCACCCACATTCCGCATATTTCAAATGCCTTTCAGCAGTTACACCCTGGTGTGTGCATTAACGTCACGCTTGACGACCGTCTGATTAATCTGGCGCGCGATGAGTTTGATATCGCCTTAAGGATATCTTCGGAAGCGGCACAATATGAAGACGATGATACGTGCCTGATGGATATCAGCTGGTTCTACTGTGCCTCTCCGGAATATCTGAAATGTCATCCGCCGATTTACACCCCCGCTGATTTACGTTTTCATCAGTGTCTGGTCTACCCGCAAATGACCAGCGAGGGACGATGGACATTTCACCACGGAGTCAAGAGTGAAACGGTAAAAGTAATGCCCTATTTTTCGTGTAATTCCAGCCTGCTATTACTGCAAAGAGCATTAGCCCATGGTGGGGTTGCCTGTCTGCCGGATTATCTGGTGAGCCATTATCTGGATTCCGGGAAGTTAATACGTGTGTTGCCAGCTCACGATCCTGGCGTCACACATCGTTTGCAGGCCATTGTCTCGCCTTCAGTACAGGAGGACAAAACTATTATTCATTTCCTGGACTTTCTGAAGACTGCATTACGGGAAAAAATGTGATGGCGCGTTGATCATTGACGACACTATCTGTGAATAACATTCACAGTTATTGTTATATATCACTGCGAATCACAATTCAGCGATGCTGTCATCGGGACAATATTGTTTTACCAACATCTTCGTTAAAAGATGATCTTACAGAAATAGATTCTGTAATGACTAAAACCCTACACACATATTTATGGTTCGACAGAAAGCCAGAAAATATAAGTCTCTTTTAAGAGGTTGAAAATGATGGTAAACAGTGAAGATGCAGTGATTAAACATAGAATCCCATTCACCACCTACGATCTCGGATGGGTAGTATTGTGCATCGGCATGGCGATAGGCGCAGGTATTATCTACATGCCGATTCAGGCTGGTGTAAAGGGAATATGGGTATTTGTTGCCTCTATTTCATTAAGCTATCCAGCAATCTACTGGCTTCAGGACTTGTACCTTAAAACCTTAACCCAGACCCCAGCCTGTGACAGCTATGCAGAAATTATAACCCAGTATCTTGGTAAAAACTGGGGAGGATTGTTAGGCGTCGCTTACTTTTTAATGTTGCTAATGGGTATTTTGAATTATGCCATGAGTCTGGTAAACGACAGCGCAGCGTATTTGCATAGCTACCACATTACCGACGATTTTTTATCCAAAACAGCATGGTATCCCCTGATTTTATTAGGTGTGATGGTGTTGATTGCTAACCAGGGTGAAAGATGGTTGTTTCGTATCTCCGGACCGATGATTTTCTTTAAACTTGCCGTGATTGTCTTTCTTGGCGCGGTAATGACCCCGTACTGGAGTATCAGCAATATCTCTGCTTTTCCTCCTGTCATGAGCTTTCTACGGGATGTTTTGCTAACGCTGCCATTTACGTTGTTTTCAATTTTGTTTGTTCAGATCCTCAACCCAATGAACATCGCGTATCGCAAACTGGAGGCCGACCCGGTCATAGCTTCACTACGAGCGATCCGTGCTACGCGCATTGCCTACATCGTACTTGTCGTCAGCGTGCTGTTCTTCGCCTTCTCCTTTAGTTTCTCTATTACCAAAGAGGAGGCAGCGTCAGCCCTTGAACAAAATATCTCTGCTCTGGCGCTGGCATCACAAATCATGCCGGGAAATTTAGTGAGCATACTTTCAGTAACCCTGAATATCTTTGCAATATTAACGGCATTCTTCAGTATTTATCTGGGGTTCAAAGAAGCCATTATGGGACTAACGGTTAATATGATATCCCGCATCTCAGGCAGCGAAAACATTAACCGCAGGTTGCTTTCAATCATTATTGCCGTAGCGATTGTCGTATTTCTCTGGGTTTGGGTCAGTTTTGATTTTTCAGTGATGCTGCTCATGCAAATTTCTGGCCCAGTATTTGGACTGGTAGCCTGTTTAATACCATTCTATCTGGTGAAAAGAGTCTCGGCGCTGGACAACCTGCGAGCCGGTAAAAATTATTATGTTGCATTTTATGGCGTTCTTCTTTGCATCTCGCCCTTTTTAAAATTTGTTGAATAAAATTGACCAACAAACCTGGTCGTAAATTATGGATGTGTATATGAAAAATATGAACAGTCACCCCCTGAAATTATCAACCCGCTTAACACAAATGGGGCGGAATACTCGCGAGCAGCACGGTTTTGTGAACAGCCCGGTGTATCGCGGTTCAACCGTTGTATTTGAAACTGTTGAAGATCTCGAAAACAATCGAGCGGCCTTTGCTTACGGTACTCTGGGCACGCCAACTATTAAAAATCTGGAAGATGCATGGACGGAGCTTGCAGGGGCTGCTGGCACAGTGATGTCACCTTCTGGACTGGGCGCCGTGGCCCTGGCGCTAATGACAACACTCAAGGCAGGAGATCATCTCCTGATGCCGGACTCCGTATACCGCCCAACGCGTAATTTTTGCGATCTCACGCTGCAAAAATTTGGCGTCACAACCACTTATTACAACCCGATGGTGGGAGAAGACATCTGCGCACTGATCCGCCCTGAAACCAGCACGCTATTTCTGGAGTCTCCCGGTTCGCAAACCTTTGAGATTCAGGACGTCCCGCTGCTTACCCGCATTGCACGTAGCCGGAATATTAAGACTATCATCGATAACACCTGGGCAACGCCGCTGTTCTTCCAGGCACATCAACACGGCTGCGATATCTCTGTGGAAGCCGGGACCAAATACCTTAGTGGACATTCTGACTTGCTGATGGGGATGGTGAGCGCTAATGCCGAGACCTGGCCTGCGCTACGTGCCACCTATGACAGTATGGCCATGTTACCGGGTGCAGAAGACTGTTTCCTCGCCTTACGTGGTTTGAGAACGTTGCATATTCGTCTGAAAGAAGCGGAAGCACGGGCACTGGCAATTGCTCACTGGCTTGCAGAACAACCTGAAGTCAAAACGGTACTCCACCCCGCAATGCCGGATTGTCCTGGGCATGAAATATGGACGCGAGACTTTACGGGATCGTCAGGACTGTTCTCTGTGGTGCTTGATCCCGTATTCAGCAAAGAGGCGGTAACACGCATGCTGAATGACATGCAGCTGTTCGGAATGGGGTATTCCTGGGGCGGTTTTGAAAGCCTGATTATTCCTTTCGACTGCCGGGAATATCGAACTGCGACAACCTGGAACAAGAAGGGAGAAACCCTCCGGCTCCAGATTGGCCTGGAAGATCCGGATGACCTGATCACCGATCTGCGACAGGGGCTTGATCGGCTGCATTCATTGACATAATCGGGTTTTGCGGCTCGCAAACCTGCAAAATTTGCTCTTTCATCCATAAATGTCCAGGTGAATTACTGAGCTGTGGGCTGTAATAAGCCTTCAGAATATACTGGGGTGTCGGGAATGGAGGAGCAAACACCACAAGATTTTTCATATCAAAAACAGATGAGATGCCCCGCTTGGGAAGCGTGATGACCAGATCAGTATTTGAAACAATGAGCGGGGCAATCATCAGACTTGGCAATTCAACAACAATTCGGCGGCGTACCTGCTGACTTTCCAGATATCGGTCGATAGCCCCACGGGATTCCAGCCATGGGCGTACCACCACGTGTCCGGCGCTCAGATAGCGCTCATGGGTAAGGGAATCATGAATTTCAGGATGACCGCGTCGCACAGCAACCACGTAATCATCAGTAAAGCAGGTAATGGACTCAATACCTCGTCGGGGGTTTTTCTGCTCTTCTTCAAAACCAAGGGCAAAATCGACTTTACCCGAAAGCAGATCTTCATCGGCGTTAAAATCGCGTGAGTAGATAAGCTTAATGGTAATGCCCGGCGCGAGGCTGTTAACTCTCGCGATCAGGCCAGGCAGAATCACAGCGGCCGTGTAGTCCGTGGCGGCAAAAGTAAACGTCTCCCGGCTTTTTACCGGCTCAAAGTGTTCAGGCTCATGCAGGCAAGTCGAGAGACTGCTCAGAGCGGCGGAAACGTTGGCGGCAATGCTCTCTGCTTTTGACGTTGGCACCATGCGTCCGCCGGTGCGCACAAATAAGGGATCATCCAGTGAGGCACGTAAACGATTGAGCGCATGGCTCAGCGCCGATGGACTTAGCGCCATTTCGTTAGCTGCTTCCGTTACGCTCCCATGCCGATAAAGGGAATCGAAGATAAGCAATAAATTCAGATCGGTCTTGCGCAACGTCGACATCATGGTTCTTTTTTCCGGGGCAAATTTGAAAACAGCGATTAATGAATATTATACATTTTATTGTTGCATAAAATGCAGCGAAAGCATGATTAAAAAAAGATAGTATATTTCCAACAAAATGATTCTGAAGAGGCAAAACTATGTCTACCCCTGTATTCCGTCAGGCCACTGCCGCCGATGTTGATCGTTGCTATGATATTGAAATCACATCCTACGAAGGGGATGAAGCCGCAACGCGCGAGAAAATTGCCACCCGTATTAACCGCTATCCGGAAGGTTTCCTGTGTATGGAGCTGAACGGCGACGTTATTGGTTTCATCAATGCAGGCTGCGCATGGGAAGTCGTGATGTCTGATGAAGAGTTTAAAGAACTGGTTGGACACGATCCGGATGCACCCAATGCCGTGATTATGTCTGTCGTGGTTCACCCGGATTACCAGGGCAAAGGATACTCGTCGTTGCTGATGCGTGAATTCGTAGCGCATATGAAAGCAATGAACAAAAAAACCATTCACCTGTTGTGTAAAGATCGCCACGTCGATCTGTATGCCCATTTTGGTTACCAGTATATAAAACCGTCAGAATCAGACCACGGTGGAATGGCCTGGCATGAAATGATGATGACACTCTGATTTAACGATCCAGACACGACTCTTTTTCTGTTCATCTCCGGTTTGCGCTGACAGTTTGCTGTGGTTGTCAGCGCCTCCTCACCTGATTTTTTTATGCAAAATACTCAAACTGCTCCGCAGACCCTTAAGCGTACCCTGCATACACGCCATCTTTCGATGATCGCTATTGGTGGTTCTATAAGGTCGCTACGGTAGTAATTTTCATTGTGCTGGGATTACTGATGATTACCGGTATCCTGCGTGGGGCACCTGACGCCGGGTTGCATAACTGGCAAACAGGTTCAGGGCCATTTGCAGGCAATATCTTCAGTATGATCGGCGTGGCGATGGTTGTTGGTGTTTCTTTCCATGGGACTGAACTGATAGGTATTGCCGCAGGTGAGGCTCAAGAGCCAGAGAAAGCCATTCCGCGCGCCATGCGCCAGGTTTTCTGGCGAATTTTGCTGTTCTACGTTTTTGCGATTCTGGTGATCAGCCTGATTGTGCCTTATACCGATCCGCACCTGCTGCAATCCGATGTAGATAACGTCAGCATGAGTCCGTTTACACTGGTATTCCAGAATGCAGGGTTATTATCCGCCGCGGCGATCATGAATGCGGTTATCCTCACCTCCGTGGTCTCAGCCGGTAACTCTGGGCTATACGCTTCAACCCGCATGCTCTTTAACCTGGCGCGTGAAGGAAAGGCTCCTGCATTTTTACCCATCTGACACGTAACGGCGTGCCGCTACTTGCTTTGCTGGCAACTGCCATGGTGTCGGCACTGTGTTTTTTATCGTCGATGTTTGATAACGCATCTGTCTATATGTGGTTACTGAACATGACGGGAATGACTGGCTTTATTGCCTGGTTAGGGATTGCCGTCAGCCACACTACCGTTTTCGACGTGGATATGTACAGCAGGGCCATAACGTTGACATCCTGCCTTATCGTTCAGCGTTTTTCCCTGCGGGGACTATCTTTGCCTTCTTACTCTACCTGGTAGTAACACCAGGCCAGAACTATCAAGCGTTTTTGCATGACAAAATCGACTGGTACGGAGTGGCGTCCACCTATATCAGTATTCCGATATTTTTGGTGTTATGGACGGGCTATAAGATAACCACTCGCAGTCGATGGATAAGGTATGACGAGATGCGTTTTAATAAGCAGGAGTAATGGTTATATCTGTTGTCGCCAGCGTTTAACACTTTTTGATGCACAGTCAATCGCCCTGCAAGATAGCGCGGGAACAGCGGCGACCACTCACTGGCGATCGCCGTAAGCTCACCTGATTATTCTCCATGTGAATGTAGCTGTCCTGTGTTTTAATCAACGTCTGCACCTCGCTTATAGCAGACTGTTCACTTACGTCAGACTGTTTTGCGCCAAAACAGACGCTACGATTAACCATTTTCTACCTCTGGCGATCTTAATCGGCTCATAATTCGGGCCGATTAAGATACATGATTACACCGTCGGGATGGTGCCGCCATCTATCACATATTCGGTGCCGGTGATGGTGGCAGCATGGGACGACGCGAGGAAAGCAATGAGCTTCGCCACCTCAATGGGCTTTGACGGACGACCAAGAGGAATCCCCCCGAGTGCATTCATGATGATTTGCTTACCGCCTTCGTAATCCGTTCCCGCCTGCTTCGCCAGTCGCTCTGCCATCGCTACCGAAGCTTCGGTTTCGATCCAGCCGGGCGCAACACGAACCACACGGACCCCCTTCGGGGATACCTCTTTCGACAGGCTCTTGCTGTACGCCGACAGCGCAGCTTTTGCCGCCGCATAACCGGTGGTCGATTCCGGTAACGGCAGTTCACGCTGGATAGAGGTGACGTGAATGATAACCCCGCTGCCCTGCGCCAGCATCCCTGGCAGCAGCGCACGATCTAAGCGTACCGCTGGCAGCAGATTAAGGTTGAGTTCCTGCTGCCACTCCGTTTCGCCCAGTGCTGCAAAACCACCTCCAGGTGAGGTAGAACCGCCCGCAACATGGATGATGGCGTCGACACCGCCCAGATGCTTCTGAACGGCTTCAGCTACTGAAGCACACCCGTTGACCGTGGTCAGGTCCGCCGCCACGAAGGCGTCGGCGATACATTCTGTGGGCGTATGACGCGCGGTGGTTAACACCCTGGCACCCAGTTGCTTTAATAATCCAACGACCGCTTTGCCGACGCCTTTGGTGCCGGCAGTAACCAGTATGCGTTTGTCCTGAAAATCAAGATCTAACGACATCAGATAATCTCCAGTGTGTTGATCTTGCCGCCGACCAGGCCGAAAGCATGCTTAAGCACTATCGGGCTGCCGGGAAAATTACCGACGACGTTTGAGGTGACTGTCACCCGGTGGCCTTCGGTGAGGAACTGAACCGGCTCAACGCTGTAGTCAAACGCGGCCTGTGCGGCACGTTGCCATGCCTCGATCGCTGCGTGTCCCTTATGCGTTTTACCTTCGTCTGTCACGACAGCATCGGCGGTAAAACAGTGCTTAACGTTGGCAATATCTGCTCCGTTGCTGATCGCAAAATAGTCAGAAATAGCGTGCGGTAGGGCTAATGACATGGCGCTTTACTCCCGTTGTTTACAGTACAGGAATTTTCAACATAGACTGTGAAATTGACAAGTACGCACGAAAAAGTGAGCAACTGAATTATGAGTAAGTTATACACTCCAGAATCTGCCGCAAGCGGCGTGGAGCATGTGCTGCGACTGCTGGAAGGTCGCTGGAAATTAATTATTCTTTTTCATCTGTTCGATGGAAAGGTACAGCGCTATTCTGATTTTGAAAAACTGATCCCGGGTATTTCACAGAAGATGCTGGCTCAGCAACTGCGACAACTGGAAGCCGACGGCATAGTATCACGCACGGTGTACCCTCAGGTGCCGCCGAAAGTGGAATATCGCCTGACCGAGTGGGGGCAAGAACTGTGCCCGGCCCTTGATGCAATGCTGAAATGGGCGGAAAAACGCGAGGATTAGTTGTCACCAGGGCCTTTTTGTCGTGAGCGAAAATCACTGATATCTGGTTTTCGCTCAAATCGGACATGGTTATGCCGAACCTCTTGTCCGGCGTACACCGGGGGCAATGACGATATATTTGGATGGGTTACATCTGGAATGACGTGTAAATACCTGCGTACCATTCCCGTAGCATTAAACTGCCTGAGTCATCACCGATTTAAACTGCGCATGCCACATGTCGTAAAATTTTCCCCGACGGCTTATCAGCGCAGTGAAGTCCCCATTTTCGATGACCTCTCCAGCAGACATCACGATAATCCTGTCGAACTCTTTTATATTACCGAGCCTGTGCGTCACTGCGATCACGGTTGTGTTCAGGGCCAGAATATCATTAAACAGCCGGTGCTCAGTTTCAGGATCGAGTGATGAAGAGAACTCATCAAAAATAAACAGATTGGCCTTTCGGTATAGCGCCCGTGCAATCGCGAGCCGCTGCCACTGCCCTATAGAGAGTTCATCGCCGCCGAACTGCTTGCCCAGCCGGGTATGCTGGTCATACGGAAATCCTACCTTTTTCAGCAATTCATCAACCGCTGGCGACGGGGTTTCTGCATCATAATTATTCAGGGCAATGTTTTCGCCCACCGTGAACTCGTATTTTCCGTAATCCTGAAACACGGTGGCTATCTGGTTCCGGTAACTTTCAATATCCAACCTGTCGAGCGGCACGCCTGACACAGACACCGCCCCCTCACTGAAGGCGTACATACGCAGGATCATTTTAATCAGAGTTGTTTTTCCGCTGCCGTTCTCACCGAGAATAACGACCTTTTCACCGGGGGCAATTTCAAGGTTAACCCCATTCAGGGCTGGATGATTACGCCCCTCATACTGAAACCGAAGTTTGTGAATGCTGAGGGCAAAAGGTGTTTCGGCGGGTAAGGTAAGGTGCCCGTTTTTCACCGGTTCAATCTTATCCGTCATAAACGCATGGTAGCGGGTGAAAAAACTGCTCATGCTGACGAGATTCGAACCATAATTGGCTATCTCGTCGAGGTGCGATTTCATCATCACAATGGACTGAAACACCATCACCAGCGCGCTCACGGCAATATCACTGGTGCGTAAGTTGTTTAAAAAAAGAGTTACCCCGACGAACAGCATAGTCAGGCTCAGCATCATGGCTGGCACAGGCGTGATTAGCGCGCGGATGCGCTGTTTGTGCATGCGATTATAGGTATTGCGAGCGGACGCATTGAATTTAGTCAGCAGATATTTACCAAGACCGTAAAGCCGGATCTCCTGCAAAAAACTCTTGTCCATACTGACGCCATATACGTAGCGCATCGCAATCGCATCTTTAGACGTGAAGAATAAATCCCGCACGTATCTCTGCTGGATATGCATATTGATGGCAATCATCGGTATGGCGGAAAGCGCACAAATGGCCGCCCCTGCTCCTGAATAGTTGATCAGAACCAGCAGCAGACTGCCGGCCATGACGATTGCCCGGATAACGTAAATGATACAGATGATGAAATTAAGTGGTCGATACGCCGCTTCTTTTTTCAAATATTCCAGTTGCTCGTAACGCTCCTTATTATCAAACAGGCTCAGGGAAAAGGAGTCGTTCATACGGCACATAATCTTAGCGCTGAAGTGATTGGTCGAAATCTCCGTGACATCCCCCTGAACAAGATTGACCAGAGGCTGCATAAGCTGCATGCCAAGGAGTGAAACACACCAGACCGCAACGTTCAGCATCAGATCGCCGTCGGTGGTTTGCACTGCATGCAGCGTGTTGATTATTTGGCCGGTCATAAAGATGTTGAGGGCCGGTATCAGCCCCTGAAGCAACACAACGACGATAAGTGCGGTAATACGAAGTGGGCATGACGCAAAGACGTACCTGATAGCCAGTAGCACTGACGACCTCCCTTGTTGCAGTAGCCATAGATCGTGTGAGTCGCAGATCATGATAGATGAGAATGGCACTCAATTGCATTAATGGAATGTAACAGTGAACTGGGTTGTGAAGTAGACGTTCTCTCCCATCTCTGGCCATCGGCCAAATGCAATCGCGACTTCCCCTCCCCCAACGGCCCCCTGGTCTGATGGACATTTATCACCCAAACTTAAGCCAAAGACATGGTCTGCGTGGGCATTGTGCTTTACACTGCGCGCTGTAAAAACTGAGTAGATAAACGATTAACCAGGCGGTAAGGCGATGAACGGAACAATCACAACGTGGTTTAAAGATAAAGGTTTTGGATTTATCAAAGATGAAAACGGTGATAATCGCTATTTTCATGTGATTAAGGTTGCCAACCCTGAGCTGATTAAGAAAGACGCGGCGGTGATTTTTGAACCCACCACCAATAACAAAGGCTTGTCCGCTTATGCTGTGAAAGTCATCCCGGAAAGCAAATACATCTATATCGCGGGCGAGCGCCTGAAGCTCACGTCGATCAAGTCTTATCTGGTTTACAGCGAAGAAGTGCCAGCCGATACCCGAATTGATAAAGAAAACGCGGTGCTGTCTGTGGGCGTGCTGATGAGTAGTATCAGACCCAAATCAGCCGCAAAGCCCGGTGAAATGCGCTCGCTGAGAAAACTGGCAATCACCACCTTCCAGGGAACGACGTTAATCTTCTCAGAAGATGAGATAGACATAGAGGCCACGGTGAAACTGCTCAAGTAATTCATCTGAATCCCGTGCCGGAATACTGCGCCAGTTATAAACAGAATTCCGGCTCGCGTGCGCCAGGTACAGACGCAAAAATTACGGGTATAATCACATACATTATTCAACGGTTTCAGAAACGAAGATGACAAAACTCACCTTACAAGAGCAGATGCTAAAAGCGGGATTAGTAACCAGTAAAAAAATGGCCAAAGTCCAGAGAACGGCTAAAAAATCACGAGTTCAGGCGCGTGAAGCAAGAGAGGCTGTGGAAGAAAATAAAAAAGCGCAACTTGAGCGTGATAAACAGCTAAGCGAGCAACAAAAACAAGCGGCTTTATCTAAAGAATATAAAGCGCAGGTGAAGCAACTTATTGAAATGAATAGAATCAGCATTTCAAAAGGCGATATTGGTTTTAACTTCACAGATAATAACTTAATTAAAAAAATAGATGTGGATAAGGCGACGCAAGCCCAGTTGATTAATGGTCGTCTCGCCATTGCGCGTTTGGTTGTTGATAACGGTGGGGAATGTGAATACGCGATTATCCCCGCAAGCGTAGCCGATAAAATTGCACAGCGAGATGCTAACAGTATCGTCCTAAATAGTGCGCTTAGTCAGGAAGAGCAGGACGAAGAAGATCCGTATGCTGATTTTAAAGTGCCTGATGATTTGATGTGGTAATCAACGTTTGTCGTTCAGCGTCCGGCGTGCCGGGCACTGAAAGAACTGAATGCCGATGACGGAAAGCAAAAAGCCCGCTAAAAAGCGGGCTTTTCTAAATTTGGCTCCTCTGACTGGACTCGAACCAGTGACATACGGATTAACAGTCCGCCGTTCTACCGACTGA
>PPYF01470280.1_pt1 | contig 16030 bp, 14 predicted proteins | sample 1559871 | NCBI WGS metagenome assembly PPYF01 (sample SAMN08240021, study PRJNA423297) | Human gut metagenome, whole genome shotgun sequencing project.
ACGGGTGTCTACGTTTCCTATGGTGTTTTCTAATACACCTATACGGGTGTCTACGTTTCCTATGGTGTTTTCTAATACATCTATACGCGTATCTACGTTTCCTATGGTGTTTTCTAATACACCTATACGAGTATCTACGTTTCCTATGGTGTTTTCTAATACATCTATACGCGTATCAAGTCTATTAATGTCTTTCTTTAAATCCAGAAACATATCTTTTACAACATTAAGAACTTCTTTTGTCTCATCAGTCATTATTAATCCCCCTTAGGCTTAATATTTGTCCCTAATCTAAAATATAACGTTTTAATTAAAAAAAGTCAATGCCAAAACGCTTGGCTAGGAAAAGTCTATAGGCTCAAATATATTAAAAACCTTCACTTATATTCCTATCTCAACATAAGTCCATATATGGCAACATATAATTTTATTCTTCAAATTGGTATTATAACATATAGAACCATATTAGTATTGAAACAAGAATATATAACCATAAATTAATATGTTGTAATTTATATAAGTAAGGAGATAAGTCATGCGTACAAAATGGTCTGTTACTAGCGATTATGAACTGTATATAAAGATAAAAAAATTATCCGAGCTAACCAGAATTCCTGTAAGCAAATTACTTGATGAAGCCATTGAGGATTTATTAATTAAACACAATTTTGATGAAAAAGTAAAAAACGACTTTGCAAGTTGATTTTATAGGAATAGCTTTTAAGGGGAACATTTTATGAAAAAAACATGTATCTGTATAGGCCACGAGCCGGAAAAGCTCGGTGACGCGAATAAATGTGACGAAATTAAAAAATTGGTGAGAAACGAGCTTATCAAGCAGGCTGAAAACGGCATTGAATTATTCTATGCCGACATGTCCAGAGGCGTGGGCTTATGGGCGGCTCAGATTATACTGGATTTAAAAGCAAGGCCGGAGTTTGCGCATTTGTATTTAACGGCCATATTATTATATCCTGAGCAGACCAAATCCCTGCTGAAAAAGGACAGGCTGGAATTTGAGAAGGTCCTGTTAATGTGTGATGAAATTAAAATGATTATGCGGGAAAAAACCAATATAGCCTTTGGGTTGAAAAAAGGCTTTATCGGGCAGGGAATAGATATTATAATTGCGGTATGCGACAACCACGCCTATCCATTATCCACTACGGCGCAGGAGGTAAGGCGTGCTGAGGAATTTAAAAAAGAGATAATAATTATTGACCCCCACGTTATAGAGGACATGCAGGAGCCGTCAGACTTTCCCTACATGCTCAGAACCTTAAGAAGAAGAGCTGAGGTATCTCAGACTGCCTTATCGGAGGCCATCGGCTACAGCAAAAACATTATTGAAAAATACGAAAACCAAAGGGCAGAGCCATGTGTCAACGATTTAATAAAGCTGGCGGAATATTTTGAGGTATCAGTGGACTATCTTATTGGCAGCACGCAAATAAGCGAGCCTACCGTTCCCACACAGCTTAAAATTGACTATGACAGGCTATCGTCTAAGGAAAAGGCCGCCGTAAAATTAATCATCAGCTCAATAGCTGATAAAAAAAGCCCCTGATACAGGGGCTTTTACTTTTATTTATAATAGGTGAACTCTAAATCATAGATTTTTACAGTGTCTCCCTCTTTAATACCCTTTTCCTCAAGGGCCTCTATTATGCCCCTCTCTCTAAGGTATTTCTGGAAGAAGGCAAAACCCTTTTCCGCGTCAAGGTTGGTATAGCCTATCATCTTTTCAACGCCAACACCGGTAACAACATAATAGTTTCCATCGTATACCTGAATTTCAAAAGGCTCGTTTCCGTCGGAAATATCGTCAAATTCATCGTACTCTTCCTCGAATACAATATCCTCAGGATAATTTTTGAGAATCTTGCCTATCTCGTCTATTACATCCGCAAGTCCCCTGTTTGTGGCGGCCGAAATCGGTATTACCTTAATTCCGTCCTTCTCAAATTCAGCCTTAAGCCTCTCGACATTTTCCTCCGCTCCGGGAATATCCGTCTTATTGGCCGCTATAACCTGAGGGCGCTTCATAAGCTCGGGATTATATTTAAAAAGCTCGTCATTTATTTTATGCACGTTTACAACCGGGTCGTCGCCCTCTATCGCGGCGGCGTCAACCACATGAATAAACGCCTTTGTCCTCTCAACATGGCGAAGGAACTCAATCCCAAGACCCACGCCCTCGCTGGCGCCCTCCACAATACCAGGAATATCGGCAAGAACAAAGTCGTCGCCGTCATTCATCTGCACCACGCCGAGATTTGGCGAAAGTGTTGTAAAGTGGTAGTTGGCAATCTTTGGGTTAGCGTTAGTAACCATTGAAAGGAAGGTTGACTTTCCTACGTTAGGGAAGCCGATAAGACCCACGTCGGCTATAAGCTTAAGCTCAAGTATAACGTCATATTCCTTGGACTTCTGCCCCATTTCGGCGTATCTTGGCGCCTGCCTTGTGGGTGTGGCAAAGTGCTGGTTGCCTCTGCCGCCTCTGCCGCCCTTTATAATAACCTTTTCCTCGCCGTCCTGTGTTATGTCGGCCATAATTTTATTTGTGGAGGCCTCCCTGACAACCGTTCCCTTGGGGACCTTAATAACAAGGCTTTCCCCGTCCTTTCCGAAACGGTTTCTCTTGCCGCCGTCCTGTCCCGGCTCGGCCTTGTACATCCTTTTATACCTGAAATCCATAAGGGTATTCATATTTTCGTCACCGACAAAAATAATGCTTCCGCCCTTACCGCCGTCGCCGCCGTCAGGACCGCCATGAGTAATATATTTAGCCCTGTAAAAGGACACGCAGCCGTTTCCGCCGTCGCCGCCCTTTATATGGATTTTGACTCTGTCTACAAACATTAATTTCACCTCATTACTGCTTTTTATCAAAAAGTACCTGTTAAAAATAGCTTCCCCAGCAACAATTTTAATATGCCATAAGTTCACCGAAATTAGTCAGCCTTTAACTGATTTTGGTCAGCTTAAGACAAAAGAAGGTTTCAAATGACGCCATTTGAAACCTTCAAGCTTGTTTATTCTGCGATTTCCACTATTTCTACGGGATAAACAGAAACCTGTTTTTTGTCTCTGCCTTTTCTTTCGTATTTTACACGTCCGTCAACAAGAGCAAAAAGCGAATCATTGCCGCCGATGCCTACGTTATTGCCGGGATGGATTTTTGTACCCCTCTGTGTATATAAGATATTTCCGGCTCTTACAATCTGTCCGTCAGCGCGTTTTGCGCCAAGTCTTTTTGACTTAGAGTCACGGCCGTTCTTTGTAGAACCCATACCTTTTTTATGAGCGAAAAGCTGAAGGTTTAATTTTAACATATTAGTGCACCTCCTCGTTTATCGATATATAGAAGCCATATTCTTTTTCAATATCGCCCAATCCGTTAAGCATTGCCTTTAAAAGCAGCTGAGCGTCATGGTCTGCCCTGCCTTCCCTTACATCGGGAAGATTAAGGCTAAGGTAACCGCCCTTTTTCTCATCGGTATCACACTGGAATTTCTCACCGGTAAAAAGCTCAATACAGTTTATCGTATTTATCGTAAGCACCGAAACCGCGGAGCAGACGATATCGCTTCCCTCCTCGGCGAAATCCGCGTGTCCCTTTAGGCGGAACCCGTAAATATCTCCTGATTTATTACGAAATACATTTACGCGAATCATAATAATTAAAGAGCGATTGAGTCAATCTTAAGCATTGTGTAGGGCTGTCTGTGGCCTTTTTTCTTATGGAAGCCTTTTTTGGATTTATACTTATAAATTATAACCTTTTTAGCTTTACCATCGCCGATAACAGTTGCGCCTACCTTAGCGCCTGCCACATAGGGAGCGCCTACGGAAACACCGTTGTCACCTGAAACAACAAGTACTTTATCAAAAGCATAAGCTGTACCTGCCTCAGCAGCAAGCTTTTCAACTTTAATTACGTCACCCTCTGATACCTTGTACTGTTTTCCACCTGTCTCGATAATTGCGTACATATATACACCTCCTCGCAATTTACTCGCCGAATTCGGTATCCGAACCCTTGTCCGAATTTCAAACCTCTCCGAGCGGCTGAACACACTTAATTATGATAGCACAGTTGCCTTATCGTGTCAATAAAACGTTTTATTTATTTTTTCCGAATTTCAGCTTTACCAGCTTGCCTATGGCCCCGGAGGATTTATAGGCCGACTTAAGAAGATCCGAAAAATCCTTTTCCCTCTGTCCAAAGTCCTCCATTTTTTCAAGCCGTTGAGAAAGCTCCTCGCTTTTGCCGCCCTTTTTGAGCGCGGCGCAGGCCTCATAAATAGTGTCGATATATTTATCGGAGCCGTGCCCGTAAAACTCGCCGTATATCTCAGCAGACTTATCCAGCATTGTAACGGCGTCGTCATACCTGTCCTGCAAAAGATAGAGCTGCGCCGCCTTCATCAGTATATCCGCAAAATCTATTGTCTCGCCCAAATCACGCCTTACAATAAGAGCGTGCTCGCTGAGATATTCCGTGGCCTTGGAGTAGGAGCCAAGCTTTTTGGCCGTATCCGAGGCTGTTGTCAAAAACGCACAGTATTCCTCAGTCGGCAGGTTTTGTCTGGCCTTTGCCTCGGACAACCCGCTTTCAAAGTACTCAAGGGCTTTTTTATCCTTTCCGCCCAGCGCGCAGGCCTCGCCCAGAAGGCAGTAAACAAGCGAAGCGTTTTTGACAAAGCTATCCGTGTCCTTTGAAATAAATTCAAGGGCCTGGCAGAGTATTTCCTCCGCTTTCTCATATTCTCCTGACTTAATTAACGCCTTGGCCAGAATAATTTTTATTTCCGTTTTTTCCGCATCGGAGGCTGTATATTTTTCGGCCTCCTCAGCCCTTTTCGCGGCGGCTCTGCAGCTTCCGCAGGAGCACAGCGCCTTTGACAGCGTACTTAGAAGCTTATACATTGTTTTTTTGTCTGATTTATCCGCCTCAGGATAAATTTCCTCCAGCATTTCAGCGGCCTTCTGATGCTCACCGCAGCTTTCCAGCTCCTGTGCGTACCACGTTTTTTCCTCCGCCATGCAGTTTATTTCAGAATTTCTTGAGGCCATTCCCTCCGCGCGGAATATAATTTCCTCAGCCTTTTTAGGAAAGCCCAGTATATACTGGGTTCTGGCCTGCAGGAACATTATCCTTATGAGCTCATTTTCATCCTTATGATATTTTTTGAAAAGCGACGCCGCCTTTTTAAGCTTATCCGACGCCTTCGTATATTCCTTTTTGCCAAAGAGCGCCCTGCACTGCATATAAACGCACTGACGGCACAAAAGCGTGTCGCTTCCCAGCATTGTCTCCGCTATGTCGGCCGCCTGCTCCAAATACCCATCGGCTTTAGCATACAGGCCAAGCCTAATCAAAAGCTCCGCGCAGTCGTAAAGCGCCCTTGCGTACTTCGGATGCCTGTCTCCGTATATGGATTTCCTGTAGCTTAACAGGCTTTCGCAGAACTGCTCGGTTTTCTCCGCGTCTTCCCTGATGCAGCAGGTCTCGGCCATAAGCCTTATATTCTTGGCATAGCCCTTTATGCGCACGCCTTCCTTAACGATTATTTCCTTATTCATTATAAGGGCCTGCATGAAAAAGCCCTGGGCCTTTACAATATCGCCCTTTTTCATATACAGCCTTCCAAGACTGACAAGCGACTCCGAAACCTGGTCGTTTACCTCTCCGGCGCATTCCCTATTAAGCTCAAGCGCCGTATTTTGGATTTCAATGGCCCTGTCATACTTCTCCATTTTCTCATAAACATCGGCAAGGCTTGTAAGCGTAAGAACATAATGTGGATGCTTTTCACCGACAACCCTTTTTTTCATCTCAAGGGCGTCGTTATGGTATTTTAATGACTTATCAAAATCCCCCATTACGCAGTAATCCACACCGAGGCTTGTAATTACATCGGCATAGAAAACATGGTCCCTGCCAAGCATGGACTCCACCAGTGAAAGCACCCTCTCATGCACCTTAACGGCCTTTTGATACTGTCCGTCCCTGTTATATATTATGGCAAGATTGTTAAGCACCGAAATAAAGTCCAGGTGCTTTGTGTCCATCAGTCTCTCCCTTATTTCAAGCGCCTTTTCATAAATTTCGGCGGCCTGAGGATAAAGCTCCGCCTGCTGGTATACTAAAGCTGCGTTAAGGAAGTAGGTCATTTTAAAATAGCTGTCCTCATCGTCTATTCTCGACGAAATTTTAAGCGCCTTATCGTATTCCTCCCTTGCCCTTCTGTAGTTTCCGCTTTTTCTGCAGACATCGGCAAGGCTTACATGTATGTCGAGGAAATCCTCCAGCTCATAGTTTGGCACCCGCTTGGCGCAGTCCATAGCCAAGCTCAGGGTTTCTATCGACTCATTATATTTCTCGCTGTCCGCGTACATATTGCCAAGGTTATAAAGGCAGTCCACAAATTCACTGCTGTTTGAGCCCTCGTTTTCCTCGGTATGGTTTTTAACCATTTTGAGAATTTCCTCGGCCTCGGCATATTCTCCCATTCCGCTTAAAAGCACGCCCAAATTGGTCATTGTCTCAAGATACTGCGTGCTGTGCTCGCCAAGAAGATCCCTTCTAATTTTCGCCGCCTCACGGTAAAGCTCCTTAGCCCTGTCATTTATATGGACATCGTCATATACTACGGCAAGGTTATTTATATCCTCCGCATACGCCTCCGAGCCTCCGGCGTTGTTTTCCTTATATAAATCTATAATTCTTCCGCCGCGCTCCATAGCGTCGGCAAGCCTGCGCGAATTATAGGCCTCCATAAATTCCCTGCGCAGCTCGATTAATTCTCTCAAATAATAGCTCATCTATTGTCCTCCACTTAGGTGTAGTGAAAATCCCATTTAAAAAAACAAGTGAAAACCCTTCAGGATTTTCACTTATCATTATAATATCATATTCCCTTTTCCGCAAGGCCAGTCACAGCCGCTTTTATCACACCGTACGAAAAGCCCTTTCTTTGGAGAAAAGCGTAAACCTTTGCAAGCTCCTTTTTATCCATAGCGGCGAAATCCTCGTATTTCTTCACCAGAAGCCCCTGTGCAAGAGCCTCCTCGTCAATCTCCGCCTCATTTAAGGCCTCGTCAATTATTTCCTCTTTCACGCCTCTTGCCTTCAGCTCCTGTTTTATGAGAAATATTCCCTTCGGCCTCAGCTTAAGCGTTTCCTTAATATATTTTTTGCAGTAGAGCTCATCGTTTATATAATCGTACTTAATTAAAAAGTCTATAACCCTTTCAATCAGCCCGTCAGGATACTGCGCCTCCCTCAGCTTATTTTCAACCTCTCTGCGGGTGCGCATTTTATAGCCCAGATACCTTACCGCAGTGTCCTGCGCCTTAATGTAGACGGTTGTGTCCATTATGTATTCGTATTTCTCCCTGGGGATCTCCTCCCCCTCCTTCAGCCTGAAATACAGTATATCCTCCATTATAAGGCCAAAGGCGAACTCGCCGTCCACATAAACCGAATATCTCGATTTATCCTTTTTCTGCTGCTCTATTTTTGTTACGGTCATTTTTATTCCTCATCGTCTACCGAATAGGCGTCGGAGGGAATGATGAGTATATCATCGTCATCCTCGCTCACCACGGCGGCCTTTTTGCCTCTTTTTGCCTTAGGAGCCTCTTCCTCAGCCATTTCTTCCTCTGCGGCGTCATCATTTAAGCCGTAATGCTCCCTGACAAGGGCTTCAATCTCGTTTAACACCTCAGGGTGCTCCTTGAGATAAATTTTGGCGTTTTCACGGCCCTGCCCGATTTTCTCGTTATTATAGGCATACCAAGCGCCGCTTTTGTTTACTATATCCAAATCGGCCGCCATATCCAGCGTATCGCCCTCCCTGGATATTCCAAGGCCGTACATAATATCAAATTCAGTCGTCTTAAAGGGAGGAGCCACTTTATTTTTGGCAACCTTAACCTTTGTCCTGTTTCCGATAATCTCATTATTGACCTTTATGCTGTCGGTTCTTCTTATGTCAAGGCGTACTGAGGCGTAGAATTTAAGCGCACGTCCGCCTGTGGTTGTCTCGGGGTTGCCAAAGGTAACGCCGATTTTCTCACGAAGCTGGTTGATAAATACTACCGTACAGTTGGACTTATTGGCAAAGGCCGTAAGCTTTCTGAGCGCCTGCGACATAAGCCTTGCCTGAAGGCCCATATGGGACTCTCCCATTTCGCCCTGTATTTCCGCACGCGGGACAAGAGCCGCAACGGAGTCCACGATTACAATGTCAATCGCGCCGGAGCGTACCATTGTTTCGGCAATTTCCAAAGCCTGCTCGCCATCGTCAGGCTGCGAAAGGTATATATTGTTTACATCAACCCCGAGGTTTTTCGCGTACAGGGGGTCAAGGGCGTGCTCGGCATCAATATAGCCGGCAATTCCGCCCATCTTCTGCACCTCGGCAACAAGATGAAGTGCTATAGTTGTTTTACCTGATGATTCGGGACCGTAAACCTCTACAATCCTTCCTCTTGGGATACCGCCTACGCCAAGAGCTATATCAAGGCTTAAGCAGCCCGTTGGGATTACGTCCACATTGGACCTTTCGGGCTCGTCCCCCAGCTTCATTACGGCCCCCTTGCCGTACTGCTTCTCTATGTAAGCGAGAGCGGCCTCAAGGGCCTTCTCCTTATCGTCAAACTTACTGAAATCTTTTGGATTTGATTTTTTCTCTGCCACAGAAATCGGACTCCTTTCAAACATGCGAATTTATGTTCTTATTATAGAACAGATATTTCCATCAGTCAAGCATAAGTTTTCGCCTTAGGTAGTCCAGGGCATTATAAGCCGCCCTCTCCCTTATGACATTCCTCTTGCCGGCCAGATTAAGCTCCTTCACATAGGTTTTTCCTTCAATATAAACGCCGATAAACACAAGGCCCTCAGGCTTTCCCTCGGAAGGTCCCGGGCCTGCCACGCCCGTTGTTGAAAGTCCGATTGAGGCACCCGACGATTTGGCTATTCCCTCCGCCATCTCCACCGCGGTTTCCGCGCTGACTGCCCCGTAGGCTTCAAGCGTTTCCCTCTTGACGCCAAGGCGGCGCATTTTGGCTTCATTGCTGTAGGTAACGGCTCCCTCCAGAAGAACGGAGGATATTCCTGGATATTCTATAAGCCTTGACGCCACAAGGCCGCCCGTACAGCTTTCAGCCACCGCTATGGTCTTATTGCGTTTTACAAGCATTTGGGCTACAGTCTCCTGCATGGAGGTCTCGCCCTCGGCATATACGCTTTTGCCGAAGCGCGAATATATTTCCTGCGCAACGGGCTCTATTATTTTTTCGGCCTCATCCGCGTTTTCAGCCCTTGCCGTAATTCTCAGAACCGCCTCGACATCCTTGGCATACGGCGCAACCGTTGGGTTTGTCTGCGAGGCTATCAAGTCCTTAACCTGCATTTCCATGGCGCTTTCGCCGACGCCGGCAATCCTTAAAACCCTTGACACAAGGGTATATTCCTGCTTTGAGGCAAGATACGGCTTTACCTGCTGCGAAAACATGGGCTTCATCTCTCTTGGAGGGCCGGGCATCATAATAAGAATCTGTTTTTCATTCTCAATAATAATGCCGGGAGCCGTGCCGTTGGCGTTATACATTACAACAGCGTTCTCCGGCACCATCGCCTGCTTGACATTATTATCTGTCATTGGCCTTTTCATTTTGTCAAAAAACTTTTTAATCCTGTCCAGAGCCCTTTCGTCCAGCACAAGCTTCCTTCCAAAATACTGCGCACCTATTTCCTTTGTCAGGTCGTCCTCAGTTGGCCCAAGGCCTCCTGTCGTAATAATAATATCCGCCCTGTCAAAGGCGCTATGCATGGCACTTTTAAGCCTTTCGGGGTTATCGCCCACAACAGTCTGATAGTATACGTCAATCCCCAGCTCCGCAAGGCCCTGCGCTATATACTGGGCGTTTGTATTAACAATGTCTCCTAAAAGCAGCTCTGTTCCCACAGCAAGTATTTCAGCGTTCATATCCATGCCTCCGTATTAGTTTTTAAGCACTCCGATATTCTTTACAATGTAATCCACACCTGAAATAACGGTGAATATTGTCGCAAGGGCTATAAGCACCATGCCGATAAGGTCATTAATGCCAAGCATTACGACGATTATCATTGCCATCTGCATTACCGTTTTTATTTTTCCCCACCAGCTTGCGGCTATTACGACGCCGTTTTCCACAGCTATAAGGCGGAAGCCTGTAATAATAAACTCACGGCTGATGATTATTATTACAATCCATGCGGGAAGCATCCCAAGCTCTATCATACAGATAAGGGCTGAGGATACAAGCAGCTTATCCGCCAGCGGGTCCATAAATTTTCCGAAATTAGTCACAAGATTATATTTTCTGGCTATATTGCCGTCCAGATAGTCCGTAAAGGACGCTATGCAGAAAACCGCAACTCCTATATACCTGTTTAAAGGCTCGCTGAAAACCCCTGCCATAAGCACTATAATAAACACAGGTATAAGTATTACACGAAACATTGTAAGCTTATTGGGTAAATTCATTGACATCAGTAAACAGCCTCCCCCGTTAAATCGTAATCGCTTGCCCCGTCTATCCTTACGTCTGCGAAATCGCCGGACATAATTTCATAATCGCTCTTAAAGAAAACCATGCCGTCTATATCCGGCGCGTCCTTATAGCTTCTTCCGCAGTAAATGTCATCCTCGGGTATTCTGCCGTCTACTATGACCCTTATTGTTTTTCCTGTCATTTGGGCGCATTTTTCAGCGGAAATATTTTTTTGGAGCTCCATTATATAGTCCCTGCGCTCCTCCTTAACATCCTCGTCAATCTGGTTATCCATCGCGGCGGCGGGAGTTCCCTCCTCAGCCGAATAGGTAAATACCCCCAGCTTATCGAATTTAAGCTCCCTGACAAATTCCTCAAGCTCTCCAAACTCCTCTTCACTTTCGCCCGGGAAGCCGGTGATTATTGTCGTCCTTATGCATATATCAGGCATCGCCTGCCTTAAGGCTGCTATTTTTGACGTTATAAGCTCCTTTGAGGAACGTCTGCCCATCCTTTTAAGGACGCTGTCGCTTCCATGCTGGATTGGTATATCAATATATTTGCAGATTTTATCCTCCTCAGCCATCGTTCTTATGGTCTCGTCCGTCAGGGTCTCGGCATAGCAGTATAAAAGCCTTATCCACTCTATGCCCTCTATGCGGCACAGTCTTTTTAACAGCTCGTGGAGCATGGGCCTGCCGTAAATATCCCTTCCGTATATGGATGTATCCTGCGCCACAACAAGGAGCTCCTTTACGCCCCTTTCGGCCAGCGACGACGCTTCCATAACGAGGCTGTCCATTGTTCTGGAACGGTGCCTGCCCCTCATTTTGGGTATTACGCAATAGGTACAGTAATTATCGCAGCCCTCGGATATTTTCAGGTAAGCGTAATGGCCCGCCGTTGAAATCACCCTTTTCATGGCGTTGCTCTCGTCCATTTGAGCGTTTATATCCCTCATGGCGTGTATTCCGCTTTTCCCGGAAAGTATTTCGTCAGCTACATCCGCAACGCCCTCATAGGCCGCCGTGCCTATTACGGCGTCAACCTCCGGCATTTCCTTAAAAATGTCGTTCTCATATCTTTGCGCCAGACAACCGGCGACAATAAGTCCCTTACATCTGCCGTTGTTTTTATATTCCGCCATTTCAAGTATAGTCTCTATGCTCTCCTCAAGAGCGTCCTTTATGAAACAGCAGGTGTTTATTACAATAATATCCGCCTCGGCCTCATCAGAAACCGGGGTATAGCCCCTCTCGTTTAAAATACCGAGCATAACCTCGCTGTCCACCCTGTTTTTGTCACAGCCAAGCGAGATAAACGCTATGTTTGCACTCAATAAAATTACCTCCTGTAAAAGCCCCTTTTAGGCCCGAAAGTCCAAAACGGTGCGGCCGTATCGGCTCACACCGTTTAAAGCTCACGGGTATAGTATCACCTGTATAAAATAAATACAATATAAATCTCATTAAAACATTAGCTGCCGCTTTTATAGCTTTCAAGCTCCGACGGGCTCATAAGAACCTTTCTGGGCTTGCTTCCGTCCTCGGGCCCGACAATGCCGGCGTCCTCCAGCTCGTCCATCAGCCTTGCGGCGCGGTTATAGCCTATCCTGAACTGTCTTTGAAGCATTGATACCGACGCCTTTTCCTTGCTTACAACAAGCTCTATGGCGCTGTCAAAGAACTCGTCATGCTCTCCCTCGCCTCCGCCGGACTTAACCGAAGAGGATATTTCGTCCATTACCTTCTCGTTGTACTCGGTTTCCTGATTCTGCTGCTTTAGGAAGTCTACTATATTTTCAACCTCTTTATCAGTAACAAACGCGCCCTGTATTCTGACCGGCTTGCTCATACCCGTAGGTAAGGTGTATGCCTGCCGCCCTTGCCATCTGCGCAAGACGGCATATGCTGTCCTCAACCTCTTTTGGCGCCGCCATCATAAGGTCCGCAAGCTCGTCTATGATTATTACTATCTGCGGCATGAAGTCCAGCTCGCCCTTGTCGGCCTTCATCGCATTGTAGCCCTTTATATCCCTGACGGAGCATTCCGCGAAGGAGTTGTATCTGGCAAGCATTTCCCTTACCGCCCAGTTAAGAGCGCCCGCGGCCTTTTTGGGGTCTGTTACAACTGGTATCATCAAATGCGGTATGCCGTTATATACGCTCAGCTCAACCACCTTGGGGTCAACCAGTATCAGCTTGACCTCATCGGGCTTCGCCTTATAAATTATACTTGTTATAAGCGTGTTTATGCACACGCTCTTGCCCGAACCCGTTGCTCCGGCAATAAGAAGATGGGGCATTTTTGCTATATCCGTTATAACAGCGTTTCCTGCGATGTCCTGCCCAAGCGCAAAGGCCAGCTTCGACGGAAAGCTTTTAAACTTGTCCGAGTCAAGTACTGTCCTTAAATATACCGACTGCTGTTCCTTATTAGGCACCTCTATGCCCACGGCCGCCTTGCCGGGAATGGGCGCCTCTATCCTTATGCCGTTGGCCGCCAGGTTAAGTGCGATATCATCGGCCAAATTCACTATTTTGCTTACCTTAACCCCGTGACTTGGTGACAGCTCGTACCTTGTAACCGTAGGCCCCTGGTTTATCTGCATTACCTTCGCGTCAACGCCGAAGCTTTTAAGTGTTTCCTCCAGCTTCTGCGCGGTTTGAAGCATCTGCGCCTTTGACTGGGTTACGCCCGCGCTCGGGTCCCTTCCAAGCAGGCTCATCGGCGGGAATTTATAGTCTGTTTTTACAGGCTTGATTTCCTTAGCCTCCGGCTTGGTATCGTCAACGCCCGTAACAGCCTTCATTTCGTCCGCCGTATAAATTTCGCCGCCGATTATGTTGCTGTCAAGATGTACCGGCGCCTCCGCGCGCTTTTCGGGCATATAGCCTGCCTTGGAGGCTCCTGCCGTTATAGACTCGTCAACCTCCAGACCCTCGCTTTCTATCTCCTCGTCTGAAACCTCCTCCAGCTTAACGCCGATTGGATTAATCTCAAACTCAAAGCCCTCGTCCGTTACCGGCTCGTCCGCTTCATCCTCTTCAAATGTACCGTTGCTTATGACGCACTGTATGCCCCTGTCCTTATTAAATTCCACCATTGAGGAGGCTTCCTCGTTTTTAATATCCATTTCAGGCTGGGCTGTGCCGGTATGTCTGGCTATGTTTCTGACCATATAATCAGAGGGCATAACGCCGTCCGCAAATGGCTCCTCCTGTTTTTCAAGCCCTATGTCAACGGCGGCCGAGCCATCCGCAAAGCCGCCCTTTTCTCCTGTATCGAAGTCGTCCTTCTCCATAAGGATATTGAAAACCTCCTTACGCTTTCTGACCCTTTCGGCCCTTTCAGCCTGACGCACTTCCTTCTCCGCTTCCTTAACCTTAACCCTTTCGGCCTTGGCCTTTATTTTCTCGTTTCTGCGCTTAGGCGTTTCGCCAACATATCTTGCCGCGGTTCCGACCCCGTCAAAAAATGAGAAGCCGGTAGCCATTACTATCGAAACAATTATCAGTACCGAAAGAATAATATATGTACCCAGCTTATCCAAAAGCCGCATCATAGCCCCGCCGATAAGCCCGCCGATAAGTCCGCCGTTTGACGCGCTGCCGTCGGCGAAAAGCTTTGCCGCTGTTACAACGCCCTGTCCGCTGGACGTAATGGCGTGAGCGAAGGACGCAAGGCAGATTATAAACAGCACCGAGCCGCCAAGCTTATAATACAGGCCTCTCCTTTCCTCACTGAACAGTATCCATATACAGAAGGCTATGACTATAAAGGGAAGGAAAAACGCCCCTATTCCCAAAAACCCCTTCAGACCTCCGCCTATCACAGTGCCTACAATACCGATTTTATCCGTAAACAGGCTAATAAGCGCTACTATTGATACAGCTATTACAATAAGGCTTATGATTTCATCCATCATTGAGTTGTCCTCATAGGTCTTTTTGGGCGCGCTCCTGCGTCCCCTTGTGCTCTTTGCAGGCTTTCTGCCTGCCGACCTCGATTTAGAGCCTGTCTGTTTTTTCGGGGCCGATTTGACGCTGGCCTTTTTTGCCGTCGTCTTTCTCTGTGCCATTATATCACCTCATAAATATCCAAAAGGATTACATAATTAACCTAGTTTATCATTATAACATAAAAAGGCATTCAAATAAAGCGAACAGCACAGATTTTCTTATTATGTGTACGTTTCAGCCATATATTTTTCGGCAGGCTATTTAAATTGTTTTTTCTATATGCTAGACTAAAGGAAATAATTTTACAGGAAGTGTATTTAATGGACAAGCGCCAGACAAAAACGCCTATAATCGACATGCTGAACGCCTTCAGGGAGAGAAGGCCTGAATATTTCTGCATACCGTCCCACCATATGGGAACAGGAGCCGACGGCGCCTTTAAGGACATCGCAGGAGATGTATTGGCATATGACATAACCGAAACGCCGCTGACAGACGACCTGCACGAACCCGAGGGAGCAATTAAGGAGGCAGAGGAGCTGGCTGCGGAGCTGTTCGGAGCAAAGCGCACATTTTTCCTGGTAAACGGGACAACCTGCGCCAATGAGGCCATGCTGACGGCCTCGGTTCATGAGGGAGAAAAGGTTCTTGTGGCCAGAAACTGCCACAAATCCGTGCTGATGGGACTAATTATAAGCGGAGCAGAGCCGATATATATCGAGCCTGAAAAATGCGCTGAATTCGGCACATACGGGAGCCTATCCCCCGAAAAGGCTGAAAAAGCCTTTGAGGAAAACCCCGGCATTAAGGCGCTTATGCTTACAAGCCCCACATACCACGGCATAGCCAGCGACCTGGAAAAATTAGCCGAGATATGCCACAGGCACGGCGCCCTTCTTCTGGTTGACGAGGCGCACGGCGCACACTTTAATTTTTCGGACAGGCTGCCCAAATCAGCCCTGCTTTCAGGCGCGGACATGGCGGCGCAGAGCATACACAAAACACTTGGTTCCATGACCCAAAGCTCAATGCTGCACGTAAACGGCGGAGACATAAACAGGGTTGACCAGGCCCTGAAAATAGTACAGTCCACAAGCCCGTCCTATATTTTAATGGCCTCCCTTGACAGCGCCAGGCACAGCATGGCTGTAAACGGCAAAGGACTTGTCTCCGGCATGATTGATACCGCTGAGTATATAAGAGAGAGGCTTAACAGGCTGGGCAATGTACGCTGTCTGGATACCGCCGACGGAAAAAACGTTTTCGCCCTGGACAGGGCAAGGCTTGTATTTTCAATTGCCGGCATTTCCGGCTTTGAGCTGGCCGACAGACTGCTTTACGAATACAACATATGCACGGAAATGGCCGACAGCCGCAGTGTTATTGCCGTTATAGGCCACGCCGATACAAGGCGCTCCGCCGACAGGCTGATTGAAGCGGTTAAAAAAATATCTGCCGAAGCCCCGCCTTTTGCTGATATCCCCTTCCAGTTTCCTAATATCCCTCCTATGGCA
>PPYF01208869.1_pt1 | contig 16027 bp, 17 predicted proteins | sample 1559871 | NCBI WGS metagenome assembly PPYF01 (sample SAMN08240021, study PRJNA423297) | Human gut metagenome, whole genome shotgun sequencing project.
ATGTGCTGGAGAATTTGAAGAAGTATCCAATGGATGAGTTTTCGATGCATAGGCATTAAGCTGCGGTAGTTTAGATGCCGGTTGTGGTTTTTGAAAGAAAATGATGTGTTTTTCAGGCCGTGAGAAATAGATGCCTTGGCCCTGGGAGATGATTCTCCTGGGGCTTTTTGATATTTATGAAAATAAGGATTAATATAAGGGAAAGGTATATTATTGTCTGTATAATGGGGTTAACACCCTCGCCTTCTAGGCGAAACCTTTAGGTCAACCCCATACCTCAAAGTTCAGAAAAGTATAGAAAAAGTTCGCCCAGGGAACGGGTATCGTTGGATTCACGGCTTTATGGCTCCGTCTTTCACAACTTCAACCATAACGGAAAGCAGGTATCTGGAACGCCCGCGTCTTTTCTTATTTTTGCTGTAGACGGATATCAGGGACATGTCCTCGCCGTTATAACGGAAGAACATTTCAGGGGTTTTCTTTACCATACCAATCACGTCATATCCGATTCCCTTTACGGAATGCAAAGTGCTTGGGACCGTTCTTTTGTCAACGGCAGCCGCTTCATTATTCCTGTTTTTCTTGTTTTCAGAAGAAAGAAGGATGCTGTTTATCGGAAAGGGATCAATTTTGACCCGGATACGGAGGCATTGAAAAAGCATTATACAACAGGGGACTGGCATAACGCATATTATGATATAAGGAACTTTTTGGAGAAAAATGGATTTGAGCATATCCAGGGGTCCAGCATGTCGAAGCTTCCGGAGTTGGTGTCATAATGGCGGCTTTCCGCGGTGAAGGTATCCCCGGTAAGGCCGGATTTTAAGGTGTATACGGCGTTGCAGGAGTTGATCACCACTTTGTCCACCAGCTCCAGAGATTCCCCGTACATCTTTTCGTAATAAGGAATGATGTACCCTTCGTTGTAAACCTTAGAGCCGGGGTCGTGATGGAAATAGTAGCCGGGGCCGTTAAAAATCAGACTGCTCAAATTCCAGGTGTTCAGGCTTATGAGCAGTAAAATCCCGGGCAGCCACATGAATTTCAGGAGCCCCCTTTTGCTGCGGATCACAAACACAATGGCCAGCAGAACAGCGGCCACAGGCAAAAGGTACATGGCGGCGAGGCCCACAAAGAGCGCGGCCAGCACCAGAATCGCAATCAGGATTTCCGGTATCGTCAATCTAGCTCACCTCCACAGATTATAATATCAGACCGTTTTCCTCATTATACCAGATCGCACCGCAAAAATAAAGCCGGTATAGCGCGCCGCACCAGGAGCCAACAGGCAAACCGGGCAGCTCAGGTATACATGTATGATGCCAGAGGCAGGATTACCGGAATCCAGGATGGAAATCAGAACTGGACAGGCTACCATATGGACTCTTGGGGGCGGGTACATCAGATAGAGAGCAGAGGGAGGGGAGGAGAAGTACACCTATGACTATGCCGGTCATATTACCAGCACCATGGATGCCAATGGAGGCATTATCCCGTACCGGTATAACAGCCAGGGGAAGCTTTGAGAGATTATAGACCAGGAGGGGAACAGCGAGACATGCCGGTATGACCGGGAAGGACGCATAGTGTTCCATGTTGACCGAAACGGTAATCAGGTGCGGAGGAAATATGGCATTGCGCATTGCATAGTTATCCGGAGTATATTGGAAAACGGCTGCAACAATCCCCGCAACAGCCCCTTCAATGCACTTTCTTGCGTTTCGCAAGAAAGTGCATTGAAGGGGCTGTTCATTCCCAAACTCTACCGCAATTATTTTAACCCTGTCTGCAAGTATCTTGAATTTAAGCCAAAACTTCGCTGTGCTATACTTTTTTCAGATCATAAAACAAGCACTCAAAAGGGAGGTAACAAAAATGAAACGAAGAATGTATGGCGCACTGGTGGCAGCGGGTCTGGTCTCCGCACTGATCGCGGGCTGCGGCTCCTCCAACACGGCGGCCACGGAAGCGGCGAAAGCGGTGGAGACGGCAGGGACTGCAGGCGCAGAGTCCCCGGCCGGCACGGCGGAAGGCGCTGAGGCTGTGGGTAATGCTACGGCCGGTGTGATCTGGTACAATTTTGCGGATACTTTTATCGCCAATGCCCGCCAGTGTCTGGGCAACGTTGCGGCCGCCGACGGAACCATTAAAATCAGCGACGCGGACAGCCAGAACGACATTACGGTCCAGGATAACAATTTCAACAATTTTTTGACCCAGAAGCCAAAGTATCTTGTTATCAACAACATCAACAATCCGGCTGCCGACTCCATCGCAAAGACCTGTACGGACAACGGCATTGTGGCAATTTTTGCAAACACCACAAGTCCCAGCGACGACGCCTTTGCCCAGAATGAAAATCTGTGGTACGTCTCGTCCGTATCCACCCAGTCGGGCGAAAATATGGGTAACGCCATCGCAGAGTATTTTAACACCCACGAAAATTGGGACCGAAATGGCAACGGAAAGGTGGATTTCATTCTCCTTCAGGGAATGCAGACCTTCAGCGATACCATCAACCGTTCCTCCTACAGTCTGGCCGCCATCGAGGGCGCGGGATATGAGCTGGGCAAAAACATCGGCGGAGACGACGTGACGGGCGTGAAAGGCGGAGACTCCATCAACGGCGTGCTGTGTAACTTTTCCCGTTCCGAGGCGCAGACGAACGTGGAAGCGCTGATTGCCAACTATGGCGACGATATCGACTGCATTCTTGCGGATAACGACGATGAGGCGCTGGGCGCAATCGCAGCGCTTCAGGCCCACGGATATTTCACAGATGAGAGCAACATCGTCCCTGTGGTAGGCGTGGACGCCACGGTGGCAGGCTGCGAGAGTATAAAGAACGGAACGCTTCTGGAAACCAGCCTGAACAATCCTGTCAAGCTCGCTAAATCCATTTACAAACTGATGTACCTGCTGGAGAAGGGCGAGGCGGTTACCACGGAGAGCATTGGAATCGACGGAGTCCATGTGGAAGGGCACAAAATTCTGATCGACTATATTTCCATCACCAAGGACAATGTGGGAGACGCAAGCTATGATATCAACGATACCAGCTTCTGATAATTGCAGGCAGTTTGTGTTCTGAGGCAAAGAACCATAAAAGATCAGGTTCCTTATGCCTGGTCTTTTATGATAAGAGGAGAAAATGAACATGAGTAATGCAAAATATGTTTTGGAAGCGGTTGATATTACGAAAACCTTTCCCGGAGTAAAGGCCCTGGATGGCGTTTCGCTGCGCGTGAAGCCTGGCACCGTGCACGCTCTGATGGGGGAAAACGGTGCAGGAAAATCCACTCTTATGAAGTGTATCTACGGCATCTATTCCCCAGATGCGGGGCTCATCAAAATAAGCGGAGAGAAGGTGGAGATAGAAAACCCCAGAAATGCCATGGATCTGGGAATATCCATGATTCATCAGGAGCTCCACCCGGTGCGAACCCAGAATGTCAGTGAAAATATTTTTCTCGGCCGCCTGCCCTACAAAAAGCGGGCGGGGGTGCGTTGGGTGGACCGGGAGCGGCTGGTCAGGGATACCCAGGAGGTATTTGAGCGGATCGGCATCAAAATCGACCCGAAACAGAAGGTATCGGAGCTCTCGACCTCCTACTGCCAGCTGTTAGAGATCGCCCGGGCGGTGTCCATCGGAGCCAAGGTAATTATCATGGATGAACCTACCTCCTCCCTAACGGAAACGGAGACTGAAATATTATTCAGAATTATCAGGCAGCTGAAGGAGGAGCGCGCCGCAGTGATTTACATCTCCCACAAAATTGACGAGATCCTTCAGATATCCGATGAAATTACCATTATGAGGGACGGAAAGCTGGTGGGGACCTGGCCTGCAAAGGAGATGACAACGGATACGATTGTGAGCCGGATGGTGGGCCGGGAGATGAATAACCGCTTCCCGCCTAAGACGCACAAGCCCGGAAGCGAAGATTGGTTAAGGGTGGAGGGACTGACCAGCGTCAATCCACATTCCTTCCGGAATGTGAGCTTTTCGGTGCGCAGAGGTGAGATATTCGGGATCGGCGGACTGGTGGGCTCCCAGAGAAGCGAGCTCATGGAAGCTATTTTTGGCCTGGGTGAAATCAGGAGAGGAAAACTCTACATAGGCGGAGCACAAGTTCACAACAGGTGCCCGGCAGATGCCATAAAAAATAAAATGGCGCTGTTGACAGAGGACAGAAGAAAGACGGGAAATATCGGCTGCGCCTCCGTGGTGGACAACATGCTGGTGGTGGATCAGAACGTGAATCCCAGGCGATACCGGAAAAACGGCTTGTTTCTGGACGAGAAAAAGCGCGGACGGGAGGCAAAGCGGTATGTGGATATGCTCTCAGTCAAGACCCCAACCCTGAAAACGCCCATGGAATCGCTGTCCGGAGGGACGCAGCAGAAGGTGCTGCTGGGACGCTGGCTGTTGTCAGAGCCGGACATCCTGATTTTGGATGAACCGACCCGGGGAATCGATGTGGGGGCAAAATATGAGATTTATGAATTGATGGAGGAAATGGCCCGGGACGGGAAGTGCGTGATCATGATCAGCTCGGAGATGCCGGAGCTGATGGGCATGTCGGACCGGATTATGGTGATGTGCGAGGGCCATATGTCGGGGATCATCGAACACTCCGAGATATCGGATGAAAAAATCATGCTGTTGGCCAGCACCTATACCGCGGAAGATGTAAAGGAGAAACCATGAAATCGGAAAACATTTCAAAATTCTTGATTAACAATATTTTGTATATCTGTCTGTTGATTATGATTGTCATAATTGCGGTTATCTCGCCGTCCTTTCTGTCGGCCAGGGTGCTGAGCGATGTACTGATCCAGAGCGCGCCCAAGATTCTGCTGGCCATGGGTATGCTGGTGGTGATCATCGCGGGCGGCATGGATATGACTGTGGGCCGTCTGGCCGGTCTGGGTGCAGTGATTGCAGGCACGTTGGCGCAGCAGGCCGACTATTACCTGAAGTTCTGGCCGGGGCTTGGGGAGCTGCCGATCATTGTTCCCATGCTCGTGTCTGTAGCGGCCGGGCTGATGGTGGGCGCAGTCACCGGTATCATCATCTCAAAATTCCGGGTTCCGGCCTTTCTCGCCGGACTGGGAATGCAGCTGATTATTTACGGAGGAAATCTGCTGTTTTTGAAGAAAGCGCCGAACAATTCCCAGCCTCTGGCAGGCTACAAGCAATCCTTTGTACAGTTCGGAACCGGCTCCTTTATGGGGATCTCTTACTTGATAATTGTAGCGTTACTTGTTATGATATTAGTATTCGTGCTGTTAAATATGACAACGCTCGGCAAAAATATCTACGCGATAGGAGGTAACAGAGAGGCGGCAAAGGTAGCAGGTATCAACTCATTTAAGATCGACATGTTCGTTTATATGCTCTCCGGCGCCCTGGCGGCTTTTGCAGGCTGTATGCTGGCGGCCCGCACCGGAAGTGCGAACGCGGCGTTTGCGGAGGGCTATGAGATGGATGCAATCGCAAGCTGCATCATTGGAGGCGCCTCCTTCGCCGGAGGAATTGGAAATGTGCCGGGCGCATTTCTCGGCGTCATCATCTTCAGCGTGATCAACTACGGCCTTACATTTGTGGGACTGAGCTCCTACTGGCAGTTTATCGTAAAAGGGCTGATTATTATTGTCGCGGTGGCCCTGGATATGCGCAAGTATGCCGCCAAAAAATAGTAAATGCACAGAGATTACAAAAGATGCAGCGGCTGCCTTGCGGGGCTTTTGACGCTGACGCTCCTCCTTGCTGCGATTTTGCTCTCGGGCTGCGGGAGCGGGGAGGAAGCCTTGTATCCGGTCACGAGGGTATCTGTCATTCTGCCCCACAATGACGACGGATACTGGAGTCTGATTCGGGAGGGAATTGAAGAGGCGGAAGCAGAGCTGGGAGATTCTTACAATATTGATATTCAGATCAGCATTCCCCAGCTCAATTACAATATCAGCCAGATGACGGATATCCTGAAGCAGCAGGTGGCTGCCAGGGTGGACGTGATTGTGATCCAGGGAAATGAGGACGAAACCTTTCGGCAGGTGATTCTGGAGGCACAGAACCAGGGAATTCAGATCATTTGCGTGGATACGCCGATCCGGGATTTTCCGTGCAACTTGTATATTGGAACCGACAATTATGAGGCCGGAAGAATGTTGGGCGAGAACCTGGCCAGGCTGGCGGGCCAAGAGGCGAGGGCTGCGGTGGTGACGGGAGAACCCGACTATTTAAATTTGGAGCAGCGTTTGCAGGGATTCCAGGATGTGATCGCCCAGTATCCCGGCATAGAGATCACCAGCGTGAACTACAACCACTACGATGGGCTTACCTTTATGAATCAGTACCACAGCCTGTCCGATGAGGCGGATATTCTGGCGTGCCTGGAGGGCACGGGAGGACAAACACTGAGCCATGCCTTCACAGGGCCTGACACGGAGTACCGCTTTGTAGTTGGATTTGATGCGTACACAGGGGTGGAAAGCCGCGTGCTTGCGGGGGTGGTAAAACAGGATACGAACCAGATGGGCCGCCGTATCGTGGAGGAGATTGCAAATTATGTATCGGAGGGCAGTTACACGGGCGACGTTATCTATACGGACTGTTATTGGCTGTCCGCCGATTATTACGACGAGGTCAGCCGATGAAAAAATCCGTCTTTTTAATACGGTAGCAAAAAAATATGCCATGGGATATATCATTATGGGATTTTTCGTGCTGGTGTTCCTGGTGTCCGGTCTGTTTGAAAATTTCTACGTTTCCAGCCGGTACTCCCGGGCAACCTCGGAGCTGGTGGCGGTCAACCGTCTGGAAACCGCGGTCAACGATCTGAATGAGAGCGTCAACTTGGCATACCTGTACCTCTCCACAGATGGAGTAAAAGCCTATGACAGGGGAAAGGGCAATGTCCTGGGGGGGATAACGGGGATCGAGGCTCAGCTGGAACAGCGCTTTGAACGGGAGGAGTCCGATGCCTGCAACACCGTCAAGACTTACATTGAAAAAAGTGAAGGCTTGATGGAAAGCCTGGGGGAATATTTAAACGGGAAGAAACGCAGAGGCGCGGATTATACCTCTCTGGAACAGCAGTACGGTGAGCTTCAGGAGGTTTATGGCTACGTCAATTTGCGGTTTCAGAATACCTACACCGCAAAGCTGGGGACCTTGAGAGCGATGCAAGAGCGCTTGGACCGGCTGCAGAGATACACCGCCGTGTTTCAGCTGGCGCTTATGACCGTGATGGGGCTCATATGCAGCGTTTACCTGTACAAGGTCATCCGGGAGGTATCCGGTTCCATCCGGAAAATGATGGCGGGCGTAAATTCCATGCGGGAGAATATCTCCTTGGCGGAGCCGATTCAGGTGGGCAGCAATGACGAGTTCGACGAGTTCGCGGGGGCGTTCAACCACATGATTGAGATTATCCGGGATCAGATGCGCAAGATCGAGGAGAACGCAGATATTAAGGAGCGCCTGGCCGCCTTGGAGATTGAAAACCTGCGCATATACAGCGAGCTGCAGAAAAGCCATCTGAATTTTCTGCAGTCCAGGATTAATCCCCATTTCCTGTTCAATACCCTGAACATGATTTCCTCCCTGGCGCGCATCGAAAATGCAGACCGTCTTGATTTCAAGATGCCCTGTATGATTCTCCAGCCCCTTGTGGAAAACGCCATCCAGCACGGGATTGCCATGAAAATGAGCGGCGGCTGCGTGTGGATCAGGGTGTTCCGGACCGAAAATCACATCTGTATGGAGGTAAGTGACAACGGAGTGGGCATGACGCCCCAGCAGATCCGCCGCATCTACGAGGATTTTGAAAATAACGGTTCCTCCGGCATGCACATCGGGCTGCGGAATATTTATCACAGAATCCAGCTGTTTTACAACGGGCATGCAAAATTTGAAATTGAAACTATGAATCCGGGGTTAAAAATTATGATTTGGCTTCAGCGGGAAGGGTGACCTATGAATTTTACGATGGTGATTGCAGACGACGAGCCGCTGGTGCTCAAAAGCCTGGAGATGCTGGTGGCAAAAAATTTTCCGCACATCCAGGTGACCGGGCTGGCCGAAAACGGTGTGGAGCTGAAAGAACTGTTGGAACGGCTGGAGCCGGATCTGGCGGTGGTGGACATACGGATGCCGGGATTGTCCGGGATCGAGGTGATTGAGCTTATGCGCAGCAAGGGCTGTAAAACCCGTTTTATCATCAATACGGCGTTCAGCGATTTTGAGTATGTGAAAAAAGCGCTTGACCTGAAAACCGACGGATACATCTTGAAACCCGGCAAACAGGACGAGAAGATCAAGGTGATTACGGAGCTGTGCAGGGCGGTGGAGGCTGAGCGGGAGAAAAACAGCAGGCAGAGCAATCTGGATTCGGCGCTGCAAGTAGTGAACCCTTACCTGGGCAGCGAAATTTTGATGTCCATATTTTCAAAAAAATGCGATGAGGAACATTTTAAGGTCTACCTGGACATCAATGGGTTGCATTTTTCCGGAGGATGTATCGCGACATTTCTCATCAAAAGGCCGGACCAGATGGGGGCCAGGGAACTGAATGGGGAGTTAGGGAAAATACTGGACGGGATCTGCGGCTTTCTGGCCACCGTCACATCCGACGGAATCGTTGTGCTGCTCTTTGCTCCCGAGCGTTCGGACCGGGAGGAGCAGAGAAGCTGGTGCGCAGGGCTGGCGGAGCTCATCGCGCAGGATCTTATGGATCGCACGGGATCGGAATGCCTCTATGGGGTGGGCGCTGTCTATCCTTCCTTTTCCGATATGCCGCGCTCCTACCAGGAGAGTATCGTCAAACTCAGGGAGGATCACAAAGACCTGCCGGAACTGCCGGCGGATAATGCCGATAAGATAAAGGATTATGTGGAAACAGCCAAACGATATATCGTTAGCAATTTTATCCGGGACATTTCCCTGATGGCTTGCGCGGAGAGCGTGGGTATCAGTCCGTATTACCTGAGCCACATTTTTAAAGAAAAGACGGGAAGCACCTTTGTGGAGTACCTGACTGCGGTGCGCATTGACCGGGCGAAAGAGCTGTGCCGGAATCAGAATCTCACCGTCAGGGATATTTCAGACCGGTGCGGGTATATCAATACCACGTATTTCTGCAAGGTGTTTAAGCGAAACGTGGGGAAAACCATTGGGGCATACAGGCAGGAATTGCTAAGAACAGAATCAGAGAGGGGAACATAATGTCAGAGTTAAGCAAGCGAATGAGAGCGGAATGGAGCGTAAACGATGCAAAGCGAGACGCAGGGCTTACCACGCCGGAAACAGTTGAGCGGTTCGACGGCCTTGCCTACGGGCCGTATCCTGTCTGGAACCGGCTGGATGTTTACCGCCCCAAATGTGAAAGGGGAAACCGGCTGCCGGTGATTGTGAGCATCCATGGGGGCGGCTGGGTATACGGGGACAAGGAGCTGTACCAGTTTTATTGCATGTCGCTGGCCGGGAGGGGATTTGCGGTGGTGAATTTCTCGTACCGGCTGGCGCCGGAGTTCAAATTTCCTGCCCAGCTGGAGGACACGAATCTGGTGATGGAATGGGTCCTTGCGAACCGTGAGACCTATGGATTCGATGCGGATAATATTTTCATGGTGGGGGATTCTGCTGGGGCACATCTGCTGGGGCTGTATACCGCCATCTGCACCTCCCCGGAGTACGCTGCCCGGTACCCTTTCAAGGCGCCTCAGGGATTTGTCCCCAGGGCGATCGGGATGAACTGCGGCGCGTATGAGCCGCTGACAGAGGAGGAACATGAGGGCGGGAGCATGAACCTGGAGCTTATGGGAGATCTGTTGCCGGAGAGGGGATCCCGGAGCGAGCGATGTCTGATCAATGTGACCGAGCACGTGAACAGCAGCTTCCCGCCGGTATACCTTATGACTGCGGTAGGGGATTTCTGTATGGATCAGGCCCCCAAGCTCAGAGAAAAGCTTAAAGAGGCCGGTGTGTATTGTGAGTACAAGCTATACGGGGATCAGGAGCGGCCGCTTTACCACGTGTTCCATCTGACCGTGCAGGAGGCGGAGGGACAGCAGTGCAATGACGAGGAGTGCGGATTTTTCCGACGGATGATGAAGGGGAGCGGGAACGCAGGTTCTGTATTGGGGCTGCCGCACTAAGAATTGTTAAAGCGACAGCCACTTTTGTGTTTTTAGACCTGACCCACAAAATACCACGATTTTCTCGATGAACATCCACACAATTTCGAGAGTCAGCTCTTAAATATCTATGGATTGCTAACATGAAATATCTTGGTTAGCACGGTAACTGTATTTATTATTTTCTCTCAGAATAATGTCGATTAGAATAAGCATTTGTCCCAATAAAAAAATAGATAATGCATAAAAATAATGATATAATAAAATCCATATAATGATTATACCATGTTCAAGAGAAGAGAGGTGAGCTGCAATGAATAAAACATATATCATGCTAAAAGATATCCCTGTATTAGAGATAAAAGATTACAGAAGTAAAATACTGAATTATGAGTTACTTCCCATATCGCTGCGTTATCCGGATGTAAACTACGATGATGTCATGCACGGCTGGACTGAGAACCGCACCATGAACATAGGCAGGACCAACGCCAAAAAACTATTGGCCGGTTTTCGCATCAGCCAAAGTAATCCATATATGATAGCCAGGTTATTTCATTTTGCATCCCTTTCTGACTGTTACTGGATGAAAGACGCTGAAGAAACATTTACATGGGAACAGGTAAGCCTGTTTGGGAACCCATTGGAGAAAGCAGTAACATCAACGGCTCTTCTTGGTACCAACCGGACATTCCACACACTTGTACAGAGGATTCATACACCGGAGTTCACTGCTCAGGGGATGGCGGCCAAAGCCTGGATAAGGGAAGCGGACGGACTTTATCTGTATAAAGTCGGAAAAAAGGAATTGCCGGCCAGCAGGATACTAGATGCGCTTAATATCCCCCATGTAAGCTATATCGAGGCTGAAAACAGCAGGCTGGAGAAGATAGCAGACCAGAATCATATAGATAAAATATATAAAAGTGGGGAAAAAATAGTAAAATGCCGTATTATTTCTTCCGAAGAAGCCGCCCTTGTACCATGGGAAGACTTTCAGGTATATTGCAGTTACCACGATAAAAATGAATATGATATGGTAAAGGAGATGGATGCTGCGAATTATTATAAAATGCAGATAGCAGATTATGTACTTGGAAATGAAGACCGCCATGGAGCCAATTTTGGATTTTTCATGGATAACAGGAGTGGAAAGCTTATGGGCTTATATCCACTGATGGACCATGACCATGCTTTTTCGGAAGACGAGGATATTCCGTCCCAGACTTCAGAAAAGGATAAGACATTACAGCAGGCAGCGTATGAGGCAATTAACCATGCAGAGGTATCATTTGACAATGTTTTGGGGATGAAAAAGCCGGAAGATTTAGGTGATACGCAGTGGAAGGCAGTACTGCGGCGATGCAGGGAACTGCATCAGAGGATGGGGATGGAACATCAGGAAGTGATTGAGATTCATTAGAAGATTTGTATTATTGGCATCTATTCCGCCGCAGCATCACATTAAGCTACGGTAGTTTAGATGCCACTTGTGGTTTTTGGAGAGAAAAGATGGATGAAACCACAAGATGTGGAGGTTTTTGGAGGGGAGTTGAGTGAAATTGCGGCCTGGAAATGGGTGTTTTTCAGGGCGTAAGAAATAGATGCCAAGCCCCCGAAGATGACTTTTCCGGGGTATTTTATTAGTTTTCACACATAAGAGACATGGAAGTTAAAATAAAAGATAAAAAGAATTAACTGATTATAAAATAAAAATACGGGAGGCGTTAAGGGCTCTTTCGCTTGTGGGAAAGAGATGTTCTTAAAGGGAGTGAAGGAGGACATCCTCCGGGCCGCCAAGGTTGTAGAGGAGCCTGTAGCGAAGCGGAAATTGATAAGACCATAGAGGAGCTGAAGGACCAGCTCATGGACTATGTGGGGATGGCAGCGAGGGAAGATGGCGGTGAGCTTTCATGGTCGCACTTACTTTAGGAATAAGTCATTGTAAATGTGAGGAAAATAGGTTGTAACATAATTACAGACCGGATATAATAATAGAAAGAGATTACGGAGAGGTGGCGTCTGTTAAATGGCGGTTGACACGGTTTCAAAAGAGAATGCGAGAGAAAAAACAATGGCCAGATTGTATGAGCTCCTGGAACTGCAGAAAAAGGTCGAGAAGCAGTTTGGTATAGACGGGTATAATGTCTTTGTTTTTGGAAGCTATGTGACAACCCGTTATGTGGAGGGACAGAGCGATATTGACATCGCTATTTATACAGAAGATTTCGATTTATATAAAAGGATATCTATGTATTTGGAAGGATATTTTGCTGAAAAAGGAATTGAAAGTGATATTTTCTATATAGACCTAATGATGGAGGCGCCTGTTTATTGCGCACCTTTAAAATCAAAAATACAGTTTACAGACTATTATCCCAAAAAGTTAGTGGAGTTTGGAGAAAGGTGTCAGCATAAGCAGGATGAAATTAAAGCGAGGATGGCAGGATGAAATTTAGTGAGGATATCATAAAAGGATTTAATCTGGAACCCCTGGAAGAAAAAGAACCAGTGAATGTAATGCAGGTAGAGGATATGCTAACCCCCCAAAACCCCTCATGAGTGAGGGGCAGGGGAGTTGAGAGTGCCGAAGGCACTTTGTTCCTGCTTTCAGTGTACCGTTCTTAATATCCTCTTCCATCAGGCTTACCAGCGCCAGATATTTGGGGCCTGATGTTCTGCTTAAATCCGGTTTCCAGCTCATGGGATAATTGTCAAATGAATTGATAGACATAATCTGTTTCCTCTGAATGATTTTTGATGGTTTGTTTGTATGGGTATTTGTAAAATTGTCTTGCATACAATTCTACTGTTGTTCGTGCCCTTTTGCAAGTTTATAATGATACCATTAAAAGAAACTGGACAAAGGAGTAGCAGTATGGAACATTTATTATCTGAGCGGATTAAATCCAAACCACCGTCATTCATCAGAAGTATTTTAAAGACCGCGGCTGACCCGCAAATAATCTCATTTGCAGGAGGACTGCCAAACCCGGTATTGTTTCCCCAAGAGGAACTTCTGGCATCCATGGAGCGCATCGTAAGGGATTATGGGAGCAGTCTGTTTCAATATTCCATCACGGCCGGACTCCCTGAACTACGTCAGTATATAGCGGACCGCTACAACCGCAAATTCGGCCTTAAACTTGGCATTGAGAATATCCTGATTACCACAGGGTCTCAGCAGGCCCTGGACCTTATATCTCTGTTAAATACAGGGGACGGTGTGATTGTGGAGAAGCCCAGTTATCTTGGAGCCATACAGGCATTTTCCCAATATCAGCCGGTATTTTATCCGGTTGAACTGACAGAGGAAGGGATGGATATTGGCCAGTTAAAAGATGCGCTGAAAAATGATGTCAAATTTATATATGCCATTCCGGACTTCCAGAATCCCACAGGACTCAGCTATTCAGTTGAAAACAGAAAGTGTATCCGTGAAGTCCTGAGGGAGCGGGAAATCGTTTTGGTGGAGGACGACCCTTATGGGGAACTGCGCTTTGACGAGGGCGGGCGTATTCCTTATATCGGAGCAGGCAAGCTGCCGGGCAGCATCCTGCTGGGGACATTTTCAAAGACAGTGACCCCGGGCATGCGCACCGGCTTCATGATTTGCGCTGATACAGAATTGCTACATATCGCTCAAATCAGGCAGCTGTATAAAGAGCAGGCGCAGGCCATGACAGAGGCCATGGACCGGTATTTTCCGAAGACAGTCAAGTACACCCGGCCCCACGGCGGCATGTTCTTATGGGTGACACTGCCGGAAGGCGTCAGCGCGTTATCGCTGTTTCCCAAAGCCCTGGAGAAAAAGGTTGCATTTGTTCCAGGTGACCCGTTTTACATCAATATGACCAATACCAACACCATGCGTCTAAACTACACGAACGCGGATCGCAGGATGATTGACGAGGGGATTCGCAGGTTGGGGGAATTGTTGAACGAAATATAATTAGGATGCAATAAAAACAGCCAGAGGGGTTATGATTATGGAAATCAGCAACACGGAATTAATCATCAGGATGATAAGCAAGAACCGGGACATATCATATCTTCCCCTGTTTGCGGTCCGGACGGACGCCTGTTCCGCCAGATGTTCCGGAACAATGAAAAGACAAAAGACAGACCAGGCCATTTCCATGGACATGGCATCTGCATCCGGCGAAACCATGAAGCTTGCGAACGCAGTGAACTACCATACCCAGTGGGTAGGCGGGTTCAGGGCTGTGGACAATATTACCGATGTGTTCCATTTTGCCTGTGGACAGGATATGTCCTGCCGGTATGTGACAGGACACAAGCCTTTCTTTTCCGGCGTACTCCAATCCACCAGGTTCAGCGTCAATGAAAACGGCGTGGGGCCGTTTTCAGAGAATCCGGGGAGTGTAATCAGCCTGCGGGGTGAAAGGAATAAAAAATAAAAATGTTGGCAGAACAACTGCAAGAATAATAAAAAGCGATTATACTAATGCTATCACCGGAAGAAAGGAGTCTTATATGGAATTTTTAAGACATTTACCCACAGAAAGCCCGGAAGACCTGGCAGCGCTGATTCAGTGCCGTCCGGGTCAGGTGGCCAGCATGAGCCTGTACCAGAGCGGGGATGTGCAGATGACCCTGCTGGCATTTGACGGCGGGGAAGGAGTCAGCGAGGAACATTATCCAGGGGACACCATGTACTTGCTGGCAGAGGGGAAGATGATTCTCAAGATAGATTCTGCGGAACACCAGCTGGAACAGGGACAGGTCTTTATGGTTCCGGCAGGGGTGCTCCATTCCCTGAGAGGGGAGATGCCCTTCAAGCTCCTGCAAATCACGGCAAAGCAGTAATGTTTCAAGACGCTGATTACGAAGTCTACCATAAAACCTGGAGGAATCAAGATGGAAAAACGGATTAAAAATCTGGAACATGCAGTACCTTTTGAAGTGGCGAGGAAAGTGGAATATGACCCCGGAAAGGTAGTAAGCCTGACCTTGGCACAGGAGTCCGGTGTGGGAATCACCCTGTTTGCCTTTGACGCGGGAGAAGGAGTCAGCACCCATGCAGCGTCTGGAGATGCAATGGCCTTTGTACTGGAAGGGGAAGCACTGATTACCATAGACGGAAAGGCGCATCATGTGATGGGCGGACAGGCTGTTGTGATGCCGGCAGGACTCCCTCACGCGGTTAAGGCGGTGACACGCTTTAAGATGATGCTGACCGTGGTTAAATAATGAGGATGCAGAAATAAAATAAGAAGGATGTAAATAAGAACAGCGGTAAAATAGAACAAGGAAAATTGAGAATAACAGAAAGCTGATATCAAAACAAGCCTCCATCACCGGCCAATTCGGCAGTGCAGGGGGCTTGTCCGCTGTAGTATGGAAACATATCTTAAGTGGCTTGAACGTAGTGAAACCCAGCGTCTTTAGGCGCTGGGTTTCTCTTCCCAGTCCATGCGCACCGTCATGTTGGTGATGGAGTTGGAAGAGGTCACCACACAGTTGCCCTTCTTTTTCTTTAACAGGGGACGCAGTGCCTCGGCAATCTTGACGCTGGCAAAGAAATTCAGCGCAAATATCATCTGGGGCGGCTCCTATGCCGGTGGTACCGCCGCAATCACCCGTTGAACAATGTGCTTAGGAATGTTACAATAAAACTTTAGATATTCTTTTGTTTTTTATGAAGGTTAAATTTTGTTTTAGTTGTTAGGATAAATAGCGTAAGGAGGAAATGAACATGAGTGGGGACCGGATTTTACTGGTAGAAGATGACAAAGAGATAAGGGAAGGCGTGGAAATATTTTTAAAGAGCCAGGGATATGCAGTATTCCAGGCGGCAGACGGAGTGGAAGGCCTTAAGGTGCTGGAGGAAAGAGAGATTGATCTGGCCATTGTGGATGTG
>PPYF01065811.1_pt1 | contig 16025 bp, 26 predicted proteins | sample 1559871 | NCBI WGS metagenome assembly PPYF01 (sample SAMN08240021, study PRJNA423297) | Human gut metagenome, whole genome shotgun sequencing project.
CCTCGCAAATGCCTCAACTGGAACTCCCCCTCTGAAATCTTTTCCAATTTGCTGTTGCACTTGACTTGACAAGATGCCCTTATAGAAGGTGAGGTAAAAGTATTTGCAGTTGATCTTGCGGGACTGTTCGGTTTGTTCTGCATCCTTCAAAATCCATTCCAGATTTCTTGTGGTATCTTCCCCGCCGTCGAGGTAATCAAACACACGCTCAATATCATGCAGCTTTCCCACGACATCATAGTGTGTTGGTTTGAATCCGCCCCAGGAATATTCCAAATCTCTCCAGCCACGCAGCGGGATGATAACCTTCTTGTTGATCTTGTAAGCGCTGTTTGTTTTCCAGCCGTTGTAGTAGTGGATATTGTTGCTGCACTCCGACCAGTAATGTTTGTGAGAAAACTCATCGAACAGATCCACAATGGTTTCCTCGACACCATTACACATCTGCTGACTCATTTCAAGCCGGATGGAATAAATGTTGTAAAGGGAGAAATCATAGTCAACCAGCTCATTGATTTTCTGGTAATACTGATCTCTCAGGTTGGAGGTAAGCAAGCCGGAGAACTCTTTATTGTCCAGCAGCGCCCGCCAGTATTTTCTTCTAATCGCTCTCACAAAAGCATTTTTACTTGCATCCTTGCCGCAAACTTTTAAAGATAGGATGGAATTATGATCCTCTTTAAAGGAATCGGACAGAACCGGAGCCATCGCGTTAAACTCATCGATCAGCTGGAAGCCGGCCTTTAACTCAAACTCATAGGACTGCACCGCCGCTTTGATGACATCATTGACCACAATCCCGCCGAAGCTGCTTTCGGTTTCATCCTCTGGGATAACACTCTCCTTGCGCAGGTCTTGCAGGATTTTGGATTCCGGTTTCTTCTCTGGAATCTTGACCTTGACAATGGCAACCTCCACATCGGTTTTTCTTTCCGCATCCCGGAAAGCGTTCTGCACATATTCGATGCTGGCGTCGTACTCTTTGAGTTTGCGCACCAGATCCTTCCTGGTATTGGAATATGGATTTCGGATTGTCTCTGCGTTGAGCAGGCAGACAACCTGTCCGCCGTTTTGCTGCATCTCCAACGCTTTGAGCAGATGCTTGTCCCCTTCATTGAAAGGCGGGTTCATAACAATCAGGTCATAGTGTTTGGAGGTGTGCATGGTCAGGAAGTTATCATGCACAACGCGGATTTCATTTCCCTTGAGCAAGGCTCTCAGGTTGGGGTCAAGCTCCACCGCATCGATGTCGATAGAGATATAGTTGTAGCTGTATTTGCTTCTGTCGTTCGCTTTCTGCACAGCAGCGATCAGGTCACCCTTACCGGCGCTGGGTTCCAGCACTGTCTGGATAAAGGTAAAGTCGATTCCTTCCAGCATTTTGTTTGCGATGGTTTCTGGGGTTGGGTAAAAGGTATTGTTAAACATGGTTGTTCCTCCTATCAATAAATTACCTTATCAATCTGCTGACTGATTTCTGTTAAAAGTCGATTTGCTTCGTTAAGCAGGTCAGTGATGCATTTTCTGCTCATACTCTTTGCCGTACCGATCTGCCACAGGCTTTCCTCCAGATGATCTGAAGCATGTTCCAGCTTCAATTGCAGGTCGCCAAGCTGTTCCTCCAATGCTTCTTTGGCTTCTGTCTGGATGTCATCCTGATAAAAAGTAAGAGCGTCGCGGCCAAGGCGACGCTCTATCAGGTCTTCCCAAAATTCGGATTTGTGCTCATCTGACATGCAGTTTTCTACACCGCCATCCTTTAAGTAGATTGTCATGCTGCTTTCCTCCTAAGCCATCAACCACTGGTTGTAGATTGTATCGTAATCGTAGTGCGTCACATCGGCCAGAGCTTCAAACAATCTTTCTCTCACCAAGCTGTCTCCCACACCGATGATCTCATAAACATTCCTGTACTGGTCGAGGGCATCAAAGAGATTTTGAAATGTAGCATCTGGATTGATTTCAGCGCCCAGTTCATCGTCTGGGTAGTTGGTTGTATACCACTCTTTCAGCTTTGTGTTTTCATTCATTATGCAATGTCCTCCTTTTTGATTTCTTCTGTGCTGACAACGATTGCATCACTAACCGAAAATGGGCTTCCATCTGCGTTGTACTGCCAGTAGTTACATTCAACTTCTTCCTCAAAAAATTCCTGAGAAGATTCGTATTCAAGTTGTCCCTGCCAAGCGCCAAAGAAATTATCAAGACAGTCCTGAAACAGTTCTTCCGCGTCGTTGTAGATTTTCCTGTAGGTCAGACAGTCGATGATTGGCTGCAAGATTTCGTAGTCCCAGCACACACCGGTTAATGGACAATCTTCCATACTTGTTATTACCTTGCTATGCCTGCTGATATACTGGAACGGAGATGTCGATATTGTTTTTGAATAATATTTTCCTTTTGTAATGCACCTTGCATAGTTGTTCCAGAGATAGATTGCCAGACGGATGCCGGAAACACTTTCGATTCCATCATCGCCAGCAATCACAAAACGATGCCGGAATGTGTAGTCGTCAACCTCCCAATCACAAACTTTGACTGGAAAAATCTCCTCAAATTTGGAGAGTGTTTCTCTGAACTCGTCGCTGCACAGTGATGGATCCTGACTGGCAAGCCACGCCAGATAAGCTTTCTGTTTTGCTTCCTCGCTGAGTTCTTCGTAACGGAATGCGATTGCTTCCAATGTATATTTTGTCATAGTCGTTTCCTCCTAAAATCTTTTTTACTTTTTGCTTTTGCTATACTGCGACCGGCACAAAGCCGGTTTCGTCTTAATCTTCCAAGACTCGTCAGGCAGCTTACATTGCCAATCTTGCTATGGTAGCGTCAACCTCTCTCTCGTAGTTCTCCAGCTTGTTTTTGATTCTCAGCAGGCGGCTCTTGCGGTTTGCACACTGCTCTGCGATTACCTCTTTGGTATGCTGGTTCAGGCAGCTTGCATCCAGCTGCTGATCGGAGAACGCCTGCATCTGCTTTGCGTAGAAGATGGAAACAATATCCTGCATGGAAGGAGCTTCTACCTGGCGGATCGAGTTATAAAGGATGACGGTGTTTTCATTTTCAAATCGTTCTGGTTCAGAGTTGCGGTCTTTGAACATCCGGCAGGTAATCTCTCCGGTTTCCAGATTGCCGTAGATGACGGCCTCAAATTCGTTTCTGCGGTTGTACATGCCTACTGCTACACGGATGCCTTTCAGTCCAGATGCTACATAATTTCTCATAATAATTTCCTCCTGTTGGTTATATACTTTGTTGGTCTTTTTGGTATAATTTTGATTAAAAATGAACGTTAAAGGGAATGTAACATTCCTCTGTGCGTTTATCGCTGATGGTTGGTTCCCAGATGTTGGCGATGCAGGCATTGTCGCCCATATCATCCGCCAAAGCTGCCCTTGCTTTTTCTTCGGTTTCTGCCTGAATCAGGCCGACGGACTGTCCTGCAAGCTCCCCTCTCCGGTTATAAATTCTGAGCCGGTACATCCAAAGTTTCATTCTGATTCCTCCCCATTTTCAATATCAACGATTCTGCACAGCGCTTTTGTCACCGCATTGATTTCCTCTAAGGAGCCATAACAAACCTGATGTCCATCATAGATGAGTTGATACCATCCGTCGTTACAGGGATACAATGCGATATAGTGATTGAACAACCATTCCTGACCACCTTTTGCGTCAATCAGGTATTGCAGGTCTTCTTCGATGGTTGTCTTTAAACTGAATTCCACTTTTAAGCCTCCCTTACATCCTTGATTTCCCCAGACCACAGACGGCCTTTCAGATATTCGTTGTGCCGGATGATCTCGACAACATGGCGATTGTAGCCGCCCTCCAAAATCTCTTTGGCGGCAGCGTCTGCCATCGTGATCTCCATACAGGTTTCTCCTCCAGTACCATTCAGAATTTCTTCCACATCATAGGTAAACAACAATGTCTTCATCTTTACCCCTCCTGATAGATTGCAACAAACAGCGGCCTGCCGGACTTTCGTTCCTGGATTTCCAGCATATCGCTCTGATCTTCGATTCGGATTGTTCCTTTGCCAAACTGGATTCCTCTTGTATTGCGCAGCCAATGTGTAAAGGCTTTATGCAGATGCTTGCTGCTGGTTTTCATTACGCCAAGATGATAGCTTTCGTTGTATGTCCAGCCGTCATCATAGGCGATGGCATCTATTTGCCGGATTTCCCATTTGGATTTCATCTTGTTTCCTCCTCACATCTATCCAATTCAGCTAACCGTTCAATAGCAGACTGTAGTTTTTTGTTGAGCGGAGAATAATACGACAATCCCCTCTGACGCTCCATCAAAATGCGGCGGGCCAATTCTAAATCACTGATTTGATTTAGCTCCTTAATAGTCCATCGTTTCATTTGCTTTCCTCCTTCTCTCGATATGCACACAGGTCCATTGCAAGTTCGTTCAGCATTTCCTGAATTGATTCGGCGTCCTCGACCAGTTCAGGGAACGACGGAACACCACGCACACCGCTCTGTCCTGCATCATACCACATAGCAGCGTGTTCTTCAGAGTCAAAACTTTCAGCGTAGTCCTTGACGTCCTCTATCAGATTGCTTTCTGAAACAGTAAAACCGAAGTCTTCTCCTGCTGGCGAAAATTGATACAGCTCCACCGATCCATCACCATCGCAATAAACATCCCAGCTCAGCGTTTCGATATAAGCAAACAGCTTTTCTAAATTTGTATTCATCTTGTTTCCTCCTTTACGCAAACAGTTCCTTTACCTGCTCTGTCGGGTCAACCCGGAATAGGAAAGCAGATTTAAACTTGCTGTAGTATCCGCCAAGCTCACGCATCTGTTTTGCAACCTTGACGTAGGTTTCCTTGTCAAGCTTTGTAATGAACTTGACCAGCCAGATTGGTGTCTGATCTCTGGTATCGACGTCCTCCCTGACGGTGTACTCATAGCTTTGGCCACCTTCGATTTTGGTTTCCGGTTTGATTGGCCGCTTGACTGTTTTCTCCACCTCGTAGGTTTCAGTTTCCTCCCGCAGTTCCACAAAACCGATGGCGTTTGTATCCACCCACTTTTTGAATTTATCCTGCCCAGCGCAGAAACGATTTCCCCGCTGAGTGTAGGAGGTGACGTGTTTATCGAGCTTTCTTCCCATCTTCAGGCAGTCCACGCGGTCATGGTCAAGGGAAACTATTTCGTAAATAGCGCCGCGATGACAACCGTAAGTAAAGCCGGTTTTGAGGATGATGTGCTGGCCGACCTTCCATTCCAGCGGCGCTGCTACCTCGTGAGCTTTGATGACCTTTCTGGTTTTGGTTTGCTTGACCGTCACCGTCTCATACTGGCGGTTATCCGGTTTCTTTTTCTCCCTGTAAACCACCTTGAAAGGCTTGTCCCACTTGCCGACTGAAACATCGTAATAGAAGTTGGTATCAAAGTAGTCGATCATCGCATCGCTGTCGTCATAATGGTAAGATTTGATAAGCTCCACTACATCGGTCATCATTGCTTTTGCTTCTGGAACAAGGCGTTCCTCTCTATCCATGTAATACTGGTTCAGGTCAATATGGGTTTTAGTTTCATCCACAAAGACCTGATACGGCGCTTCCATCAAAGCGACATGGATACTGGTACACATCGAAGCGGAAGAATAACGCACACTCCACTTGCAATCGCTGTAGACTTCCTTGAGATAGGTTCTGATAATCTCTGCGATTTCCTTTGTGGTGCGACCAGACTTATAATTCTTCCCTGCCCAGCCGTTCTGCGTGTAAAACCATCTTCTATCGGAATCTGCGGTTTCTTTGGTGTGAACTTCGCTTCGGTTCTTCCAGACTGGGAAAAGCTGGTCGTACTCATTGTTGAGCACCTGCATCTCTGCATCGGTGCCACCCATATCCGGGTGCAGTTTCAAGGCCCACTCGCGGTATTTTGCTTTCAGGTCCTCGAAGGATTTGATTTCTACTAAGTATGTCATATTGATTCTCCTTTACAAGTTCAGTAATTCCTTGGTTCTTTCGGTGTCGATGAATGGTGTCCAGTTTGCTTGACAAAGTTCTTCGGCGGCTTCCTCCAGGGTTAAAACGCCCGCCACAACATCATCATGCAAACTATCCAAAATGCTTTTGAGCTGGAAATTTGCTTTCTCCAATTGATCCACCTCCGACCTGCTTTTACTCAATCGCTCCACACGCCATTAGGCGGCGGGTTTCTGCATCTGCGTTGTGGTATCGCTGCCACCAGTCCTCCAGCTTATCCTGCTCAACTTTGGATTTTGCTTTGAGCTGGGTGTAATCCTCCAACGGCATGACATACAGGTAGGCTTCAAACTCACCATCGAAGCAGACCCAGTAATCCACACAAAGGGATTTATTTCTTCTCAGAGCAGCCTCCACTTCGGTGTACTCTGCCCAGCTATGGCAGAGAATCTTTGCCCTTTTGTAGCCGAAGCGAAGTTGCTGCCACTGAACCTCAACATGGTTTTGTTTTGCGAACTTGCGCATGAAACCTTCAAAGTTTTTCATACAATCGACCTCCATTTTTGCTTTTCACTGATGGGGCGGGCGTTTGGAAGCACACCCGCTAGAGCTTTAATTACTATGCTGCTTTTCATACTGCTTGAAGCGTTCTACTTCCTCAAGACGATCATTGATCCTTTCGACCAGTGTCTTTGCGCTTACATGGGTATCAAACTCCCCGATCTTTAACACATTAGGATCATGGTAGACCGTCCAGTTTGAATGGCCCAAACCGATTTGCTCTATTGCCCAGACTTCGCCGGTACTGGTATCGAGAAAGATTTCTGTGTAGCATCCGCTTCTCCAGTCACCCCACCCGGTTGTTTTAGCAGCTTCACGAACAGATTCCATATTCAGTTTCATTTTGATTCCTCCACTTCTTTAACAGCTTCTTCTCTTGTCGGGGAAAACCGATCCGACAAACTGGTTTCTGGATTTGCCAGGAAGCACCAGACCGTTTTGGGATAGCCGCAATATTCCAGCAGGCCAACTTTGAGCATATCCTCCACCGTTCCAACCACGCCGTACAGGATGGTTTTATCATCGTTCCAGACCTTGCGGATAGTGGTTTCATCACCTTTTCTTTTCAGGAATTTCATTTTGATTCTCCTTTCAATTTTGGACACAGACCTAAGCCGCCATCGATTTTAGGGACACTGCGATAGGCTCCGCGATGGATGCAGTTTTCTCTTTCGCACTGTGTACAGTCGCATTTGAGAAAGTCCTCATAGCTCATCTTCCAGCCGGTTTTTCTGAATTCCTCTCTGGTCATGTTATCCCGCCTTTCTTTCATCCTTCAGCCGCCAGATAGCAGCTTTGATTTTCTCTTTTCTGCTCTGCTTTTCCGCATAGCTTTCGACCGCCAGACCTACCAGACCGGCACCTATCAGGCCGACGAACAAGCCAGCAAACAGGATTATCAGTGTAAGCACAGGATCACCTCCTCCAATTCAAATTTGATTTCCGGTTTGGTTTGAGCCGGAAGATATTTCTGGACAGCAAAATGGCCTGCCAGACAGACCAGCAGGCACATAATGACACACACTATTCTCATTTCAAGATTCCTTTCGTCTTGAGGGTAAAAAAAGAGCCGCCTATTGCTAGGCGGCTTTTGGGTTTGGTTTAGAATTTTAGTCCTTCAATGGCATTATCATAAACAAACTGCATGATTTCAGACATATTGTTCGTTTCATAAAAATCCACGAGCATTGTTTGAAATTCTACAATCTTATCTTCTGGGATAGAAATAATTCCACATCCGTTTTTTATCATGATATGATTTGCATAAAGCATAGACGACCTTTTATTTCCGTCTAAAAATAACTGCGTCCGCATCAAATAGAGCATGGCAGTAATTGCCCTTTGCGTCGCACATTCAATCTGGTTGATTTCACACAATTTTTGAGAGACTTCTTCTACATCCGGGATGCCGGGTGTCCATTTTGTCCCGCCGATCTGCACAGGAATCGTTCGAGGAAATCCTGCTTGATAGACCAAATCATCTCCGCCAACCAGTTTATTTAACTGACAGGCAAAATTAAAGTCTGATTCTGCTTCCAGATTATCCAGCAAGAAATACCATGCTCTTTTTAGGTTGTTGATGGTCAAAACATCATTCAGTTTCATTGTGACCGGCAATCCATTAAAAACAGCGTCCGTTTCTGGAAACGTCACTGCCAGCCCTTCAAGACGTGCAGACTTCCAGATTGTGTCTACAATATTGCGCCTTGCCACAAAGACATTTTGTGCTTCCGTCATCTGAAATTTATCCTGCAAAAAACTTCATCCTTTCTCATGATTTTCTGATTCAATTATAGCACAGTTTGAACCGTGTTGCAATGGAAGTGGTTGCGGGCTTTAGGATGAATCCGTGAGAGCCAAGAAAAGCCGCCTATTGCCAGGCGGCTTTTGGGTATTTATTCAACCCAGTTTTCAATTTTCAAGTCTTTCACTCGCTCAAATTCACGAACATTATTTGTTACCAAAATTAAATCCTGAGATTTCGCATGAGCTGCAATTAACATATCCATTGTACCGATCGGCGTACCCTTTTTACAAAGGGACGCGCAGATTTTTCCATATTCAATTGCAGCGTCATCGTCAAAAGAAATAATATCCAGTAGAGACACAAACTGCAACAATGCCGCTGTATTCTTTTCAGGATTTGAGCTTTTTTCTACTCCATATTCTAATTCTGCCAAAGTAATAACAGAGATGCACAAACCTTCTTGCAGATTTTCTTTAAATTTTTCAAGAACTTTTTCGGGTTTGTTTTTGATTGCATAGATGCAAATGTTAGTGTCTAGCATATACTTCATGACCAAAAATCCCTTTCTGTTGGCATTTCTGTTATGCGTCCATCCTCAAAAAAGTCATCTGTAAAACTGTTCAAGCCGTTCAAAAAAGTTTGCCATGCTGCTTCTTTTGGAACCAATAACACAGCTCCACCAAGTTTCTGCACAAAAACTTCCCCACCTGAGAAACGAAACTGTTTAGGTAGCCGGACAGCTTGACTTCTACCGTTTTCAAAAATTTTAGCTACTTCCATGGTAACACCTCCTATATAATATATATCATGATATATATCGTCTGTCAACCCCTCCTTTGTAAACTTGATTTTAATTCAGTTTCCCAATGGTTGCGGGCTTTAGGATGAACCCGTGAGAGCCAAGAAAAGCCGCCTATTGCTAGGCGGCTTTTGGGTTTGGTTTAGATTTTATTTGAGTAACGACGGCGCTTGAGCCAGCGAATATCGTTACTATGCCACGATACAATGTGTTGCAAATCTTGCACATCATACCGCAATTCCCGCAGCATTTCTTCCATGCGATCCATCTGCGAAAAGCGATTTTGGAGGGCGATTTGCCCTTCAAAAAGCAGGTTGATTTTGGGCTTGATGTCGTTTTCGAGGGTGATTTGCGTTTTAGTGGCAAGAGCTTTGACAGAAGACACTTCCTCCTTGACAGAAGCTACTTCCTCTTTCAGAGAAGTAAATTCTGCTTCCATTCTGTCCATGCGCTCATAGATAGGAGAAACGACTTCCTCCATCATCTGGCGCATTGCCTGCAACAATTCCATATTTTCCATAACATACCCCTTTCTCTTGTGGGTTTCTACTACCATTATACCATAAACGTGATTTTTGGCAAGGGTTGCCCCTATGGACAAAGGCTTTTCGGGAGCCTTTGAGAACCCTATTCAGCGGCAAACCTGGCCCCAAAGAACCAGTACACCTTCTTCTTCGAGACTTCTACAGGCTCAAGGAAATTCCGGTTCAGATTTTGTTTTTGAACTTCCTTTTCTGTGTAGAGTTCATTCGCGACGTAGATATTGCCGTCGTGGATTTTTGGATTTTTGTAGCAGTTATCGTACTGCGGTTTTACTTTGTAGTACAGCATAGCAATCCCCTTTCTAATTTTGATTTGAATGGATGGTTGCGGGCTTTAGGATGAACCCGCCAGAACCTTTTTCGATTTTATTTTGCTTCTGCCTTATGGATTTTGGCTTTGCTGGTCATGTTATAGGCCAAGCCGTTCATGCGGATGTAGATGGAAGCGATGACAGCCGCGATGAAACGATTTTCGTTTTGGATTTCAATTCCAGCTTCTTTGCCGGTTTTGAAGTTAGAGACTGCGCCCTTCAGGAAGCGAACGTCAGCCAGCTTCATCTGCGGGACAGGGAATTCTTCCGGCAGCATAGCCTTTACGACTTCATTCAGCTGCTTTTCGAGTTTTGTGTTAGAGGAACCGTCGAACACGCTTCCCGCCTTTTTGGCAGTTTCCTTGTCCATGGTAGAAGTCAGAGTTTTCGCGCCAATACCTTCTTTCTCAGAAGCGAGATTGAGCGCGATATTGTGCAGCATACGGGCGCACATGGTTTCCCATACGCTGGAGGAAGCGGACTTGATAGCCTTTTCCAGTTTCTTGTAAGAGAGGAACTTCTTGCTGGAAGTGATGGAGTAATGGACAGAATCCTTGCTAGGTTTCGCAAGTCTAAAGGCCGCGATTTCACCGGCGTTGTCAAGATAAACCTTGACAGCTTCCGCGACGGGAAGCTCCTGCTGTTCCTTTACCCACTGTTCAGCGATGGAAGTGTTCAGAGCCTTGACAGCCTCTTTTGCAGAGCTTTCAAGAGTGGCGACCTCCTGCATGGATTTTTTAGCGTCGATAGCCGCGTTCAGAGTGGACAGAGCCCTTTCTACGTCGGACTGTTTAGAAACGATGGACTCAAGATTGGTTGGCATGGAATAATTGGTGTTAAACATAGTAGTACCTCCTGATGATTGTAAAAGATTGTTGTTTTTTATGGTTGTGGTGTTATAGGCCACACTAATACACACGAGAATTTCATGAATATTAGTGTAGCCTATAAGAATAGACTACACTCGCAAGATTTGGTATTCAACGCAAAAATCTTCAAGGTCTAACATTCAACGCAACCATGAATCGATAACGTTTTTATCTGCTATTTCCCTATGCTTACTAGGGGTGTTTCCCTTATTTTCCGTTTCTATCATGTTTGCCTCTATGGTAGTTTAGCTATGCCACTTGCCATAGTTCGATTGCGTTAGCATGGTTTGTTTCATCAAGTTGATTAGACTTGACGCCGGGAGGGGTTTCACCTGTCCGGTTCGCTAGTCTTTCCATTAGTGCTAGCAGGGTACTAAATGCTTCTACCCTAGTCCCTCCCGTCTACTGTCACGATTGCAAGGTATTAGACTTGCTAGCCGGTTTTGCGCTTTTTGGCGCTGTTTCAGCGGGACTAACTGTATCGTGTTGCACAGTTTGCTTTTCCTCCATGCTATCCACCACCAGGGATTCAAGCTGATTGTTTAGTCTATCCAAAGGATAGAGAAAACGGAATGGAAGTTGTAAAGGGAATTTTAGGAATTACTTGCCTAGCTAGTATCACAAAAAATAAACTAGCCTAGCTAGTACCAAAGATTAAAGGCATTTAGCCCCTAATCTTTTAGATAATCTTCTATCCACTCACGGATTAGACTCCCCATTTTTTCTCCGTTATCCTCCGCTTTACGCTTGAATTCTCTATGTAATTCTACGGGTATGCGTGTTGCAACATTGACAAAACGTTGACTATCTCCGCGTTCTTTGGAAAGTTGGTATTCTCTCTTGTAATCCCTTTGTTTCATGCTATACTTCCCCCTTTTATAGGTATAGTATAGCAAAAGCAAAAAGCCTTTACAAGTCACAAACTGTTAATTTGTCAAGGTACGGTCTTTAGTCTACCTTTATCGCGCTTGACCGCGCGGCAGATACGAAAAGTTTGTAATCAATACACTTTTTCGCAGAGCTGCTACATGAATAAAGCGTCATGTTCCGTCCGCTAGGCTGTTACAATCAAGGCTGTTAACGTCTTGCCTATCGGCTGTCCGTTTTGACCTTGTGGCTATATAATAGCACTTGCCTAGCAAGTTGTCAATACTTTTATTGGTTACAAAACGGTTACAAAAAACGCCATAAATATACGAACACGATAGTCTTAATTTTTATATATAAAGGAAAGCAAGGCCCCACCCTGCCGGACGTGGCCAACGATAGCACACAAAACTTGTGATAATATCATATAAAACAAACAAATAAAGATCGTTATGCTACAATAATAAAAGCCTATAAAACAAACAATAGTCAAACAATTGCGGTAAAAGCAAATAGAATATTTGAGATAAAAGGATCATTAAAAGTAACGTATGTTACACTGATGCAGTATAAAGCAAACAAAAAGAAGTGTATGATAATAAAGATACACAAAAAGAGAACATACATAAGAAATCTATAGAAAAGATAATGATGATCGCCGGGGCACGTCGTAGACTATTGTACGAGCGGGATAAAAATAATCGCTAGTAATTATGCTGTGAGTATATAAAACCTCTAGGAACAGCCTGTACAGTGTATGGACGATATAAATAAGAAAAGGAAAGAATGGATGATAGGGATAAAGGGAAAAGGATAAATATAGAAAAAAGCTATGGATAGTGGGAAGGTATAGGAAGGAAGAATGAGAAGATGATAGTATAGGAAATATAATATGTTGCAATGAAAGATATGGAAGTATTTAAACGATAATTGAAATAGCTTGTTAGTCTCCGCTAATATGGCAGACAGCAACGCACGACAGACAAGGGACAGCCGCAAAGACTAACATGATAGACAAAACAAGGCAAGGCGGCAGACAAGGTACGACGAAAAGAGAAGAAAAACAGCCGAAAATGGAGAAAAACGGCGGTAGAGGCATGGGGGATATTTTACATAAATAGAAAGAGTCTAAAAAACCCCCAGCCCATCAGCTCTTTTCTCCACCATCCCACCTTCCATCCCCTCTCTCGTCTCATTTTTCGATCCAAAATCCCCTTCTTCCAACCCCAAAATCACCTCAAAACACCTCATTTTTACCCCAAAATGCCTTTAAAACTCCTCAAAATGGCTTTAAAACACACCTATTTGCATCTATTTTTGTATATTGGACCATTTTTGACCTGTTTTGACCAGTAGATGGTATGTATCAGTAAAACCGTAAGCCGGGGCCGTCTACTGAACCATTTCTTGAAAGATATTGTATCGATTCTTTTCCTTAAAAATTATATTTGTTCTTGACAAATTTTGTATTGAGTGGTAACATATACTTATCAAGGGAGTTGTTGTATTTTAAGATTGGCTTTTATACTTCGAGCAGGCAGGAGCTTCTACATCTACATAGAGAATAGTCTGCACGGTGCGACTGCCTGCGAGAAGTTTCTTCTTCTACTATCCTCCCGTGCTGATACGTCTCACCAAGAAGCTGAAATAACCGCTCAGCCCGGGTAGTGGCAATCTCCCCTGTTACGAGGTAGAAGCTCCTGCCTGATAGTAAGAACCCGGTTCAGCAGAGCCGATGAAGGTCATCGAACTCAAAATCGCTCTTTGAAAAATGAAAAGAAAAATGACGATCAAAAATGGAGATTTAATGGCTCGCGTAAGCGATTTTTCGTATTTTAGCAGCTACCGTCTCTGCTTCACCTCTCGTATGATCCCGGAAGGGGCAGGGCTGATTGCAGACATTCACACATGGGCGCGTGGAAGCTACGGAACCCGCTGTGAGTCAATCGCTCCGCTCTCAACATCACAGCTCTCGCCTATCGGCTTTTTGTAAAGGTAACTGACGCCCCCCGCTTTTGGTATGAACTGCTTCGCAGGCCAGTACAACGTGATTGTAAAGGCGCAGCGAAGCTGCTTGAAGTGAATGTCTACAACATACCTGCCCCTGAAAGCGAGGCGCTTCGCGCGATTTTCTTTTTCCTTTTCCCCAGTACCGGTAGCCTCATCACAGAACCTGGCCGAGCTTGAAGGGGCAGATTGTGTAGATCCTATGCCCCAACCCTCCCCGCTCCCTTCCCCGATAGAGGTAACGGGTAAGGGAGAGCCAAGGTATGTCTATATATTATAAGAGCATTGAAGGTTCAAAAAAGCGCATAATTAAGCCAAAAAATTTATTTTGCTGTGCAGTTTTTGACTGGTCAAAAATTGCAGATTTCTCTACAATAACTCGCATAGCAACCGAGGCTAAACGGGAGATTCCTCGATTGTAAAAAATGACTAAAAATTCCCTCTTATAGCCGAAAAGCACCTTATTGTTGCATCTTAGAAAAGTGCATAGCTAAGCCATTTACCCAAAAATGGAAATTTAAAAATGCACTATTTGACTAAATTCCAAAAAATCGTGACTAGTTTTTAAAGGAGGTTTTACACCATGTTCTTTTTAAAGGCAGATGGATACATTAACCAGAAAAACGGCGAGGTTGTCCATGATCTTTATACTGTAGAGGCCCCCGCATCACATGATCGTTATTATAAGTCGAGCTATTTTGGCAGTAACTTTATATGGGTGACTCCTCTGTGCTTGCAGCAGTTCCAGCAAGAGTCTCCAGCCTTCATCGCAAAGTTAGCTTATCTGTCAAGCTGGATCAACTACAGACAAGTCCTTATGACCCGCTTAGGCACAAAGATGACCAAGCAAGACATCATGGATCTATTAGGCGATTCCAAAAGGAATTTTTACAATTTCTGGAATTACGCTGTAGAACAGGGATACATCATCTACAACGAAGACTGCATTGCCATGTCTGCCTCTTATTTCTTTAAAGGTTCTGTCTCTGTTAAAGAAAAGTTCCTGGGCACAGATAAGCAAAAGCTATTCAGGATGTTCATCCCAACCATTCGCCAGCTATATGAGATGAAACCGGAAGTAAGCAGAGCTACTATCGGGTATTACTTCAAATTCTTGAGTTGGGTCCATCCCCAGGTCAACATTTTGTGCAGCAACCCGACCTGCACCTTTATCGAAAACATAAAACCATACAACATGGTGCAGCTGATCGAACAGATCGGATTAGATAAAACGAACGTCAGCCGCTTTAAAAAGGCTCTGACAGCCCCGATTCTGTATAACACAAGATACAAGGCGTACTACAATGCCATCTTTGGTGAGGAGCAATCGTTTCCTGTTAAGCAGGCGATGCTTGATCTAACCCTTGCAGCCATCAGAAAAGTTTACATCAACAACAAGGCTCAGGCGGTCATTTGTCTCAACCCAAACCTCTGCTACGCCGGTTACTATCCTGACATCGCCAGACGGCTCGGAGGTTTTGAGAAGCGTATTGTGGACGATGCCCCACACACAGAAATTCTCGGTGACGACGTTAATTGGGATGCGTCTACAAAACTGTTGACAGAGAACGGAATTGATGCAGAGGGAAATGTTGTACTTACAGAGGAAGATGAAGTGCCGCCCTGCATGGGAGTGTATCAGCCAGGAGATAAACCGTTTGGTAGACTCATCAAAACTAATAATGATTGGAAGGATGAAACAGCATGGAAATTTATAAAACCTATCTGCGAGAAAACTCCTCCACAGTGATGATTGAGCATTACCCGCTGGAGTCTCTCCCCCAAATACTGAACCACGCTAACGATATGGATTTCGTATGGATTGATGTTGATGCCATCCAAAGGTTTCAGCAGGAAGACGTTGACGATGTGTTGTCTACTCTGCCATTATGCTCTCCCTATGGTATCCACTACGTCATGGATGGCGAAGGATTGACTGTCACTCAGCTTGCCGCTCTTTCCAGCAGAAGATTATCTCCTGATAGAATACGAGCGCTTATCAAGATCGGCCTTCTTGCCACCTATCAGGTAGTATTAAAGGTGAAGGGGCCTGATGGTAAGGAGCGGGAAATCATGATGGAATGGACTTCCCTGAACCCCGGCATCTTTTATGCACAGCGCAGCCCAAAAGTAGATACCCTTCGTCATAAGGCTCGTTTATATTATGCAGCTATTGGTGAGCGGTATCAGAACAGGAAAAAGAAAACAATTAGCCTGGACCTGCTTCCAAAGATTCATACTGAACTAAACATCATCTGCCGCTATCCAGATGAACCAGACATTTTAAAGGCAGGAGTCGTTATCGAGAATATGACAAATTTCAATGATGACAGTTATCTCAGATATGTTCCAATATATACCAGCCCAAAC
>PPYF01220244.1_pt1 | contig 16018 bp, 10 predicted proteins | sample 1559871 | NCBI WGS metagenome assembly PPYF01 (sample SAMN08240021, study PRJNA423297) | Human gut metagenome, whole genome shotgun sequencing project.
CTATTAATTTAGATGAACAAAAAAACTATATATTGAGCTTTTATATAATTTAATGATGAAAAAAGATAATTGCAACTAAAAACATTATTTTCGAAACGGGGTGCTATATTTTGATTTGGGGCTGATAATAGAAATATCTAATTCAGTGATTTTTGTTGTGTGATCTTATAATTATTGAGTTTTTTTAAAAAATAAATAATTTATTTGTAAGGAATAATAAAATGATATTTAAAAAAATTTTAACTTTATTAGATTTTACGTTGTTGCCTCGGTGTATATCAAATAATAAAACACTAGTTTTTCAATTGGTGAAAAGAAATATTGCAATACGCTACCGTGGGTCTGCTTTAGGATTAATTTGGAGTTTTGTACAGCCCCTAATGATGCTTTCTATATATACATTTGTTTTTAGCGTTATCTTCAAGGCAAAATGGGGAGTTGATATAGGTGATTCAAAAGGTGCTTTTGCAATTATTATGTTTTGTGGGTTAGCATTGTATAATATTTTCTCAGAAAGTGTTAATACAAGTTGTCAAATAATAATATCCAATCCAAATTTTGTTAAAAAAGTTATTTTTCCACTAGAAATTCTTCCTTTAACACAAGTTTTATCGAGTATTATACTTGGAATGGTATGGTTTATTTTGTTGTTTTTGGGAGCACTATTGGTTTTCGGAAAGATTTATTTTACAGTATTTTTGTTTCCAATAATTATTATTCCTTTGGCTTTTTTTAGTCTTGGAATTTCTTATTTTGTAGCATCATGGGCTGTTTATGTTCGAGATACGCAGTATGTGATAGGCGTATTGTTGCAGATTGTTTTTTTTGTAACGCCAATATTTTATCCTATCCAAGCTGTCCCAGAGAGATACCGGTTTGTATTAGAAATGAATCCTCTTACTGTTATTATTGAAGAAGCTCGAAAAATATTTTTGTATGGGCAACTTCCTGACTGGACGTATATTGGAATAGCGACGTTGATCAGTTATATTGTCTTACATTTCGGATTTATTTGGTTTTACAAAACAAAAAAAGGTTTTGCAGATGTCCTTTAACGATATTATTTTAAATATTAATGATGTTTCCAAATGTTATGAATTGTACAAAAATCCAAAAGATCGTTTATTGCAGACACTGTGCCTTGGATACAAAAAATTCTACAAGGAATTTTGGGCATTGAGGGATATTAACTTTGAAGTACGGCGAGGTGAATGTATTGGCCTTATCGGACGAAATGGTGCTGGAAAGTCCACACTGCTCCAAATTATTACAGGTACACTCCAGCCCACAACAGGAAGTATAACGGTCAATGGACGCATCGCTGCGTTGCTTGAATTGGGTAGCGGATTTAATCCGGATTTCACAGGACGTGAAAACATATATATGAATGCTGCAATATTAGGTTTTTCAAATAAAGAAATTTTTTCGAAATTTATTGATATTGTGACCTTTGCCGACATTGGAGATTTCATCGAGCAACCGGTAAAGAACTATTCTAGTGGTATGATGGCCAGACTTGCCTTTGCCACGCAAATTATGCTTGAGCCGGAAATTTTAATCGTCGATGAAGCCTTGGCAGTTGGCGATCATTTTTTTCAAGCGAAATGTTACGCCTATCTGAGACAATTGAAAAAAAGGGGCGTTACTCTTTTTTTTGTTTCTCATTCACCAGCGGTATTACAGTCCATTTGTGAAAAAACAATACTGCTTGAAAAAGGTCGCATGCTTTCGTTCGGAAAAACATCTGAAATTCTTGATCAATATTTCAAACTCTCCGTTAATCAGGAAAACGCCACGATTATACCCACTGACGCAATACCGCTTGAGACGGTAGAATCAATATATTCATCGCTACTTCCACCGTTTTCTAAGAGGTATGCCGAACGGATTAGTAAGGGAAATATTCTGTTTACAGACTGTTATATTCTGGATGAGATGGGTAAAGAAATTCAACTTTGTGAATGTGGCAAAATCTGTACTATCCGGTCGGTTGTTCAAGTGGTAAATCCCACTGATGTGCCTGCTGAAGTAGGTATTACAGTTAGTACGCTCGAAGGGGTCGGACTTTTTGCTATTAATTCTTACTTACTAGGAAAAGCACCGATCTTGTTTTCCGAAGCAAAAACCTTCATTCTCGATTTTACATTTCGTGTAAATCTGTCCAATTTTGCAAGATATCGTATTGACTTAGGCATTCGGATTCCGGTTCAAGGCGAATATGAGGATAAAGTTCTCGGTGCCTGTTGTTTCGAAGTTGCCTCTCCTAAGCCGATCGCACTGCTCTTTGATGTGGCGGGTGATATAGATATTAAAAAGGTATAACCATGTCTACAATATCGTATCTTCCAAAAATAACACAGGAAAATTTAGAGAAACTTCTTAGCAAAGATGAAAACTTTAATCTGGAACACTTTCTAGCCCAATATCAGTATGAACGGTTGGGATTGGATCGCTTATTTTTGATTTTAAGCGATATTCATAAAAAAGACCGGACGGAAGCTCTTTTTTTAGATGTGGGATGCAACAACGGCCTGCTCCCGCTGATGTTAGGTCTACTTGGTTATTCGGCAGTGGGTATAGATAATTCCGTCATCAATAGCCAGCAGGTTTACTCGCCGTTGAGTTTTTCGAAAATATCGCCAGGCATGAATGTCAGGTTCTATGCTTGTGATCTTATACAATATATCACGGAGCAAAGACATCAGCGTTTTGACTATGTTCTTCTGTTAAGCGTTATGCACCACTGGCAAAGTGGCTATGCCATGAATGGAAATATCATGTATTGTCACTCAGAGATACATACGATTCTGGCAGAGTTGTTCAAGCGGACTGAGCGAGCAGTTTATTTTGAGATCCCAACAAATGAACCAGGATTCGTACAAGGATGGGATATAAATTTTATTCAAAATTTTTTATCTGATAAACTGAGTGTTTCTTTTCTATCTGAAACAATTGGCCCAAATGGTTATATTAGGCATTTATATAAGGGAATTCCACTTGAGATATCCAGTATCGTAAACTAATAGTATGAAATATAAGACATTTATTTGCTGTATTTATTAAGTTTATAAATACTATATATTTAGAAAAACATTGATGGATTTTTTATAGATATTGTATTCCAGTAGATTATTGTATTCACATAAATTTGTATCGATGTTCTAATAGAAAAAATTCAGCTAGTAGACAACACGGATCCCCGTTGTACTTCTTCACATGCTTTTAGAAAAAGGATGCAGCTGGAAATGCTCTGAACTACAGTGGATGGATTGGATTAACCAACATGGAAAGCCTTCTGGTGGTCGTCGTGTTCTTTGAACTAGTTTAAATTGATGGCATTTTTGGGGGAGGATAGGGGTTATATCCGTAGATGCTAGGTCGAATATTGAATTTTATTGATATAGTATATATGGTTTTTTCTATATGCTTTGAAAAACACATAAATAATTTTTATGCTATATCTTCTTGATACTTTTTAATAAGAGACAAAGGACGGTTATATGTCTTTTTCGGAAATGAAATTTGAAAGTTGTTGTTCTAATTCTTGTTTGTTCCATAAGCTTTCCGATCCGACGCAGATAAAACTTTCGGAAAAACAAGTGGCATTCTGTCAAGGTGAGGATCTTTTTATTCGGATTTTTCAAGAAAAACGTAGTGATTATCATGTGTTGGGAAGCGACGCGGGCAGTCTGCCAAAGAGTGCGCTTCTGAAAAAAATTATGGATTCTCCGCATAAGAGTTTGATGAGAATCAAAAATTGTTGTGACTGCATGTTCCAGACTCCGAAGTTGAATGGCGAACCATTGTTCTCGGTAGAAAGCTTCGTCACCAAATGTATTCCTAGTGTGCATTCTTATACATTTCTTGAGTTGAAACAGCAACTCGGCGACTTGAGTAATGCCGTAGAGCATTTACATCGCATGCATATTGCGCATGGTGATCTTTTTCCATTCAATATTCTCATATGCAACGGGGATGCAGTTCTTATCGATTACGAAAACATATCTAATACTCAAAAAAATATTACTCAAGATAAAATTTGTTTCATTTTCAATGTTGTATTTTTTTGCCTGATACATACCGACACCTGTTCCCAAGAGCTCATCCGGCAGATTTGCAAAATTTTGAAAAATGAACCGGAAGAGACTATACTAGTGGCTTTACATGCTCTCCTTATGAAGGATTTTGATGATCTCCAGCCATCTGATGGTCAGAAAACCTTTAATCTGATCTCAGAAGAACTCCGCCCAGTTTTGGAAAATAGACATGATGTCTTCGGAAAAATATGTCTTAATCATCTGATACGTTTTTCCCTCTGGTATTATTCCGAGGCTCTGACAGGTTTTCATCAGCGTGCGTATTTGTTTCAGCAAATTAGGGAAGAGCGATTACTTCATCGTCTACAAGAGCACGAAATGAGAAAACTTATGGTTCCTGTGGCTGAGTATCGCCAGTTAAAGTCTGATAAAGAACATCTTCAAAAAGATAGTGAAGCAAAGTTACAAGCACTTAATAATGAATTAATGATACTGAAAAGTGTAAATGAACAACTAAAAACAGATAAAGATAAACTCCAAAAAGATAGCGAATCAAAACTGCAAAAACATGATAATGAATTAACTATACTAAAAAATACATATGAAACTCCAAGACATCATGAACAGCAATATATAGTCTCCAGCAGTCAAGTAACGGATAGACAGACTTTGCAAAAAAGGAGTTTGGATTCACAGATTGAAATGGTCAGGAGTGCCAAATCATATCTTCAGATGTTGAAAACGACGAAATCCATGCGAGCAGCCAAAATGATGGCGTATGCGAACAACACCATTTTACATGCTCCTTCTATGAAAAGCCGTATCAAAGCGATAGGTCGCCTGTTGGGAAAAATGGTGGGTACTACTCGGGTACTTTCATCTGAATCGCCGTTTGAGGTCTTGAGCGGTCAACTCAATCAACTTGAGATATCTTTATCGAGTTTGAAATATACCCATGCGGCGTCCCTGCCTACGGGCGTAACCGTATCTGAACAGGCTAATACAGTTGTGGCGTCTGACCAGACAGTGACGTACCCAAAGGCTATTCCGCCAGCTGTTCCGAAAGTTTTCCCATACACAGGAGCCCGTGCGCTACATGGAAAACGGAAAGTAGCCATTCTGACGAACCAGCTGCTAGATTGGCAGGATCATCGCCCCCGCTTTGGCGGGGGGGAACGTTATGCGCTGAATATCGCCAGACTCCTGCAGCACTTTGGTTTTGAAGTTCACTTCTATCAGGTGGCTTATCAAAATTTTGTCGGCGAGTATTATGGGTTTCCCGTCTTTGCCATGCCGGTGCGCGAAACATTCAGTGAATTTCACTATGCCACTTGTGATGAGTTTTTAAAGCGTACGATGCATTATGACCATGTTTATTACAATATGCCTGAATATTCTTCCGGAACTGTACGTTCCGATGGAATTATGACTTGCCATGGTATTTGGTTCGACCATAACAACGCACCTCAGATGGCTTTTCGTAGTACGGAATGGTTTGAATTCCTCGGGAGAATTTTCTCTAGTCCTAGACGTATTGTCAGCGTTGATACCAACTCCATCAACGTGATTCGTTCCTTCTGGCCAGAGCTGGCATCGAAAATGCGTTTCATCCCAAACTTTGTGGATGACTCGTTATTCTTCCCTAAGCCTGAAAAACGCAATCCTAAGCGCCTGAGAGTGCTGTTTCCCAGAAGAAGCCAAATTAACCGAGGAAGCCGGATTTTAGCCGATATTTTAAAAAGGATTCCCCATGACGTGGATTTCTACTGGGTAGGTGAAGGCGATGCACAGGATACAGAAATTATCCGCGATCTTTGTAAAAAGGACTCAAGGCTTTCATACTACTCTGCGGAATTCAACGAGATGCCGTCATGGTATCAACGATGTGACATCGCGGTCATTCCCACTATTGCCTGCGAAGGTACAAGCCTATCCTGTGTGGAGGCGATGGCCTGCGGATGCGCGACCATATGCACCAATGTCGGCGGTCTGACGGATCTGGTTTTTCCTGGACATAACGGCTTCCTTTGCGATCCTACCGCAGAGGCTCTCTCCGGTGCTATCAACAAACTGATTGAAGATCCGGTTCTACTGAAAGAATACCAGGAAAAAGCGATTTGTGGTTCGAAAACCTTCTCAACCAAATGCTGGCAAAAAGAGTGGACTCGCGTCTTGCTGGAACAGGACTGGATCTCCGAAAAACAGGCTCTTGATTCTGGATTCCTCACACCAAAAGATCTGCCCTCCAATCCTCAAAATAAATTTCTCATTTTGACGAGAAATGCGATTCATGGCGGAGTGGAATCCATTATCCGGGAAGAAGCCGCGTTATTGCCTGCAGATGTTATTGTTTGTGGTGGGCACGACTATGCAGATACCTGTCCCTTCTCCTACCGTCGAGCAGATGATGCGGAAACCCTAAGGAAAATGATTACACCGTATACGGCTATCATCTACCATTGGATTCCGGATTATGCCGTGGAGGTCGTGCGCGAATCAGGTATACCATCTTTCGAATTCATTCATCGAACGGATACCATGGGATCCGACAAAAACGCCCCAACTGCTTTAATCACCCATTCCTGCTTTTTGGCGGAATATGTGGTACGAGAAACAGGGCGTCCCTGCACTGTTGTCGAACATCCCATCAATACAGAGCTTTTTGTTCCTGGCGATGAAAAAGAAGCCGTATGTATCGGTGCGTTGACCAGTTATTACATGACGAAGGGCATTGACTTTTTCCTGAAGGCATGGGCTCCGTTGAAAAATGAGTTCGCGGATGTGCCTGTTCGCTTCTACGGTGCCGGAAACGACCTACACTTTTTTAAAGAGCTGGCCAAAGAACTAGGCATTCAAGCAGAGTTCCGTCCGGCGACGTTGCATTCGGAAAAGGCGTTGCGAGAATTCCGGTGCTTCGTCGCTCCGTCTCGTATTGAAGGATTGCCAATGGCTATTCTGGAAGCGTTGGCCGCCAATATCCCCGTGGTTGCGTTTGATTTGCCCGGTATGAAGGAATTTAGTGAACTCGCGGAACGGCGGGGCTACAGCAATGTCCTCACCCTCGTCAAGGAAGGTGATATTGCACAGTTGACGGAAGCGATTCGCAGTATTTTACACTCCAGAAGCCGAACCGATACCCGAAAATATATTCAAGAATATTATTCCCCAAAACGTCATTGTGGACAGCTGAAAACTCTTTTTAATCATCTTTAAACAATAATCAGGAAATAGCTATTATGAAAAGGGTAATGGTTATACTCGGCACACGTCCCGAGGGAATTAAAATGGCTCCTGTCATCAAGGAGCTCAAAAAATATCCAGAGTTCTTTGAAGTCAAGGTTTGTTCAACGGGCCAACATAGAGAAATGCTGGGACAGGTTCTCGATTTTTTTGGAATCGTGTGCGATTATACTCTTGATGTCATGACTCCTAACCAAACTCTTGCTGATGTGACGTGCAAAGTACTCAAGGGTATGGAGAAACTTTTTCTCCAGTGGCGGCCGAATGTCATTCTTGTGCAGGGAGATACGACTACGGTTCTGTCTGCCGCGCTGGCTGCGTTTTATCACAAGATCGAAGTCGGACATGTAGAGGCTGGATTGCGCACCGGTAATATCTATTCTCCTTGGCCGGAAGAAATGAATCGACTGTTGGCTAGCCGTATGGCAACGGTTCATTTCGCCCCGACGGAAGGTTCCAAAAAAAACTTGCTACGGGAAGCTGTTGCGCCGGAAGCAATCCATGTTACAGGAAACACTGTGATAGACGCCCTTTTTGAAGCCATCGCGCTCATGGATGCCAATGTGGCAATGTGCAAACAGCTCGACGAGAAATTTGATTTTATTGATCCTAGCAAACGGTTGATTCTTGTCACCGGTCATCGGCGTGAAAATTTCGGAGATGGCTTCTTACAAATTTGTCAAGCTGTTATTCAAATCGCTTCACGCAATGACGTTCAGGTCGTGTATCCCGTGCATCTGAATCCCAAGGTGAGCGAACCGGTTAACGAATTTCTTGGAAAGTTCCAAAATATTCATCTGATTGTTCCACAGGATTATCCGTCTTTCTTGTATCTCATGCGTAAAAGTCATCTGATTTTGACAGATTCGGGCGGCGTGCAGGAAGAAGCCCCTTCCCTCGGCAAGCCTGTGGTGGTGATGCGTGATACGACGGAACGTCCTGAGGCTGTCTTGGCTGGCACTGTGGTTCTATCCGGCCCACATCAGGAGCGTATTGTAAGTGAAGTCAGCAGGCTCTTGGACGATGCAACACATTATGACTCCATGGCTCAAGCCAACAACCCCTATGGAGATGGAAAAGCGGCCCAGCGGATCAGGGCCATTCTGTCTGGAGCTTAGTCTATGCAAGTTGTTTTTCTCGCCGCTGTCAATCACCAGACAGTCATCAGCGGCAGGACTCGCCGTTTGGCTGAAGCGATGGCGCGTGAACACCGGGTATATTATGTCAATCTGCCCTCGTTGCGGCATCCTTTTGATGTTTTTAAAAAGTCATACACGCAAGAAGGGGTAACGGTGGTTTCGTTGCCGCCGCTACCCTTTGGGTGGGCATTGTTGGCCGGGAAAACAAGCGCTTTTTGGGGAAAGTTAGTAAGTCGCTTTCTACGATTTTTTATTCCCGATCTTGCTCAATCTACAATGATCGTCTCGTCCGTTTGGTGGGCTCCCGCTCTAGAGCACCTGAAGAAAAAAATTATTATTTATGATTGCTTGGATCACATTTCTGTAATGGCTCCGAAAAACTATGGAGCGCAAGCCGTGCTACTGGAAAAAAAACTTCTGGCGATAGCCCAGGGGACATGTTTTGTTACTGAACGTCAAGCATTGTCATATCAGTCTTATCCCTACAATAAAGTAGTGATTCCCAACGGGGTTCCCTCAAGCTGGATTGGAGCTCCTGTGGAGCCGGTTTTACTTCCCGGTCGGCAGGGAGCTCCAAAGATTGGATTCATCGGCGCGTTATATCGTTGGATTGATGTGGGGTTAATCGCCGCCACGGCAAGACTCCTTCCAGATTTCGATTTCATTATTGTCGGCCCTACAGATGATAACGGCAGAGTGACACCACTGACTGGCATAAAAAACATTTGGCTTCTACCGACTGTTCCATATCAAGAAGTGCCGAAGTGGATGCAAGCGTTTCACGCCGCCATTGTGCCTTTTTTTCAGGACATCATTTCCGACAATGCTGATCCTTTAAAAATCTACGAATATGTCGCCTGTGGATGTCCCGTGGTTTCCACATATCGGTTTAACGCGATCCCCATGTACATTGCGACCTCTCCAGAAACTTTCTCTCAAAAAGTCACGGAAGCTGTGGAACGCGGTCGTTATGATGCGTTGTACTCTCGTGCTATATTGAAAGAACACACATGGGAGGCGCGTAAGGTTGAATTGGAGCACTTCATAAAGAGACTTCTGTGATGCTTGAAATCAAAGTTCTTTTTTGGGTTCGGCAGGATTTTTACACACACCCCGGTGGGGATTCGACTCAGGCGCTATCCATGCTGAACGCTCTGAGGGGGATGTCTATCGACGTGGAAATCTCGCAAGACATAAATATTTCACTGAAAAAGTTTACTCATGTGTTTATCTGGCATCTAACGCGAATCCAAGATTCGTGGTATTACTGCCGTAAAGCCAAAGATGCCGGAAAAAAAGTTATTCTGGTGGATACCTATTGGCCCATGCCTGCAGAGCTCCCCCTCTTTTCTAGGCGTCGCCTTGCGTTCTTTTATCTCAAAACCTGCCTGCGTCTTCTTATAAATATTCATGTTGCAACAACGAGGAACATGATCCTTGCATTGCTCAAGCATGGCTGTCGCGCAGCCCAACAAGAGTTACTTTGCAGAGTGGATGCACATATTGTCAATTCAGAGGCAGAGAAGAATCTTCTAACATTTTATATCAGTGATATACCTATCTTTGTCATGCACAATATACCACCGATGGACAGACAAAACACACACTCTGAACGCTGGAATGACGTGATTTGCGTAGGTCATTTTTGCCCCAGAAAAAATCAGAAATTCCTTATTAGTGCTTTGAAAACAACAGGACTGCGTGCCATGTTCTGCGGAGGATGTCGTCCAATGCACATTTTATATTATCTTGCTTGCCTGTGGCATGGAAGAGACCGGCACTCATTCATGGGACATCTACCTAATGAACAAGTCTGGCACTTTTTATGTGCCTCACGGGTCAACATTTGCAGCAGCGTGGCTGAAACGCCCGGCATTGCTAATCTGGAGGCGATGCAGGCAGGTTGTGTTTCAGTACTTCCCGATCTACCACCTGTGCGTGAATATTTCGGCAACAACGCGCAATATTTCACCCCAGGAGATCCCTTCTCGCTGAGAGGAGCACTCACAAGAGCATTGAGTATGCCGACATTTGAATGCATAAGTTACTCCCAGAAGTCCATGCTTGATGAACTACGCTATATTGCAGAGAAAATGGGGATAGCCCCCAAAGGAAACTCCTCTTTCAAAGTTGAAGAATCATTTGATTAGGATATCAATCAGTAAGAATTGCTCACCGTTAAAGAGCATCCGGTATAACTTTTGATTTTGTTAAGATATGGATTTTACCGCAACCATTGGATGCCATTTAGGAACGAATTTTTGGTGTATGTCTAGAAAAATATTAAGATGATGCCTTATTTTTTAGACAGGCTCAATAGAGTATATAGAAGAACAGAGCGGTTTCTGCGTCCCTTTTTTATTTGATTAACCGTAAGTTGATGGGGACCTGCACATGTTTCACTAATTGCTGGTCTCCCTTTTTGCCTGAACAAACGAGCCAGCTACTCATAGGGATCTAGACGGATGCCAAGGGAAGGTCTCTACTTCGTCCATCTCACCATCGCCTCTTACGAATTCTTTATATCAATCCGCTAGCTAAGCCGGGGCCCCTGAAGTTTGACAATTCCCCAGAACAGTAAATCTTCTTGCCCGAACCTCTCGAAGTAGAACAAGGTTTTTTTTGGTAGAGCAATCACAAAGGTTAAATCATACATCGTAGGCGAATAGCAAAAAGTGCTTTGAGCAGTCTCCGTGTTTCAGGCCCATGGTTCTGCCGGGGAGCTTTTACAGTCTTTGAAGGGGCAGGAAAAACTTTCTCCTCCCCTCCCCAACATTTTCTACCTTCGCCCTCTGAACTGCCGCTTGTCGCCCACCCTGATGGTGACGCGCTCGCGGTCGAAATATTCGAGAAGCGGGATGACGTACTTGCGGGAAAGGCCGCCGGAAAGCTCCTTGAACCCGGCGGGATCGAGATCGTCATGTGAGCCGAACCACGCCTGCATCCGAGCCTTGAGTTCCTGAATGACGGGGCCGTGGAAATACAGGCCGTCCTTGACCTTCACGAGGCTGCCGTCCTCGCAGAGCAGCTTGAGCACCGGAGCCGCGGCTTTGGCGTCGACGCTGAGCTCCTCAAGGACATCCTTGAGGTTCGGCGGCGTGAATGCGCCGTCCACATGCGCCTTGAGCAGTGCGTCGCGCAGCCCGGCCTGATCGGACTTGAGGGAGACGGTGTGTGAGGCCATGCGGATGACGTCGCCCTCGGAAACCAGCTCGCCCGAACGCAGCAGGCGCTCCACGACGAAGAAAGCCAGCTTCGGCGGGATACCCTTGCTCCACGCCTCGCGGCCCGTGCCGCCGGAGAGGAGCGTGCCGCGCGCCATGCCCTGCTTGAGCGGTTCCTTTTTATGGAAGGCATCGGCCACGGCAAGGCAACGCTTGGCAAGTTCGGCGGAAGCGCCGGCGGCGACGTAACCTTTTTCCTCACGGTCGAAGCAGAAAATTTTCCCCTTGCCGGAAAGCGCCTGCAATACTTTGTCGAGCCGCTTGGAATCGAGGTTGGTCAGCACGGAAAGCTGCGCGAGGTTCGCGCCGCGATTCCCGGCCAGCTCGATCTGCATACGGACGCGATCCTCGTCGGAAGCGTCCTCAAGGCCGAGCAGGGAGGCGACGCGATCGGGCGTGGCATCCCGGCGGCGCAATCCGGCGCTGATCGGGTCGAGCACCACGCCGCCCGCTACGGTACGCAGCGGCGAAAAGGCCCGCACGACGCAGTGGTCGCCGAACACGCCCACCAGCGGCTCGTCAAGCCGGACTTCGCACAACGCGGTTTCGCCGGGGCCGAGTTTGTCGCGGTCGAGGAAATAGAGCCGGGCGGCGATTTCGCGGGCTTCGTGGTGGAAATGGATTTCGGCGCGGTGGCGCAGGGCGCGGGGCGAGGAACCAAGGCAGGTCAGCCGCACCAGCCAGCGATCGGAAGGGAACAGCGTTCCCGGCAGGGCCAGCACGTCGCCGCGCTCCACATCCGCCACATCCAGACCTTGCAGGTTGACGGCGGTACGGTGGCCGGATTCCGCCACTTCCACGGATTCCCCGTGGCTTTGCAGGCTGCGGGCGCGGGTAGCGAGTTTTTTCGGGAGCAGTTCCAACGCGTCGCCCACTTTGACCGAGCCTGAAATCATGGTTCCGGTAACGATAGTCCCGTGACCCTTCAAAGTGAATACGCGGTCTACGGGCAGGCGGAACAGATCGGTCCGGCGGCGGGGCGCGAGTTCCTTTTCCTGTTTGACGATATAGTCACGGAGTTTGTCCACGCCTTCGCCGGTCTGGGACGACACCGGGAACAGCGGCGCGCCTTCGAGGAACGTTCCTTTGAGGAATTCGGAAATGTCCTCGACGGCGAGTTCGAGCAGCTCGGGATCGACCATGTCGATTTTGGTCACGGCGACGAGGCCATGCTTGATCCCAAGCAGGGAGCAGATTTCGAGGTGCTCGCGCGTCTGCGGCATGACGCCTTCGTCCGCGGCGACGACCAGCATCACGAAGTCGATGCCCGACGCGCCCGCGACCATATTCTTGACGAATTTTTCATGGCCGGGCACGTCCACGATGCCGAGCCGTCCGCCGCCGGGCAGGTCGCAGAACGCGAAGCCGAGCTCGATGGTGATGCCCCGGCGTTTTTCCTCTTCGAGGCGGTCGCAGTCGATCCCGGTCAGCTTGCGCACGAGCGAGGTTTTACCGTGGTCGATGTGACCCGCCGTTCCCATTACGATAGCCATAGCAATGCCTCCGGCGGCCGGGCTGCCGCCCGGACCCGCGCCTCCCGGCGGGCCGGGGGAAATGATTTCCCCCGGACCCCCTCAGTGCCGCCGTGCGGCCTTCAGCCGAAGCGTCGCTTCGTCCGAAGGCCGCATGGCGGGCCTGTGGGCGTCAGGAGTTTCCGCTTTTGAAAGTGAAAAGAACGAAAAGGCCGCTCCGGGGAACTGTCGCCTGAAAGCAAGGGGCCGCGCGGCCCGGGACGCCGCTTGCCCCGTTTGCAAAAGTCTTTGGAAGGAGAGGGATGGGGTTTGGGGAAGGGAGAGGGAAGCTTTTCTTCAGAAAAGTTCCCCTCTCCCTTCCCCAAGTTTCCGTTACTTGCTCAATACGTTGCCGATGCCGAGGATGCCCGCCTCGTCGAAATCCTTGCCGATGAGCTGCATACCGACCGGGAGGCCGTCCGCTTCGCCCACGGGGAACGAGAGGCCGGGGAGCCCGGCGAGGTTCAGGGACACTGTGTAGATGTCCATGAGGTACATCTTGAGCGGATCATCAATGATGGAGCCGAGCTTCCACGCCGTGACCGGGGAGACGGGGCCGAAAAGGGCGTCGCAGGAGCCGAGCGCGTTCAGGTAGTCCTGGCGGATGAGGCGGCGGACCTGCGCGGCCTTCTTGTAGTAGGCGTCGTAGTACCCGGCGGAAAGGACGTAGGTGCCGAGCAGGATGCGGCGCTGGACTTCCTGCCCGAAGCCTTCGCTGCGGGAACGGCAGTAGAGGTCGTCGAGGTTTTTGGGCTCGGCGGCACGGTAGCCGTAGCGCACACCGTCGAACCGGGAGAGGTTCGAGCTGGCTTCGGCCATCGCTACGATATAATAGGCCGCGATCGCGTGGCGGGTCGCGTGGGGCAGGGATACGTCCACGAGTTCCGCGCCGAGATCGCGGGCACGAGCAAGGGCGTCTTGGCACGCCTTGGCTACCGGGCCGTCCAGCCCTTCGGCCATGAATTCACGGGGCACGCCGAGGCGTACGCCCTTAAGGTCGGAACGGGAAAAATCGGCGTAGCCGTCCACGGGGCGCGGCGAAGACGTGGAGTCGCGCTTGTCGTGCCCGGCTATGACGGAAAGCACGAGGGCGGCGTCTTCCACTGTGCGGGTCAGCGGGCCCACCTGATCGAGCGAGGAACCGTAGGCGATGACGCCGTAGCGGGATACGCGCCCGTAGGTGGGTTTGAGGCCCACGCAGCCGCACAGGGCTGCGGGCTGGCGGATGGAGCCGCCGGTGTCCGTGCCGAGGGAGGCGTAGCACTGGTTCGCGGCGACGCTGGCGGCCGAGCCGCCGCTGGAGCCTCCGGGGATGCGTTCTGGATCGCGGGGGTTGCGGGTCGGGCCGAAGGCGGAGTTTTCCGTGGAGGAGCCCATGGCGAACTCGTCCATGTTGTTCTTGCCGATGATGACCGCCCCGGCTTCCTTCAGGCGTTCGACCACGAAGGCGTCATAAAACGGATTGAAGCCGCCGAGGATTTTGGAACCGGCTGTGGTGCGCGTGCCCTTGGTGACGATGGCGTCCTTGACCGTGACGGGTACGCCCCAGAGGGGCTTGGAGGCGTCCGGGCCCTGCGCGTCGAGGGTGCGGGCCTCTTCAAGAGCCTGTTCACGCACGGTGATCAGGGCATGGATGGATGGTTCCGTCTCGGCGATGCGGTCGAGGCAGGCTTTGGCCACGGCTTCGGCGGAGACGTCGCCCCCGGCGAGGCGCGCGCGGATTTCGGCAAGGGAGGCTTGGATCAGATCAGACATGGGACGCTCCTAGACGATGCGGGGCACGACGAAGAACTGCCCGTCGGTTTCCGGGGCGTTGGCGAGAACGTCCGAATGCATGTTTTTCTGGACCGGCTCGTCGGCCCGGTAGGGCGTGGAGTGCTCCACAGGGCTGTACAGCGGCTCGACGGCGCTGGTGTCCACTTCGGCGAGAATATCCATATACGCAATGATGTCGGCGCATTGTTCTCCGAATTTGGCGAGCGTGCCTTCTTCGGGGGCGAGGCGGGCAAGTCTCGCAAGGTGCGCCATGCGATCCGTGGTGAGCATGAGGAGAACCTTTCGGCTAGAGGTTGGCAAAAAGAAAAAATTACCATCGGCGGTCACAGGTGGTCAAGGCTCACCCCATATGATGAAATGACGCTGAGTTACGTTGTTTTATGGTTGAGGTGGAGGCGTTTTTTCTCTAGACTCGCCTTCGCACCCTTTTATGAGGAGAATCCGCATGGCGGCATCGAAGCGCAGATCGGGCTTTACTCTTATTGAAATCATTTCGGTTTTGGTCATCCTCGGCATCCTTACCGCGGTGGCCGTGCCGAAATATTATGATTTGCAGGCTCAGGCCCGAGTCAAGGCTGCCCTTGTTGCCGTTCAGGAAGCGCAGGCCCGCATCAACTTGCTTTTCGCCCAAGAAATACTGAGCGGACGTCTGACGGATTGCAAAAAATTCAATGTGACCACGCTCCACAGCCAGAGCAATATCGGGAACAACTACAATTTTTCCATCGTTGACAGCGATGACGGCACGCAAGGGGCCGGTACGGTGGGCATGTGGCGCGTCTATCTTAAAAACGGCTTCAAGAATACGAATGTGCGGAGACAGGATGAGGTGAATGTGCTTATCCCTCCGAACGAGGACTGGTATGTCATCAACGGAAGTTCTAATTCTCAAGCCTCGGGTTACGTGAAAGACAAAACATCCTACCCCGTCCCAAGTGAGTTGAAGTCGTTGTTCGTGCTGTCGCTTCCGAGTTGCGAGTAGCGGAAAACAAAAGAGGAACGCCAATGGCGTTCCTCTTTTGTTTGAATATCTTCCATCAGGGATTCGATAAGGTCAAAAGTCTTTGAAGGGGAGGGATGGGGTTTGGGGA
>PPYF01067446.1_pt1 | contig 16017 bp, 9 predicted proteins | sample 1559871 | NCBI WGS metagenome assembly PPYF01 (sample SAMN08240021, study PRJNA423297) | Human gut metagenome, whole genome shotgun sequencing project.
CCGAAGATTGCTACAACACCTGCCTTGTATAAGAAGTCATAGTCTTGAGCGGGGATAACACCACCGGCGATGACCAAAATATCTTCACGACCTAATTTCTTTAATTCTTCAATAATCTGCGGGATCAGTGTCTTGTGTCCGGCAGCCAATGAAGAAACACCTACTACATGAACGTCGTTTTCCACTGCGTCACGAGCAGCTTCGGCAGGAGTTTGGAACAACGGTCCCATATCTACGTCGAAACCACAGTCGGCATAACCTGTTGCAACTACTTTTGCACCACGGTCGTGTCCGTCCTGTCCCATCTTGGCAATCATGATACGCGGACGGCGGCCTTCCTTCTTTGCAAATTCTTCGGTCAGTTCGCAAGCTCTTGCGAAGTCTGTATCCTTTTTACTTTCTGATGAGTACACGCCTGATATAGTTCTGATTACTGCTTTATAACGTCCTACAATTGTTTCACAAGCATCCGAAATCTCGCCCAAGGTAGCACGGACATGAGCTGCCTCTACAGCCAGTTCCAGCAAATTGCCTTTACCTGTCTTTACACATTCGGTGATGGCTGCCAAAGCTTTGTCTACTTCTGCTTGATTGCGGCCTTCTTTCAAACGCTTCAGATTTTCAATTTGTTCCAAACGTACAGCTGTATTGTCTACTTCAAGGATATCGATAGGATCCTCTTTTTCCAAACGATATTTGTTAGTGCCTACAATTGTCTGGGCACCGGAGTCGATACGGGCCTGAGTACGTGCCGCAGCTTCTTCAATACGCATTTTGGGTACTCCGGTTTCGATAGCTTTCGCCATACCATGACCAGCCCGAAGTCTGGGAATGGGTACGCAATGCCAGTGATTTCGGATTCTTCGGGTTGAACTGCTTGACAATTTTAGCCCACAGCATACGTGCCGCACGCATTTTGGCAATTTCCATAAAATGATTCATGCCGATAGCCCAGAAGAATGACAGACGCGGAGCGAATGCATCGATGTCTATACCTGCGGCTACTCCGGCCCGAAGATATTCCAAACCGTCAGCCAGTGTATAAGCCAATTCAATATCTGCTGTGGCACCTGCTTCCTGCATGTGGTAGCCCGAGATGGAGATGGAATTGAACTTAGGCATTTTTTGTGAGGTATATTCAAATATGTCAGAGATGATCTTCATGGAAAAGGCAGGTGGATAAATATAAGTGTTACGCACCATAAACTCTTTTAAGATATCATTCTGGATGGTTCCGGCCATTTCTTCCAATTTGGCTCCCTGTTCCAAACCTGCATTGATATAGAATGCCATGATGGGAAGTACGGCACCATTCATGGTCATGGAAACAGACATCTTGTTCAAAGGAATACCATCGAACAAAACTTTCATATTTTCCAATGAGCAAATAGACACGCCTGCCTTACCTACGTCACCTACTACACGTTCATGGTCGGGGTCATAGCCGCGGTGTGTCGGAAGGTCGAATGCGACAGACAAGCCTTTCTGGCCTGATGCCAAATTACGGCGATAGAATGCATTACTTTCTTCGGCAGTGGAGAAACCTGCGTATTGGCGGATAGTCCAAGGACGGAAAGTGTACATCATGGAGTACGGGCCGCGAAGATAAGGAGGAATACCTGCTACATAGTTCAAGTGCTCCATGCCTTCCAAATCTTCTTTAGTGTAAACAGGCTTCACATTGATGTGTTCCGGCGTTTTCCAGTCGGCGGTGATGCCATTTTCTTTTTGCCATTCCATACCATTCTGAGGTTGAAATCCGGCATATATATCTATATTTTTAAAATTCGGTTTCATTGTTCTTCCTTACTTAATTCCTAACTTAGCGTTGTATTCTTTCAATGTGTCCAATACGTTGACACGTACATGGATAAAGTTTTCGATGCCTGCGGCTTTCAGCTCTTCCATACAAGCAGGAGCACCTGCAACAATGAAAATAGCTCGTCCGTCCAATGCCTTGAATGCAGGAATAGCATATTCTGCGTATTCATCATCGCTGGAACAGATAACTACGATGTCTGCACCGGCTTTCATAGCTGCTTCGACACCGGCCTCTACTGTGGGGAAGCCCAAATTGTCGATTACTTCGTAACCGGCACAAGCCAGGAAGTTGCATGAGAATTGGGCACGTGCTTGACGCATGGCCAGATTACCGATAGTCAGCATAAATGCTTTCGGACGTTTGCCGGATTTCTCTGTCTGCAAACGAAGTGCTTCAAACTGGCTGGCAGCACGGTCGAAGTTTAATGTGGCAAACGGCTTTTCACAGCTGTCATGATTACCTCCACAACAACATTTGGCTTCTACAGGAGCCTTTTCGCCTGCTTTTTCATTGAAGTTAGGATATTGGTTGGTACCCAGTAGAATTTCTTTGCGTTTTGAAACGGAATCGTGGCGGGCCTTGTTGCTTGCGTTGATCGCTTCCTGTACTTTTCCTGCTTTGACTGCTTCCAGCATTCCTCCTTCGTCTTCTACTTTCAAGAATAATTCCCATGCCTGTGTGGCAATAGAAATTGTTAAATTTTCAATAAAGTAAGAACCCGCGGCGGGGTCAACTACTTTGTTGAAATGACATTCTTCTTTTAGCAATAACTGTTGGTTACGGGCGATACGTTCAGAGAAGTCGTCCGGAGTTTCGTAAGTCTTGTCAAACGGGGTTACGGTGATGGAGTTGACTCCTGCCAAAGCGGCACTCATCGCTTCGGTTTGAGTGCGGAGCAGGTTTACATGTGCATCAAACAAAGTCAGGTTGAAAGTGGATGTTTCAGCATGTGCCACCATTTTGCAGGCACAGAGACAAGTACCGTCTTCCGCTTTGTTCGGACATTCGGGCTGGCGGTTGCATTGAGGATGATATTCTTTTACGATGTCCGCCCATAACATACGTGCTGCGCGGAACTTGGCAATTTCCAGAAAATAGTTGGAACTGATGCCGAAATTGAATTTTATTTTCTTGGCAGCCAGTGCGGCAGGAACTCCTGCTTCTACCAGCTTGCTCAGATATTCGTTACCCCAGGCCAATGCATAGCCCAGTTCTTGTGAAATATAAGATCCGGCATTGTTCAGTTCTATCGCATTGACACAGATACAACGGAATTTAGGTAGCGGAGCCAGTACTTCTACCAATTCTTTGGCAGTAGTGATGAAATTGCTAAGGTCTTTGCCTTTTACCATCATTTTACCCATAGGGTCATAGTTGACGGAGCCTTGCAACTTGGTCAGGTCGTATCCTTTCTTTTGGAAGTAAGCAACCAATAATTTGGCTAATTCCACCGTATGTCCTTGGCAAGTGGAGAAGTTTAACTCAATGCATTCCGCACAGATATCATTCAATAATGTTTCGATATATTCAGGACTGAGGTCTTTCTTCTTTACGTAGAATCCCAATGAGTCAACACCTTTGTTCAAAATATCCAGTGCTTTAGCATTAGCCTCTTTAGGGCATTCTACTTTGATTTCCTGACGCACGAACCAAGTATTGTCGTTTTTCTTCGTGCCTCTTACATAGGGGAATTCTCCGGGTAGTCCTTCAGTTGTTTTCAAACCTTCCAGATCTTCCTGGCGATAAAATGGTTTTACTTTAAAACCTTCGTTGGTTCTCCAAACCAATTTCTTTTCAAAATCAGCGCCTTTCAAGTCGGCTGTAATCTTTTCCATCCACTGTTCCGTAGAAACGGCTGGGAAGTCCGAAAAGAGTTTCTCTTTACTATCTGCCATAGTTTATTCGGTATTAATATTTAAGAATTATATCACATACTTTTTCAATAGTACGGGCAAATATACTAAAACCTTTTAAATAGAATCCTTTTTTTAGCTATTTTCATAAAGGAGAAAGAGAGGTTTCTGTCATTTTGTTAAGTGACGAAAACAAAAGATGTTCTTATTGCAAAGTGGATATTGCAAAATAAATAGGAATCATGAAATAATAGTTTTCAAATTGTTGGGCTGAGTGAGGGGAATTCATTAATTTTGCGGCAATTTATAAAAACATAGTATTATATCATGGACTGGTTACAAAATCTATTATTTGATGAAAACTCAATAGCGCATATCGTGCTGCTTTATTCCTTTGTGATTGCAGTAGGAGTGTTGCTGGGAAAAATTAAATTTTTCGGGGTATCGTTAGGTGTTACTTTTGTTTTGTTTACCGGTATTGTCTGCGGACATTTCGGCTTAACGGGGAATACACAGATACTTACATTTTTACAGGATTTCGGACTGATATTGTTCGTGTTTTGTATCGGACTTCAGGTAGGTCCTTCTTTTTTCTCTTCCTTTAAGAAAGGAGGGATTGCTATGAATCTAGTGGCAATGGGGATTGTCGCATTGAACATTGCTGTGGCTGTGGCTTTGTATTATGGTTTGAACGGCCGGATAGAGTTGCCTATGATGGTGGGTATTCTTTGTGGTGCCGTAACGAACACGCCGGGACTGGGTGCTGCCAACGAAGCGTTGAGCCAGCTGAATTACAGTGGCCCGCAGATAGCGATGGGATATGCGTGCGCTTATCCGTTGGGAGTGCTGGGTATCATTGGTTCTATTATTGCTATCCGCTACATTTGCCGGATTAATTTGAAAAAGGAGGAAGAGGATATCGCTAAAGAAGAAGCTGCAAATCCTCATCTGACTCCTCGTATGATGCACCTGGAAGTACATAATGAGGCGTTGGCAGGAAAAACGTTGCTTCAGGTCAGAGACTTCATGGGGCGTGACTTTGTTTGTTCACGTATATTGCAGAACGGTCATGTCAGTATTCCTAATCGTGATACTGTCTTCCATCTTGGTGATCAGTTGTTTGTGGTTTGTGCAGAGGACGATGCGGAAGCCATTATTGCTTTTATCGGTCCTAAAATTGAAGTGGATTGGGAAAAGCAGGATACTCCGATGGTATCCCGCCGTATTTTGATTACACAACCTAAAATGAATGGTAAGCAATTGGGTGAGTTTCATTTCAGTAGTATGTATGGTGTGAATGTGACCCGTGTCAACCGTTCAGGTATGGATATTTTCGCTTCACGTAACTTGACCTTGCAGGTAGGTGACCGTGTAATGGTGGTAGGTCCTCAGGATGCGGTAGAACGTGTTGCCAATTTGATGGGTAACTCATTGAAACGTTTGGATCATCCTAATATCGTGACTATTTTTGTGGGTATTTTCCTGGGTATTTTCTTTGGTAGTCTGCCTATTGCGTTTCCAGGTATTCCTACTCCGGTAAAATTGGGTTTGGCTGGTGGTCCGTTGATTGTATCTATTTTGATAGGTCGTTTCGGATATAAATTGAAATTAGTGACTTATACCACTATGAGTGCCAATTTGATGTTGCGTGAAATTGGTATTGCTTTGTTCCTTGCCAGTGTGGGGATAAAGGCTGGTGCGAATTTTGTGAATACGGTTGTCGATGGAGATGGTTTGTTGTATGTGGGTTGTGGTTTCCTTATTACAGTTATACCTTTATTAATAATGGGAGCGGTTGCACGCTGGCATTACAAGATGAATTATTTCATGTTGATGGGGCTTATTGCAGGTAGTAACACAGATCCCCCCGCATTGGCGTATTCTAATCAGACAGCAGGTAATAATGCTCCGGCGGTAGGTTATTCTACTGTGTATCCGGTGTCCATGTTCCTTCGTATTCTGACTGCCCAATTATTGATATTAATATTGGCAAGCTGATATTGGTAAAAAGTATAAAAACAATAAAGTATAAAACTTGTAGGAGGGGGTGTCAAAAAATTATTAAAGATCTTGGCTGGTGTGCGGCAACCTAGTCGTGGAAAGGTGTCGGCTCCTAAGGATTGTGTGATAGCTTATCTTCCCCAGCATCTGATGACAGAGGATGGGCGTACTGTATTCGAGGAAGCTTCTCAGGCATTCGCGCATCTTCATGCTATGGAGGCAGAAATAGAAGCCATAAATAAGGAACTTGAAACACGTACCGATTATGAAAGTGATTCATATATGGAGTTAATCGAGAAGGTTTCTGCCATGAGTGAGAAGTTTTATTCCATTGATCTTACTCATTTTGAAGAAGATGTGGAAAAGGCTTTGCTGGGACTTGGTTTTATGCGTGAGGACTTCAATCGCCCTACCAGTGATTTCAGCGGTGGCTGGCGTATGCGTATTGAGTTAGCTAAATTATTGCTCCAGAATCCGGATGTATTATTATTGGATGAGCCCACCAATCATCTTGATATTGAATCCATCCAGTGGTTGGAGGATTTCTTGGTCAATAGTGCCAAAGCGGTAATTGTCATCAGCCACGACCGTAAATTTGTAGATAATATCACGACCCGTACCATTGAAGTAACGATGGGACGTATCTATGATTATAAAGTGAATTACTCCCAATATCTGATATTGCGTAAAGAACGTCGCGAGCAACAGATGAAGCAATATGAGGAGCAGCAGAAGATGATACAGGAAACCAAGGATTTCATAGAACGGTTCAAAGGAACTTATAGCAAAACTTTGCAAGTGCAGAGCCGTGTGAAGATGCTTGAGAAATTAGAATTGGTTGAAGTGGACGAAGAAGATACCTCAGCATTGCGGTTGAAATTCCCGCCTTCTCCGCGAAGTGGAAATTACCCGGTCATTATGGACGGGGTAGGAAAGACCTATGGTGATCATGTGGTTTTCAAGAATGCCTCATTGACCATCGAGAGAGGGGATAAAGTGGCTTTTGTGGGCAAGAACGGTGAAGGTAAGTCTACTTTGGTAAAATGTATCATGCGTGAGATAGAGCATGAAGGGACTTTGACGCTGGGACACAATGTGCAGATTGGTTATTTTGCTCAGAATCAAGCCTCTTTGTTGGACGAGAACCTCACGGTCTTTCAAACGATAGATGATGTGGCGAAAGGGGAGATCCGTAATAAAATACGAGACTTGCTGGGTGCATTTATGTTTGGCGGCCCCGAAGCTTCCATGAAGAAGGTGAAAGTGCTCAGTGGTGGAGAACGTACTCGTCTTGCCATGATCAAACTATTGTTAGAACCGGTGAATCTGTTGATTTTAGATGAGCCTACCAATCACTTGGATATGAAAACCAAAGATATCCTGAAACAAGCTTTGATGGATTTTGACGGTACATTGATTGTTGTATCTCATGATCGTGACTTTTTGGACGGATTAGTGACGAAAGTGTATGAATTTGGGAATAAAAAGGTAAAAGAACATCTTTGTGGTATCTATGAGTTCCTGGAAACAAAGAAAATGGAAAGTTTGCAGGAGTTGGAAAAATAAATTAGCTTTGTATCTGTTAACTTTGGATTGGATGTGGAGATGCAAACAATTTCTATAGATATAAATAAAGTACAAAAAGGAGACGAGACGGAGTTTCGTCTTCTTTTTAATCTTTTCTATCCTCGTCTGATGTCTGTAGCTTGCCGTTTTGTGCCTGAACATATTGCCGAAGATATTGTACAAAGTGTCTTTGTCATGTATTGGGAGCAGAAGTCCGCTTTGATACCCAATGCCATTCATTCTTTCCTTTATAAATGCACACAGAATAATTGCCTGAATTATCTGAAGCACCAAGCTGTTGTGCTGGGGCATGAGGAGGAGGTACGTCTGGCGGAAGAACGCATGGCCTTTCAGCTGGCAGGATCGGACGCCAACGAATTGTGGAATGAGGTGGTTGAGCGTGATATCCGGAAATTGTTGAAAGCTTCCATCTCTAAATTACCTCCTAAATGTCGTCAGGCTTTCGAATTGTCTTACTTTAAAGAGATGACTTATAAAGAGATAGCGGAGGCTATGCATATTTCATCCCGTACGGTGGAAGAACATGTACAGAAAGCCACAAAATTCTTGAGAGAGGATTTGAAGGAGGTATTGTTCTGTCTGTTGTTTTTGCTTCGTTAATACCTTCATGCAGGCTTTTTCTGGAGTCTGTAAAAAATAAAATGCAAAAAAAGCATTTTTTTTTCTTTTTAACCCCGTAGTTCCTTCTAGGTTAATTGTCTTAATAATGAAAGACAATAAAGAAAGTAAATGAAGGACGAAATTTTAATTCGATATATCAATAAGCATTGTACTGCAACCGAAGAAAAAGAGATTTTAGAGTGGTTGAAAGAGAAAGATAACCGTCAGCGTTTATTTGAGCTGGAGCAAATCTGGGGACTGAAAGCTGAAATGCGTTTTTCGGATAAAGGACGTATGGATGAAGCTTATCGGCAACTGAGCAGACAACTTGGCTTGAGTGGGCAGATAGAGAAAAGAGAGAAACCGATACAGAGATTTACCGTCAGGGAATGGTGGAAGTATGCGGCTGTGTTGGTTGCTGTTTGTCTTTTTGCGACAAACTTGTTCTATATCACGAAAGAGGAACCGGAAGCATACAATACGGTAGTGGTTCCGAAAGGCCAACGGGTTTCTTTATTGCTGAGTGACGGGACAACAGTCTGGCTGAACGCTGAGAGCCGTTTTTCTTATCCGGCTAAGTTCTCGGAAAAATATAGAACGGTCACATTGGAAGGAGAGGGCTATTTTGAGGTGGCACATAATCCCAAATGTCCGTTTACGGTGAAATTGCCGATGTTGAATATCAGGGTGTTGGGTACAAAATTTAATGCAAAAGCCTATTTGGATGAACCGAGTTGGATTACTTTGAAAGAAGGTTCGGTAGAAGTATCAACCTTAGATGACAGAAGTAAGGAAAGAATGTCGCCCAATGACCAGGTATATTACACCGTTAGTGATGGCTTGGTGTTAATAAGGAATTCGGCGCAGGCAAATGTGGATAGTTGGACTACTGGTGACCTGAGATTCGACAATAAGACTTTGAAAGAAATGGCAAAGGTTATAGAACGTCGGTATGATGTGAAAATCAGGATTATGGATAGTTCGCTGGTTGAAGAATATTTCACTTGCCATTTTAGGAAAGACTTGACCATAGCCCAGGCGATGGAATTGTTGAAAGAAACCAGACGGGTGGATTATAGAATTGAAAAGAAAACGGTATACCTATATAAAAAATAACAGTATGTGAAACTTTGAAAAACAACGGATGCCTATGAAGTAAAACCTTTGCAAAAAATGAAGGGTCGAAGACGCACCACCATCTTTCGACCCGGATTAATGAGTAACCTTATAATTTATTACAAACTAATCAATTACAAATGTATGGATAATATTATGAAATGCACGCCATTGGGTGAGCAAAAATCACTATGGCTACGAAAAACATTGTTAATTATGAAATTCTTTGTTCTTTTTCTATTATTGGGAACTGTCCCGTGTTGGGCAGGCATCGCTTATTCACAGAATGTGAAGATGTCTTTGGACATGGAAAATACTACGGTGCATGACGTGATTAATGCTATTGAGAAAAAAGGAAATTTCTATTTTACCTATAATCTGAATCAAGTCAATGTCAATAGAAAAGTATCCATTAAAGTAGAAAATAAAACGATTAACCAGATTTTAGATCGGTTATTTTCAAAATCAGGTATCGATTATAAAATAGAAAATCGTCATATTGTATTATATAAGCAAGCAACTCCCGAAGTAGAAGCTGTGAAACAACAGAAATCTATAAACGGTATTGTAGCCGATGAGCAGGGTGAACCTATCATTGGTGCCAGTGTATTGGAAAAAGGTACTACAAACGGTACGATTACTGATTTGGATGGTCGTTTTACTTTATCTATCGGTAAGGGAACTGAATTGATTGTTTCTTATGTAGGTTATACCACAAAGACCGTGAAAATAGGTAATCAGTCTACTATAAAAATTGTATTAATAGAAGATACCAAGACATTGGATGAGGTGGTTGTAATTGGTTATGGTACACAGAAAAAGTCTGATGTTTCAGGTTCGGTAACATCAGTATCGGGTGATAAACTGTCTAAGATTCCTACTGCAAATGCAGAGATGGCATTGCAAGGTATGGCTCCGGGTTTGTCGGTAAACTTTGGCAGTGGTGCTGCCGGTTCTTCTGCCACTTTGCAGGTACGCGGTGTGACTTCTTGGAAAGATGATGATGGCGAGAACAGTGAAAGTAACGGTCCACTAGTGATTATCGATGGTGTTCCGGGTAATATGTCTTATCTTAATCCTGAAGATATTAAATCGATTTCCGTATTGAAAGATGCTGCTACTGCCGCTATCTATGGTTCACGTTCGGCAGCTGGTGTTATTTTGATTGAAACACATCGTGGTACGATGAATTCAGCTCCGAAGATTACTTTTTCCGGTTATTGGGGGTTGAGTGCCATGCCGAAGCGTCTGGAAGTTTGTAATTCAGCTGAGTTTATTAAAGTACGTAAGATGGCATTAATAAATGCAGGTACGGATGAAAGCCGCTGGCCTAAATATATCAGCGAGTACGAGAGAGACCCGAGTCAGTTTGCTGATACTGATTGGCAGAAAGAGTATTATCAACGTGGTTTTACACAAAAATATAACATTGGTTATACGGCAGGTAGTGCTAATTCCAATGTGTCTCTTTCTGCTTTCTATAGTAAGACGGACGGTGTGACTATTGCTACCGGAGATGAAAAGTTCGGTTTCCGTTTAAACTCTGATGTTACCCGTGGTAAGTTTAAAATGGGTGAATCTGTAAGCTATAGCCGTTGGTCGGCCGATTTGGAATCCAATTCGGGTTTCTCTTCCATTTATCAGGTGACGAATATGGAGCCGTTAGCGTTCCTTTATGATGAGAACAACGATGGTGGTTATGGTGGTGCCATCTCTGGTATGGGTATGTCTGATGCCGGTAATCAGGTTGCTTTTAATAAATTGATTGATAATACAAGCTCTACCGATTATATCGCAGCTTCCGGCTATTTGCAGTACGAGCCGATTAAAGGGCTTATCGTGAAATTCAATGCCAGCCGTAATATGTACTTTAGCAAATCTCGTCTTTTTACACCTACCTATGAGATTGGGGCGGCCAAACGAAACACGATGGCTAGTTTATCTGAATCACGTTCGCAGACAACCAACGATTTGTTGGAATTGACTGCTAATTATGACAAGACCATTGCTGAAATACACAATCTTTCTCTTTTATTGGGACTTTCTCAGGAAGAAAATAAGTATGAAGACCTTAGTGCTTCCGGTTCTGATTTTGAGAATAACAGTATGAGCTTGATGGGACATGCTAAAAGTAACTATTCTGTAGGTGGTACCAAGACCCGCAGTGCCCTCCGTTCTCTCTTTGGCCGTGTGAACTACAACTACATGATGCGTTATATGATTATGGCTTCTTTCCGTTATGATGGCTCTTCACGTTTTGCTAAAGGTAACAAGTGGGGGTTCTTCCCTTCTGTATCATTGGGCTGGAACATTGCTAATGAACCATTTTGGGAAAATTTGAAAGAAACTGTTTCCATGTTTAAACTCCGTTTGAGCTACGGTGCTTTGGGTAATCAGAACATAGGTCTTTATCGATATATTCCTACTTTGAGCTACAATACCCATGCATTGAACTATCCTTTTGATGGTCGTGAAACTTCCATGGGATATGCCATTACAGCTTTTCCATCCAGTAACATCAAGTGGGAAACGACGGTGTATAAGAATATCGGTGTAGACATTAGTTTATGGAACAATAAACTGGAGCTTTCTGCGGAAGCTTATATTAAGAACACCAGGGATATGCTTTCTAGCCGTAACATCAGTTTAGCTACCGGCTATAATTCTTCTATCTTGGTGAACGATGGTAAGTTGCGCACAACCGGTTTTGAAATGCAAGCCATTTATCATGGCAAAGCCGGAGGATTGAAGTATGATTTGGATTTGAATTTATCTCATTATAAAAGTGTGTTGAAATCTATGGCCAATCCTGACTATCTCTATGAATACGGTGCTTTGCGTACTTATGTAGGTGGTGAAATCGGTGAATTCTGGGTATATCAAACTGCCGGAATCTTCCAAAATCAAGCAGAAGTGGACGAATGGAACACAGCTCATGGCTATAAGGATCAAAACGGCAACTGGCAGCCTCTGCAGCCTGTGGCTAAGCCGGGTGATATCCGTTTCATAGATCAGAATGGAGATGGTATGCTTGATACAAACGACCGCGTGAAAGTGGGTAGTGGTACACCGAAGGTGTCATTGGGATTCAACATTAACTTGGCTTATAAAGACTTTGACTTGGTAGCCAATTTCTACGGTGACTTTGGTGCTAAGCGTTATAACTATACTAAATATCAGTTGGAGCGTATGGACCATGTGTTCAACTATGGTAAGAATGCCTTGAATGCTTGGACACCTGAAAATCCTGATACTGATATTCCACGTGCCGTGTCTGGTGACCCTAATAAGAACTCTCGTACTTCCACCCGTTTTGTGGAGAATGGTGACTATCTGCGTCTGAATAACTTGCAGATAGGTTATAATCTGCCGGTTAAATATTGTAAGAAAATGGGCTTGAGTAACCTGCGTATTTATGTAGGCGCTACCCGTTTGTTCACTATTACCAACTACAAAGGATATGATCCTTCAACCGGTTCTTCAGTCGGACAGATGGGATATGACTATGCAGCCATTCCTTTGAGTCGTGACTTTATGATGGGTCTTAAATTCGGTTTCTAATTAAATTTAATACGAAGATTATGAAATTCAAAAACATATTATTATATGCAGCTCTTCTGAGCGGAATGTCTTTTTCCTCTTGCACAGATTTCTTGGATGAAGACTCTAATCCCAATGCTTTATCACCTGGTATTTTCTGGAAAAGTGAAGGGGATATTATGAAAGGATTGACTAGTGTATACGGAGCGTTGCAGCCGAATGCATCTTGGGCGATACCATTTGAACGCTACATAGTAATAGACGGATACAGAAGTGATGAGATTACCCACAGAGATGATGTGACGAGTTGGATGAATATTTCATCATTCAATGTGGAACCCACTAACTCCGTAGTCAAGACGGAGTGGACTAATTTGTATAAAGGTATTAATTATGCCAATCAATGTTTGACCAACATTCCCACTGTACCTGGTGACTCGGAATCACTCAATGCCTTGAAGAAGCAGTCTATAGCCGAAGCCCGTTTTTTGCGTGCTTACTTTTATTATCGTTTGTATGTGAATTTTGGCGAGAGAGTTCCTATTTATAAGGAGGCATTGGCAGGTACGGATGAAGAGTTCTATCCGCCACAAGCCAATCCGGGAGAACTGGTAAGTCTGATTGAGACTGAACTGAAAGAAGTACAGAGCGACCTTCCCGAAAGTTATGAGGAAAGTGAAAAAGGACGTGTCACGCGTTATACGGCAGCTACGCTTATTTTTGACGATCCCGAGTGTCGTCCCTTTTATTATAAGAATGGAAAATCCTTTAAGGATTACCACAAAGAAGGAGAAATCTTCTGGCACAAATATGTTACTTATACCGAGGGTATGAGTGATTATTGGGACTATAGTTTCTTTAATGTTTCCGTTATCCGTTATGCCGATGTATTGTTGCTTTATGCAGAATGTCTAAATGACAAGGGTGAAACAACAGAGGCCATTAACATAATAAATAAGGTTCGTGCACGTGTCAATGTACCGGCATTGCCGCTTACCATGAGTAAAGCCGAAGTCTTGAAACATCTGCAAGACAAAGAACGTCCTTGCGAGCTGGCATTGGAAGGTTCGCGCTGGTATGACTTGGTTCGCTGGGGTATTGTAGAAGAAACGCTGAAAGCTCACAATAAACCGTTTGTTGAGAATTATGTAGATACCAAGCACCAGTTGTTTCCTATTCCTCATAGTGAATTTCTGTTGAATCCCGATTGGGAGCAGAATCCGAACTATAGCAAGTAATCTTGTTTGTATAATTTTGGAAGAACCGTTTATGAAACATTTATTTCCTATATATGGAATGTGTAGCATTCTTTGGCTGGGGGCATGTACCCCGGTCGCTACACAGCCGGAAAAGTCCCTGTTTACGACACAGGAAGATTTTCCCAATTTGTTGAATGTGAAAAATGTACCGGAACAACCTGTAGATGGGGATCTCAATTTGTTCTCTGATCTGGGTGCATGGAGTGGCTATGCATTGCCAGTAAACCAAAGCAGGGCATTTGCGGGTGCCTTCATCGGGCCTATGACGATGCATGGAAGAGGATGGATTGCCCAAACGTTGGCACAGCCTACGTTGGTGGTTAATGGTGAAAAGTACGACTTGGTCCGTAATATGCAGACAGCCAAGTATCTACCTGGAAAGTTGGTACAACATTTTAAAGATGCGCGGTTGGAATTCACTACTGAGTTGTGTTTTGCCACTTCACGCACTGCTTTTGTACGTTCTGTTATTACAAATCTTAGTGACACACCTTTGAATGTGTCGCTGACTTGGAGTGGCGGTGTTTTTGAAGAGAATACTACTGCCACTAAGGTGGATAAGGGCGTTCGGTTCCATTATCCGTTCTACGGTCGCCGTTGGGGAACCAATCGCCAGATTATCACACTGCGTAACGAACCGCCGGTAGACGAGGTGACGGCTACCGTGCTTTTCCATACAGCCGATGAAGTGATGACTGTGGGGAACGACAGTTTGCAAGTTGTTGAGAAGAGTGACTATTTGCTGCAATCCGGCAAAAGTTATACTTCGGAATACAGCCAGACACTGACCTTGAAAGGCGAAGAGGCAGATAAGGAGTATGTTGCAATAAAATCCATACCTTTTGATCAATGTTTTGCCGAGAATGCGCAGCGTTGGAATCAGGGGCTTCAACGGATACTGTCTGCCGACAGTCCTTATATGAAAGAAAACGCTTACAGGAACATTGCTGTGAAAGCATTGATGACGTTGAACTCCAATTGGCGTACTCCTGCCGGTGATATCTTCCATGGTTGTAGTTTCCCTTCCTATACAGGATTCATCGGTGGATGTTGGTCGTGGGATGCTTGGCAAATTGCATCGGGTAATGTGTACTATAATCCCGAAGGGGCCAAGAGTGAAATGCTTTCTTTGTTCGATTATCAGGCAGAGAATGGTATGGTTCCTGATTTTATCGGTTATAATAAGGCACGTAACAATTGGCGCGACTCCAAACCTCCTGTAGCATCATGGGGAGCCATGAATGTCTATAAGGTTACAGGAGACAAAGCGTTCTTGGACGAAATATTTGATAAATTGTATAAGTTCCATCAATGGTGGTATGCTGAGCGTGACCACGATCACAATGGCATTTGCGAATATGGTTCTACTGATGGTACACTGATTGCGGCGGCTTGGGAGAGCGGCATGGATAACGGTGTGCGTTTTGATGACACCCAGATGCTAAAGAATGAGATGGAGAAAGCTTGGTCGATGGATCAGGAGAATATTTGTTTGAATTCCTTCCTTTATGTAGATAAACTGACACTTTCGGAAATGGCTTCTATCTTGGGAAAGCAGGAGCTTTCTGAACAGTTGGCTAAGGAGGCTGAGGTAATCAAGCTGTATGTACAGACTAAAATGTATGACAGCGAGAGTGGTTTCTTTTATGATATTCGTTTGAATGACCGTACACCTGTCAAGGTGATGGGGGCTGAGGGGTGGTTGCCTTTGTGGGCAGGTATTGCTACCCCGGAACAAGCCGAGAGTGTGAAGAACATCATGATGGATGAAAAACATTTCAACTCTTACCTGCCGCTAGGTACTCTTGATGTAAGTCATCCTGCATTGCGTCCTACTTTCGGTTATTGGCGTGGTCCGGTTTGGTTTAACCAGGTATATTTTGGTATAACCGGATTGAAGCGCTACGGATATGTGGAGGAAGCCGACTTGCTGACTCGCAAGTTCATGGCACATGCTCAAGGACTGATGACCGACGGACCGATTCATGAAAACTACAATCCACTGACAGGTGAAGTGTTGAATGCACCCAACTTTGGTTGGTCTTCTGCTTTGATTTTGCGATTGTTGTTGGATCAATGATAGTGGAAGTAAAAATCAGTATGCGGATACTCCGAATTTATTAAAAGATATATTTATGATGAAAATTCGTTCTATATTGACAGGGATTGCCATATCTTTGTCGTTGGCAGGTATGGCACAATCCCAATATGACGGTGCTCCGGTAAACAGGAGCGCTAA
>PPYF01268459.1_pt1 | contig 16017 bp, 10 predicted proteins | sample 1559871 | NCBI WGS metagenome assembly PPYF01 (sample SAMN08240021, study PRJNA423297) | Human gut metagenome, whole genome shotgun sequencing project.
TGGTTCGACCAGGTCAGAGACCGCGCTTTCAAAGACAAAGAGCATCGTATCAACTTGGCGGGAAAGAGCAAGCAGGAGTTGTTGGATATTCTTTTTGAAGAACGTGGGTATGAGTTTATGGATGAAATGCAGCGTTGGTTTGACATTCTGCGTTTCGATAAAGGAACAGAGATTTTAGGTAACAAAGGTTGGACGGAGAAGTTTAGGTACTTCCCGATTGACCAGTCGGAAATGGATAGAGCTAAAGGTGGCTTGACACAGAACCCTGGCTGGTTATAAGTTTAGATTGGTTTTCTTTCTGAAGAGTCCCCGGTATTTCCTTTTGAAATACTGGGGATTTTTATGTGTAGGCAGTGGCGGTATCTCTCACTAAAGTTTATTTCGGCAAAACATCTGTCATGCTGTCACGCGAAGAGATTATTCTTTTGATTATAAGTTAATTAAAATGTGATGGATACCTGTGATAGATAAAAAACATTACAACCATCCATCACGCTTTCCAATTTTTGTAAAAGATGGTATGCATACTTGTTTCGTGGGTCGTTGAAATAGTTATAATCTTAGTTCTCAGCATGAAACTTTTAGTTTCAAGACTAAATACGAAAAGTTTCGACAAGTAAGACTATTGGTTTCAACAAGCAAAACCAAAAGTTTCTTTCGATAAAACCATTCGTTTCAAAGGTTAAAACTCTTGGTTTCGACTATAGGAAACTATCATTCCAACTTGTCGGGACCAGCAAGGGTATCTATATGAAACAACCGAAACAGATACCTTTTCCTTCGAAAAGTATCTGTTTCGGCATAAAAGTGTTGTATTTTGGAGAAGATTTGAAGAATACTATCCTATTTTATTCTTTTGATTACTGTTATGGGAGTTGTTTCATTTGAGGAACGGGTCACCGTTCTTGTCTTTGCTCACTACCCAGCGGAAAGCATTAACCAATAGCAGGTTCTGTGTACCGTCGATAAACTCTTCGTCACCATGTCCCATATTTAGGTAAATCATTCTGTAATTCTTGTTGGACCATACGATGGGGAAGTCGCCAAAATTCACTACATCCTTGATACCCAGTGGATAGTTCTTGGGAGATAGGGACAAGAGTACCTCTACGTCCTTGTTCTGGCGGGGGCTGGGAGTCCATTGGTACCATTCGCTGGCGGGAGCCACGAATGATGCAGGCAGATTCTTGGTAACGGGATGTTCTTCGTTGTCGACTTCGACCAATACCGGCTGGGGAGGCCAGTTGTTGCAATAGAACACCCCACCACCAAGAAACTTAACGAACCAGGGCCAATGCGTGTTTTTGTCGTTGTAGGCAGCTGCGTGGAAACCTACCCAACCGCCTCCGTTTTCCATGTATTGCTCAAAAGCATCGCGTTCGGCCTTGGTGTTGGGGGATGTGTTAAGCATGATAATGACATTGTATTCTTTCAGTTTCTCGTATGGGTATTTTGAAAAATCGGTAGTAATATCCAGAACAAAGCCGTCACCGTAATTGAGCTTCTTGAAGAAAGTGGTTGCTTGTTCTGCAAATTGTACGTGTGCTTCTTCCGCATGTTGCGTGTAATAAATCAAGGCCTTGAAGCGAGGAGCTTTGGCATAGTTTGCCGGATAACCTTCGGGGACTTGTGCGTACGTCAGCAGGGTGCAAGCCGTAAACAATAAAATAAGCAGATGTTTCATAATTTGTAATTTATAAGTATTAATTCTTCATTATCTAATATTCCGCAATCAGAGACAGCCATTTGCCTGCCGAGGTAACCCATACCTCTTTATAACAGGCATTGTTGGTTTGCGGCCAATAGGGGACATCGTCGTTGCCCAGGGTACGGATACCGACGGGCATCTCTCCTGTCATTTCTCCCGAAGAGAAGGTGTTCAGTTGCGGATAGTTGTGTCCTTCTCCATAAATCAAGGATTGTCCGAAAGGATTCTTGCCTACGGTCCAGTACAACTGTTCCAGACCGATGTTGAGCAGTTCCTTGTCCTTCAGGAAGTTTCCGCAGATGGCGGCGGACTTTCCGTTGGAAAGATGGATGGCGGTATTGCCGTTGAAAATGTTGAACCACACGGGGAAACGTTTCATGTAGTGCTCTTTGTCCAGTTGTACTCCTCGTTTAATCTGTTCCGTGTACAGTTCCTTGGCATTGGCAGGGGGAAACAGATGGAGGGCGTAGAAGTTGGTGGTATCCTTATATTCCTCTGCATGGTAAACACCGCTTGGAATCATACCGTAGGGATGGGTATACTTCATCATTCCTTTCAGATACTCTCCATATAGTTGTATGGAATTCACCCATTTAGGATAATCGGGGTGCTCCTTCTGGGTTTCGCAAAGCATCACCATGGCCTGCATATAGACCTGCTCGCGCGACTGGTGTATGTAATGTACGATGGATTTGCGGGATTTGTCCCGGTAGAAGAATCCGCGTGTCCCGTCTTTGTCTTTCAGCGGTTCCGTGCGCTGGCAGTCGAGGGTGTAGCGGATGTATTCGGCGGCGATGTCCGCATAAGAAGGTTTTCCGGTCAGCTTGTATAATTGGCTTGCCGACCAGGAGATGGTAGCCATATACTGACTTTTCGAAGTGTTGTAACTGTGTTCGTAAGGCTGGACGAACTGGTCGAAACCATCTTTTTTGAACTTCTCCATAGCAAAAGCGAAATCTTCTTCGGCCACGCGCAATAGGTATTCCTGCAGCATCGGGTCGTTGTCCAGCGTCATGGAGGCGTAAGCTTCGTATCCGGCATAGAGAAAGTTGTCAAATGCCATGTTCTGTACACGTACGGAAGATATGTCGTCCAATGTATTGAACACACCGTCTTGCCAGATAAGCAATCCCATGCTGCTGGCGCGGTAACCATCGCCGTAGCGGTTCTTTAGGATGAACTCTACTCCCCATTCCGCCTCTTCACGCAGGCGGGCGGCGAGGGTTGGGTTGATATTTCTTTGTTTATTATAGGCTTCGAGCAGAGCAAAGGTCACGTCTCCCGTCTGCAAGGTTTGCTGGGACAAGTCTCCTGCATCGTGCCATCCGCCGGAGTAGGAGATGCTGCGTCCGTCATGTCGGGACATGAGGTCTACGTGGCAGGTGGAATGCTTGCCGGGAACCGGATGTCCACAGCGCTGGCAGAAGATGAAGTTCAGCACTTTCCATTGTGAATCTTCCCAAAGTCTTTCTCCAATCCGGAAGGTGGGAGTTAGCGATGTTCCGACCTTCAGCTGATACTCTCCGGGATTATTGAAGGAGGTGAAATCAATAAGGCCAAATTCTCCGAGAGTGGTTTTCTCTTTTCGGATGTCTCCTTCGTAAGCTATTTCTCCGGTTGGGGTAAGCAGTTGGAAGCGCTTTCCGGCGTCTATGGTGAGGTTTGTGTTGATGAGGGCGGTTTTGGGGTGGTTGACGGCATAGCCGGTTGTCGAGTAGGAGATTTTTCCATCGGCAGGTATCCATCCGCTGACTTTCTCAGGGGCTTTCACCGTTTGCAGTTGTAGATTGTCCAGGTAGTAGATAGCTGAATCTCCTGTAGTCCGGTCTTTGCCTTTGAGGGCTGTGCTGAAGGTGATGGATATCACCTTGTCGCGCTGATACTCGTCTATTTCGAGGAAGCATTGGTTCCACTCCTTATTAATAAGGTTAATGAGGTGTGAACCCGAAGGCTGATTATATCCTTTCTTGGCAGGAGTATCTGCATTGCGAAACGTGAGGTTCATGTTGACGATGCGCGCGCCGTCGCAATCGGGATAGATGGAGAATACGATGCGGTTGTACTTCTCCAGATTGGCGCCGTCTAGATGATAGGTAACACTGCTGTTTCCGTAGGTGGCATAGTCTGGGTCGGAAGGAGAGCCGGTCGCCCTTTTCCCGGTGAATGTGGGGAATTGCAGTTTGATGCTGCCTTTGCCGGAAACGGTCTTTTCCGTACTGAAGGACATGCTTCCTGCGCCGGAATGACTCCATCCCTCTGTACCTGCCGAGCGGGTGAGAGGAGCGCTTTGCAAGACCTCCTTTTTCCATCCGTTGGTTTCGAAAGAGTTTTCAATATCCAGGGGGAGGGGTTGATGTATCAGTCCGCTTTCGTGGAGTTGTCGTTCCAGTTTGGGGTCTTGGGTCAGACGTGTCTGACCGTATGCGGCAATACTGCCGAGAGATAAAAGGTATAAAAATAATAATGTCTTTCTCATGTTGATGTCAACCTTTGGTTTCGGTTGCAATGTTAGCCATTATTAGGCAGAAGGAGGTTTGAAAACTGCCATAAAAGCTTTAAAAGCTATCCGAAGTAGAGGAAATATGAATTTCGGTAGATGTATAATCCCTATGATGTACGACTTATAATGCCAAAGAAAATACTAAAATCGTATTTTCATAACAGAAGAAAATTGTAACTTTGCGAAGTTATGTCACAATGTTAACCTATGATGCGTATCTTGATTTTAATAATAATGCTGTTGCCATGTTCGCTTGGTATGTATGCATCTGCAATAGATAGCCTTTTGTCTGTTCTGGATAAGACTATCGTGATGCGTAGACAATACGAGGAAGAAAAAGAACGGTATATTTCTTTGATAAAGGATGAGTTGAAGCAAGGGAGGCTTACTGACATGGAGCGTTATCTGATACAAAATCGTCTTTTTGCCGAATATAATTCTTATATTAGTGATTCTGCATTACATTATATAAATGAAAATATTCTTATTGCCACACGGCTAAATAATAGGCAATGGATAAATAGTTCTATATTAAATAAAGTACATATTCTAAATACTTCGGGCCTTTTTGTTGAAGCAATGGAATTGCTGAAATCGCTTCCTCGTAACACGTTGGAGGGTGAAAATATAGTGGACTATTATGTATGTTTTGAAAACCTATATCTCTATCAGGCAGAGTACGCCACTGATCGGAACTACGTGAACAATTATCTTCGGATAGCAAATTTGTATAGGGATTCTATAATCAGCCTAGTACCGGAAGATACTTATAGATATGTAGTCGTGCATGCACCTCAGCTCATTGACCAGGGAAAAAGTCAGGAGGCTATATGTTTATTGAAGAATTTTTTACCTCGGTTGAAATCCAATACGCGTGAGTATGCAGTAGCTACTTCAATTCTGGCTTTTGCTTATCATGTCGTGGGGAACAAGCAGAAAGAAATGGAAGCACGTATTAGCAGTGCCATTGCTGACATTAGGGCAGTGGTGAAAGAAAATTATTCTTTGTGCGCATTAGCGGAATTACTTTATGGAATGGGCGATTTGGAACGTGCTAATCACTATATCAAGATTAGTATGGAAGATGCTAATTATTATACTACTCGGTTGCGTAGTTCGCAGAATTCCAAGATGCTTCCGCTCATAGATCGTGCTTATCAGCAAGAAAAGGAAATACAGCAACAGCGGCAGAGAATGTTTATTACAGGCATATGTATCCTTTCTGTTTTCCTTCTATTGACAGTACTGTGTGTGCTATGGCAAATGAAAAAATTGTCTTATGCCCGTAAAAAAGTTGTTGCTGCCAATTCCCAATTGAGTATATTGAATAGTGAATTGAAGAAGCTGAACAAGTCTCAACATGAGGCTAATGAACGATTATTGCATACTAATCAGACTCTTACGGAAGCCAATCATATTAAGGAAGAGTATTTGGGACGTTTCCTCAGTTTAAGTTCCTCTTATATAAGTAAGATGGAAGAATATCGCCGCATATTGAACAAGCAGGCTGCTGCCGGTAAACTTGAGGAGTTATATCGTACATTGAAGTCCGACCGTTTCATAAATCAAGAGTTGAAAGAGTTCTATCACAATTTCGATGTATCTTTTCTTAAGATATTCCCTAACTTTGTAGAAGAATTTAATCGTTTGTTGCCAGTTGAAGAACAATTGCATCCTAAAAATGAAGAATTGCTTGTTACCGAACTGCGCATATTTGCACTGATTCGTTTAGGTATTACAGACAGTGCGCGTATTGCAGAATTTTTGCGTTATTCCATAACTACCATCTATACTTATCGTTCCAAGCTAAAAAACAAGTCTCTTTGTAAAGAGGACTTTGAAGAACGAGTGATGAAAATAACTTCTTTTTGATTTTATCCTCCTTTTGAGGCTTTCTTCTGCCTTAAAAAGTTTAGAAATGATTTAGAAATTAGTAGCAATAGCATTTTTGTAATGCGTTGTATTATAGTTGATTGCCTGTTGCAGGACTTTAGATTTTTATCTCAGCCCAAATCGTGCGTTTGTTTTGATAATACATTTGCATCAATCTATTTATTGTTTAACTAATTTCTAATAAGATGAAAAAGAAAAGTCTAAAGAGATGCCTTAAAAAGCGCATGATCCTTTTACTGGGTTTTCTTATGATGACTGGTGTTGCTGTTGCGCAACAACTTCAGGTACAAGGAAAGGTGACCGATGCAACGGGTGAAGGTCTTATCGGTGCAAGTGTATTGGTAAAGGGTACAACTTCGGGGGTGATAACTGACATTGACGGTAACTATGTGTTATTGAATGTCAATCCTGATGCAATACTTATTTTTTCTTATGTAGGTTACCAAACGCAGGAACTGAACGTATCCGGTAGAAACAAGATTGATGTTGTCTTGCATGATGACCAGCAGGTGTTGGAAGAAGTTGTAGTAGTGGGTTACGGTTCATTGAGTAAAAAAGAAGTTTCCAGTTCCATTGTACAAGTGGATAAGAAAAATTTTAATTTGGGGGCTATGAATAACCCGATGGAAATGGTATCGGGAAAAGTCGCGGGCTTGAATGTCAATACGCAGGCAGCTGCCAATCCTAACTCCAGTTCTTCATTACAAGTACGTGGTGCAACATCTGTTTCTGCAAGTAATAGTCCTTTGATTGTCATAGATGGTGTGGCAGGTGGCGATATCCGTAACATCGCTGCACAGGATATTGAATCTATTACGGTATTGAAAGATGCGGGTTCAGCTGCTATTTACGGAACGCGAGGTGCTAATGGTGTGATTTTAGTTACAACGAAACGTGGCTCGGGTGAAGCTGGAAAAACGGTAGTCACATATGACAGTTACATCGCTTTTAATGTAGCCAAGCCCTCTCCGGATATTCTGTCGGCTGATGAATTCCGTCGTTCGAGACGAGGTACAGACTATGGAGCCGACACTGACTGGTATGGACTGATTACTCGTGATGTAGCATACGACACAAACCAATATATATCTATTGATGGTAGCACAAAGAATGGTTTCTATGGTGCTTCCTTCAATTACAAAAGTGCCAATGGACTTGACATCGTGAGTGGTCGTGAAGAATTTGGAGGTCGTTTTTCTATGGAACAGCGTGTACTGGAGAATCGCTTACAATTCAACGGTTCGTTGAGTGCACGTCGTGTAAATGAAACCTGGGGAAATGATGGTTTCTTCGATAGGGCACTCACAATGAATCCTACAATGCCGGTATATAATGCAGACGGTTCGTATTATCAGCCTACTTCTCCTACGGGTGCAACCAATCCGGTTGCGGAGCTTGCTTTGAGAGATAACAACGGCCAGCGTATGTATTTGTTGGGTACGGCTGAGGCTAAACTGAATATTTTGCAGACAGAAAAGCATTTGTTGAATACAACATTAAGTTACTCATTGCATTACAATGACATGAAGCAACAATATTATGCTTCGTCTGCCGGTTCGGAGTCCTATTGGAATGGTTATAAAGGACGTGCGGAAATGAAGTATCAGAAATGGTACACCAATCGATTGGAGTGGTTGGGAAATTATGCACTGAACTTGGGCGACCACAATATTAAGGCTGTAGTGGGCTATACTTATGAGAAGTCTATCTGGGAACAGATTGGTGGTAGTAACAACGACTTCTCTTTTGATAATACGAAATATTGGGATTTGGGCAGTGGCTCTTATCTGAAGGATGGTTTGGCAAGTTTATATAGCGGTCGCTCTGAATCGACACTTATTGGCTTCTTTGGTCGGTTGAACTATAATTGGAAGGATATGCTTTTTGCATCGGCTTCGTTGCGCTATGAAGGCTCTTCCAAATTTGGTGCTAACCAAAAGTGGGGGTACTTCCCAGCAGCTTCTTTGGCTTGGGAAATGATGGAGATGGGCTTTATGAAGAATACCCGGAAAGTGTTGACCAGTTTGAAACCGCGTGTTTCTTTCGGAATTACCGGTCGTTCGGATTTTGATGCTTATAAATCACTTTCTACTTACAATACCAATGGTAGTTATCTCTTTGACGGGCGTTGGGTAACGGGCTATGCTCCCTCTAGTAATGCTAATCCGGATTTGGCTTGGGAAAAGAGCGTTGCGATTAATCTGGGTGTTGATTTTGTTCTATGGAATCGTTTACGTGGTTCAGTGGAGTATTTTGACCGTAGTTCTAAAGACTTGCTTTATACGTACACGGCACCTCAACCGCCTTTTGTCTATTCCACTATTTTGGTTAACGTTGGAACAACGAAAAATACCGGTATAGAAGTATCTTTGGATGGTGACATCCTTACTAAAACAGCAGTGAAGTGGACGAGCGGAATCAATTATTCTTATGGGAAGACTAAGTTGACCAAACTTTCTAACGATATTTACAAGGCATCTTATCTCGACCTTTACTTAAAACCGGGTACTGGCTCCAGCGAATATTTCTTCCGTGTGCAGGAAGGGGGAGAGATAGGGCAGTTCTACGGTTATGAATATGCAGGTGTTGACGAAAATGGCAATATGCTTATTTTGAATGATAAAGATGAGCAAATACCGATTTCTCAGGCTGATGCCAAGTATAAACGTTATATTGGCAATGGTGCTCCCAAGCACTTCTTGTCTTGGAGTAACAACCTGACTTGGAGAAATTTTGATTTGAGTGTATTCTTCCGCGGTACATTCGGTTTTGATGTATTCAATATGCGTAAATATGGTATGGGGCTTCAGGGATGTGGTACAGATAATGTTCTTCGCTCTGCGTATCTGGAAGATAAGAATATCCGTACCGGTGGTGGAGTAATATCTTCCTATTTCCTGGAGGATGGTAGCTTCATAAAACTGGAAAATGTAACCTTGGGATATAATTTTACTCCTAAGAACCGTAAGTTACTGGATAATATGCGCATATATCTGTCTGCCAAGAATCTGTTTACCTTGACCGGATATTCTGGTAATGACCCTTCAATTATAGACGTGAATGGTATCCAGCCGGGAGTAGATAGTAATAGTGCTTATCCTACAGCAACTCAATTGAGTTTAGGTGTGACTCTTCGCTTCAAATAAATGAGAAACAAATTATTAAAAATATGAAAGATATGAAATATATAAAATGTCGTTGGTTATTGGCGATGATTATGTCATGTTCACTTTTCTCTTGTACTAATTTGGACGAGGAAGTGTTCGATCGTGTGGATGCCGGAATTTATTATCAAGATGAGACGAGTGTTCAGGGGGCAGTGGCAGCCATCTATTCGAAAGCTGCATATAGTTATTTGGAATACTTCTGGTATTTGCAGGAGTTTTCTGCCGACCAGGTGGCATGGCGCAGTTGGAACGGTGGACTTTGGGGATGGGATGAGGCATTGAAGTTTGCTTTGTCTTCACATACCTGGACGTCAGAATCAACCATTATTCGCCAAACTTGGGAGAATGCGTGGACCACTATTGGGCTTTGCAATACGCTTATTACAGATTTGCAGGCAATCAGCCCCGCATCTATACGCATGACTGAGGATGCTTTGAATAGTTATATTGCCGAAGTACGTACCCTGCGTGCTTGGGCATACTACAATATCTTTGAGATTTGGGGTGGAGCACTTCCCTTGAACATTTCTTCGGGTGCGGAAATCCCTGGTTCTGCAGATACTGATTTTGATAAGGGGTGCAAGATTATCTACGATTTTATCAGTCAGGAATTAGATGAGTCAGTTACAGATCTTATGAAAGAAGATGGTTCTGGAAAGACTCGCAACCGCATGAACCAAGCTGCCAATCGTATGATTAAGATGCGCTTGTTGCTGAATTCTGAGGTGTTTATCAAACAAAACAGTTATAATGAGTGTGCCACTCTTTGCCAAAAAATTCTGAATGGCGATTATGGTACTTACAGCATTACCGATGACTATCGTGATATTTATTCGATAAACAATGTAGAATGTCCGGAAGTTGTAATGGCATTGGCGATGGAAGTCGGTCAGGTCAATACCGGTTGGATGCGTAACATGCCTTTCATGCCTTACAATTGTTGGGATTACTTTGGAGGTACATACAGCCAGAGCGGATGGAATTGTGTATGCTTGGCACCTTCATGGGATAATTCTGGAAATGTACAGCCGTATGGTGGTACTGACAATCCTAAGAGCTTTCTTACCGACTACGGTGATAAGTTAGGAGCAGTTTATGAACGTTTCCACGATAAAGATATCCGTAAGCAGAACTATGTGTATAATGAAACAACAGGAAACTATCAAGGCATTTTTTTGAAAGGGGCTATTAAAGCCAACTATGGTAAGGGTGCGGCTTTGAAAGCAGATGCCGACCGTGACGGTCAGGATTTGGTTTATGTGGATCAAGTGGGTACATTCCTTAATTTAGGACGTAATCTGGAGACTGTCATGTCACCTCGCTGGGGTGAAACGAATTCAGGTGTCCGTTTGGTAAGATATCCGGTTTATCCGGAGAGTGCAGGCATTGATTTCCAAAACATCGATGAGGTGGAATTCCGTTTGAGTGAAGTGGTCTATACTCTTGCTGAATGTAAAATGCGTGCAGGTGATACAGAAGGTGCTAAAGAGCTGGTATATAGAGTTAAAACACGCTATTTTACAGATAAATCAGCTCTCGAACAGCCCGGTCCTGGTTTTACATCCTTTGATATGGATTGGATGTTGAGTGAATGGGGACTTGAATTCTTGGGAGAGGGGCGGCGTCGTCGTACAGACTTGCGTCGTTTCGATAAGTTTACGCAAGGGCAATGGTGGTTCTTTGGCCGTGCCACGGACGACGGTTTAAGCTATCCGGCTAAACGTGACCGCAAATACGAGTGGTATCCCTTGCCCCAGTCTGCCCTTATGGTAAATCCGGGACTGGTACAGAATCCTAATTATTAATCATCCTATAATAATAGTAACAATGAAAAAATATATATGTAATCCGCTATGGCTTTTGTTGCTTTTTGTAGCTTTCATCAGTAGTTGTGACAAGGAGGAAATTGTGTTTGACCATGAGTTGCCGCAATTTGAACTTCGTAGCGATGCTATTTTGCTGGAGGTGATTATGCCCCAAGGAACTGGTGCCGATGAAATAATTTATATTGCAGGCGATTTCAATGGAGGTCAGGATGCTGCTTCCGGAGACCTTAAGTGGCAGATGGAGAAAGCTGCAAACAATGATGTTAAATGGGGCATATACCTCTATCCGGAAGATTTTGTTAATGGAAAGACACTTGCCGATGGCTTTTATTTCGTTTCTAAGACACAAGGTATAGAGCGTACTTTGCAGAATGAGGATGCTTTACATCAAATTTCGGCTAAGGTAGGTACTCGCACTGATATAACGGTAACCCGCTGGAATGCTTATTTTGAGGAGCCGGAAGACCCAAGTGAAGTGACCCATGACGGTTATGCTGTGTTCGTGATGGACAATACAGGTTGGGATGTACTGTCACTTTATGCGTGGGGAAATGATTTGCCGGAACTTTTTGGAGGTTGGCCCGGTATTTCACCTACTGGTAGCGTTGAGATAAAAGGAATTACCTATAAATACTTCGATACAGGTGAAGCAAATAAGGGATTGGTTTACAATTTGATATTTAACGATAATGGAGTAGGTTCACAATTTGATGGACCACAGAACTTTACTCTTGACCGTGACATATATTTGGAAATCACAGAAAGCGGTTGGACGGAAATAGATCCGGATGCAGTGGTCATCCATGATGGTTATACCATTTTTATTGAAGACCAGTCCGGATGGGCAGAAACAACCATATACGCGTGGGGAAATGATATACCGGAACTCTTTGGCAGTTGGCCAGGAATATTACCAACCGGTAGTGTTGAGATAAAAGGTGTCACGTATAATTATTACGATACAGGTGAAGCAAATAAGGGATTGACTTACAATCTGATAATGAATAATAACAATGGAGGCTCACAATTTGACCTCGCAGCAGTGACGCTTGATCGAGATTATTATTTCCGTATTACGGACATAGCTGGTGAGGAGATTGACCCTAACAATCCGGACGGAGACTCTGAACCGGAATCTGAAGCGGCTTTTGTTTCTAATCAGAATAATTTCTTGAAATGAGTTTTGTATAGTAATGAAGATGTTAAATGACCTATTGGTGGAATGAGATTGGGGATAGGATATCTCTTTTCAATCTTGCGGATATATGTCCCAAGGCTTGGTTTTTCTATCCCAAGTCTTGGGATAGAAAAACCAAGCCTTGGGAAGAAGTTATCTCTTAGCTCTTTTGTTTTTTAGTATTGGCTTCCGGGATTTTTAGTATTAAGGCTTAGTATCTTTTCTGCCAATGCCCATTACTGGAGAGTTTGGATGCTCCTTTTGCAGATATCAGTTCCGCCAATGAGTATAAGTATAGATAAAAAGTAGAAATATGAAAAAAGTAATAATTGCGACACTGCTCTTTACGATGCTACATTCTTGTATGGGGTGTAGTGATAGTCAGAGTGACATGGAACCGATTCCCGTCCCACAGGAAGAATACATGGCTTCGGATATGGTGATTTATGAGGCAAATCCCCGCATTTTTGCCGAAGAAAATGCGTTCTCTGCCATCAAAGCAGAGCTTGACCGTATTCAAAGCCTGGGGACTACCGTGCTTTGGCTGATGCCTGTAAATGAGCCGGGAGTACTGAAAAGTGTGAATTCACCTTATTGTATAAAGGATTATAAAAAGCTGAATACACGTTACGGAACAAAAAAAGACTTGAAAGAACTGGTAGATGCTGCCCATGCCAAAGGAATGAAAGTGATTCTTGACTGGGTTGCCAACCATACTTCGTGGGACAATGCTTGGGTGACTGAGCATCCGGATTGGTATACACAGGATGCAAATGGCAATGTGGTACAACCTCAAGAACAGCCTTGGGCGGATGTTGCTGACTTGAATTTTGACAACGAAACCATGCAGCAAGCCATGATTGATGCCATGAAGTATTGGGTAACAGAAATTGGTATTGATGGATACCGTTGTGATTATGCCGAGGGGGTACCAGATGCTTTCTGGAAGAAAGCAATCGCCGAGCTCCGTACACTTGACAATAATTTGCTGATGCTTGCCGAAGGCGGAAAAACGTCTTTAATGAACAATGGTTTCAATCTGCTCTACGGCTGGAACTTCCATAGTAAACTGAAAGACTATTATGCCGGTAAATGCTCACTTACTGACCTTTATGCTATGAATACTTCCGAATTGGAGGGAATGCCGAAGGGTACGTTACGGTTACGCTATTCTACTAATCATGACCAGGCAAGTGAGGCTTCACCGATAGAATGTTATGGCGGTGAGCGTGGTGCCATGTCTGCTTTTGTATTGACGACTATGCTCGAGGGGATACCTCTTATTTATAGTTCGCAGGAAGTAGCCTATCCGCGGTCACTTAACTTTTTCAATTACGGAGTTATAGACTTGAAGTCCAATGAAGTCTTTGCGCAAGAGATGGCAGAAATCATCAGAGCCTATAAAGCTACGAGCAGTGTACGTGGTGGTGAACTGGAAGTTTATACTACCGGAGATGTCGCTTCATTTTATCGGGCAGCAGGCAGTCATGGCATGTTGGTCATGGTGAATACTGCCAATGAGTCTGTACAAGTGAAAGTACCTATGGAGCATGCTGGCAAGACCATGACCGATGTGATTGCCGGTGTGGATGTGGAGTTGCCTACAGTAATGACGATGGAACCTTATCAATATTTTATATATCAACAATAACGGATGTATATGAAACATGTATTATTAACAGTTGTATTTCTGGGAATTGCTTGTGTGGCGATGGCACACGAATTGTCATCTCCCAATGGGAATCTGAAACTCAATGTTGTGCTTGATTCCGAGGGGGGGCCGGTCTATAGCTTATATTACAAAGGAGAGCCGGTTGTAGAACCTTCTGCCTTGGGAATACTTATGGAAGAAGCGGATTTGTCAAATGGCTTCCGGATTCTTGATGCAACAAATTCTACTTTTGATGAAACTTGGATGCCTGTATGGGGAGAGTATGAAAAAGTCCGTAACCATTACAATGAACTTACTGTCACTAAGGATATGAAGCTAAAGCGACTTCATTCACAGTACAAACACCCCTTATGATAAAGACTACCGAAGGACTTTATATCAATATTCATGAAGCTGCCTTGGTAGATTATTCTGCCATGTTGCTGAATGTGGATGATAAAGAGTTTAACTTTTCTGCTCATCTTACTCCCGATAAATTAGGAAAGAAAGGATATCTGCAATTACCGTTGCATACCCCGTGGCGTACAATTATGGTTAGTGACGATGCACGTAGCATCCTTGCTTCTCAGTTGATTCTTAATCTGAATGAACCTTGTAAGCTGGAAGATACTTCTTGGATTAAGCCACAGAAATTTATCGGTGTCTGGTGGGAGATGTTTACTGGTGGAGGAGGTACATGGGCATATAGCGACTATTATAAGGCTAAACCCGGCATAACCGACTATTCAAAGTTAACTCCTAATGGACATCATCCGGCCAATACTGAACATGTGAAAGAGTACATAGACTTTGCGGCGGAGAATGGTATTGATGCGGTATTGGTTGAGGGCTGGAATGAAGGTTGGGAAGATTGGGCATCCTATCGTAAGGATCGTCAGTTCCTTTTTGACAAACCTTATCCGGACTTTGATGTTGCGGTACTACATGCCTATGCCAAATCAAAGGGAGTAAAGATTATCATGCATCATGAGACGGCTGCTAATGCTGCCGACTATGAGCGGCAGCTGGATGTAGCCTTTCAATTTATGGTAGATAATGGCTATAATTCTGTAAAGACCGGATATGTGGGCTCAATCATTCCCCGTAGTGAATATCATTCCTCACAATGGATGAACAATCATTATATACATGTGGTGAAGCGTGCTGCTGATTATAAGATTATGGTAGATAGTCACGAGGCTGTTCGTCCCACCGGCTTGTGTTTTCCCGATGCGTTTCAATTTATTAAGGATGTAGCGGTGGATTGGAGCAATTCTTGGTATTTGGAAGCCGAACCGGGTGATTATATCACAGTGGCTCGTCAAGCCAAAGGAAAACAAGAGTGGTATGTAGGTGCTATTACCGACGAACATCCTCGTACGGCAACTATTCCTTTCTCTTTCTTACCCGAAGGAAGGAAATATATTGTTACCGTTTATGCAGATGGTCGGGATGCAGACTGGAAAGATAATCCGCAGAGCTATGACATCCGTCGTGGCATAGTAACGTCAAAGAGTGTGCTGCGTCAACCTTTGGCAAGTAGTGGAGGGGTGGCTATCAGTGTTCGAGAAGCAACAAAAGAAGAGGTAAAAGGATTGAAGAAATTATGAAGCTTGTCCGTACATAGTAATTATTATGTTGCGGATTTAATACAAGCATTTAAGAATTAAAGTTAGCAATTGGAAAGGCATAGTCCGTGAGGATTGTGTCTTTTTTCGTAAATTATTCGTCATTTCTTATTTTCTTTATTATAATTTTTTCTATATTTATGCCGTTATGGCGAATTGTTGACAGAATAGGAAAAGAATAGACCATTTAGGTATGAATAGAGAATGCCGGGGATTTGACATTTTATCATTCTTTAATCAAAATATAACCGTAAAATTTAGCTGTTTTGAAAAGTTTTCTTATATTTGCGGTGTTATTCATTGACATTTTGTTTGAATAGCGTGAAGTCAACAAGGTAATAACCTTTAAAACGTAATATTATGAATATCGAACGTATCATGGCCTCTTTAGAGGCAAAGCACCCCGGCGAGTCTGAGTATCTTCAAGCCGTAAAGGAAGTTCTTCTTTCCATCGAAGATATCTATAA
>PPYF01548445.1_pt1 | contig 16005 bp, 10 predicted proteins | sample 1559871 | NCBI WGS metagenome assembly PPYF01 (sample SAMN08240021, study PRJNA423297) | Human gut metagenome, whole genome shotgun sequencing project.
AAACATTAGTTTTATAACTATTTGAATTTTAATAGGTTTGCACTATATTTGCGCATCTTGAAAAAACACTTTGTTTCAAGGCTTGAAACGATTTGTTTCACACCGGGAAACACTTTGTTCCAAGCCTTGAAACTAAAAGTTTCAAGCGGCTGAAACTAATATGTCGTATAGAGACTTGTTCTTTTCTCCTTGTTAATCATTGATTGATCGGGCGGTGATAGGTGATAGATGCGGTGATAGGTTGCAAACAACCTGTCACCACCCCTGAAATCCCCATGAATAAGAGCTTTTGGAAGTGTCGGTGATAGGTGATAGAGGAAAGTGAAAGAAACTCTGTGTAGAGATGGATCAAACCATATCTTTATCGACCCCGAATTTTTCTCCTGTCTGACATTTACCGGCAGGTTCCACATGTACCAGAATGTCATATACATTATCTACCGAATTAATGATGCTCTTCTCCACTGCATCGGCAATCTCATGGGCTTGCGTGATCGTGATTTGTGGATTCACTTCTATATCAAGGGTAATCATATAGAGATTCCCTATCATTCGTGACCGGACGCGATGCGGATTACTGGCACCGGGCACTTTCTCTACAGCCTCGAATATCTTATTATATACATTGACATCTTTCACCCCGTCCATTAGCTCCACATTGGAATCAATGAAGATGCTGATGGAAGATTTGATGATAAAGAGACTGATTATCAATCCTGTTATCGAATCGAGTATCGGCAATTTGAAGATAAAAGTAAATATCAATCCTAACAAAACACTGGTTGAAATGACAACATCATTACGCATATTGATAGCGTTTGCCGTGAGCATGGAACTGTTGATCTTCTTTCCCTGTTTGTACTGGTATGAAGCCAGTAAGAGTTTACCGATAATAGAAAATATAGTGACATAGATGGCGATAGCCGATGGTATCTCTTTCACTTCATCTGAAAAGATGTTTTTAGTGGATGATAGCAACATTTGTACACCGGCATAAAATATCACGAGTGATAGAATCTTTGTTGCGATCCCTTCCGCTTTCTCATATCCGAATACATATTTCTTTGAAGGAGGGCGGTTGATGAGGCGTGCCGTAAAAATCATAACGATAGAGATAACGACGTCGGTTGCCGAGTCGATACCGTCGCCGACTACGGCTAAACTACCGGCAAATAAACCGATTATGATTTTGGATACGGACAAGATTGCATTGCCAATTGTGCTGATCCACGAGGTTGTGATTAGTATTTTCTCTCTTGACATTGAAGTGACTCTTTATAATTGTTTGTAATGGGATTGGGGAGCAAAGATAAACATTAATAGGAGTCTGTGATATGAAGTCGCAAAAAACTTTTTCTGCCTTTTTAGTAGTTTATACGTTTTAGTTGTATTATATATAGATGGTCAATTAAAAACAGGACAATTAATTTATTAAATAGTTAACCGCATGTTCAAAAAACTAAGTAGCTCTTTTCTCATTGTGTCAGCTTGTATTTTTTCTTCTTGCACGCCTACCGTCAAGCAAGAGATTGCAATCTTACCTACCCCCGTTAGTCTGACCGAGCAGTCTGGCTCGTTTGTTTTAAAAGATGGAATGAAGATTGGGGCTTGAGTCTACACCGGAGTATATTCGGGTAGAGGCAACTGACTATTCGGGTATTATTTCTGCTATTACTACTATTCGCCAGTTGCTTCCTGCAACGATAGAAGTGCAGGGAGAGAAACAGAATTATTCTATCCCTGTCGTGCAAATAGAAGATGCGCCACGGTTTGAATGGCGTGGATTTATGTTGGATGCTTCCCGCCATTTCTGGAATAAAAAAGAAGTGAAGCATGTATTAGATCTGATGTCTTTGTATAAACTTAATAAGTTCCACTGGCATCTGTCCGACGATCAGGGTTGGCGTATAGAGATCGAGAAATACCCGTTGCTTACAGAAAAAGGGGCCTGGCGTAAATTCAATACGCAGGATCGTACCTGTATGGCACGTGCGAAAGAAGAAGATAATACCGATTTCCTGATTCCGGAAGATAAGATACGCATTGTGGAAGGAGATACGCTGTATGGAGGTTATTACAAGCCTATGCTACGCAAAGAGGTATCGATGTCATTCCCGAGATCGATATGCCGGGACATTTCCTGGCAGCTATCGGTCAATATCCGGAATTGGTGTGTGACGGATTAATCGGGTGGGGGAAAACTTTCTCTTCTCCTATCTGTCCGGGCAAAGATACAACGCTGGAGTTCTGTCAGAATGTGTTCAAAGAAGTTTTTGAACTTTTCCCTTATGAATATGTGCACATGGGTGGTGATGAAGTGGAAAAAGCCAACTGGAAGAAATGTCCTCTTTGTCAGAAACGGATTCGTACGGAGAAACTGGGTTCGGTAGAAGAACTTCAGGCATGGTTTGTACGTGACATGGAGAAATTCTTCCTTGCCAACGGAAAGAAACTCATAGGCTGGGATGAAGTGGTATCCGACGGATTATCTTCCGATGCTGCCATTACCTGGTGGAGAAGTTGGGCGAAAGATGCATTGCCTACGGCAACTGCACAAAAGCAGAAAGTGATTGCTTGTCCGAATGAATATTTCTATTTCGATTATGCGCAGGATCAGAATTCAGTAAAGAAAATACTTGCGTATGATCCGTGTGCAGACGAGCGGTTATCGCCGGAACAGAAGAAATATATCTGGGGTGTGCAGGCGAATCTCTGGGCTGAATGGATTCCGACAATGAAGCGCATTGAATATTTGATTGTTCCCCGTATGATAGCGTTGAGTGAAATAGCTTGGGCGGAGCCGACAGCTAAACCGGGTCTCGAAGAATTTTATCGTCAGCTTGTTCCGCAATTTAAGCGGATGGATGTGATGAGGGTAAATTATAGGGTGCCTGATTTGCAGGGATTCTATAAAGTGAATGCATTTATTGATGAAACAACTGTGGAATTGACCTGCCCGTTACCCGGTACTGAAATACGTTATACGACAGACGGCAGTATGCCTACCAAAGAATCAGCTCTTTATAACGGTGCTTTGGAAGTTGGGAAGACTACGGATTTCGCTTTCCGCACTTTTCGTCCGGATGGTTCTCCTTCGGATGCGGTGCGTACCAAGTATGTAAAGGCTCCTTATGCGGAGGCGGTGACTGCTCCGGCTGCTTTGCAGCCCGGCTTGAAAGCAGTATGGCACGATTTCCGTGGTAATCTTTGTGCGGATATTGATGCAGCTCCTGTCAAAGGGGAGTATGTGGTGGAATCGGTATCCATTCCCGAAGAGGTGAAAGGAAATATCGGTCTGGTATTGACCGGCTATCTGGAAGTTCCTGCCGATGGTATCTATACATTTGCCCTTCTCTCGGACGACGGTAGCACATTAATGCTTGACGGTGAATTGTTGGGAGATAATGATGGAGCACATTCGCCGGTAGAGATTATTGTGCAGAAGGCTTTGAAAGCCGGGCTTCATCCGATAGAGGTACGTTACTTCGATTGTAACGGAGGCGTATTGCAGATGGAACTGGTGAATGAAAAAGGTGAAAAAGAAGTATTGCCAAGTGCATGGCTGAAACATGAATAGCAAATTTCATTATTTTTAGGTATTGTCCGTCTTGCCGGCGAGCTGTACCTTTGCAGAAAATATTTGAAAACTTATGCGAATCAGTGAGAGACGAGTCGAGATTAATCATATATCAAAGGTGCACATGCACCGGATTGAATGGGATGAAGAGAGCTTATAGAAATATAAGCTCTCTTTTTTTTGAACGATTTCGAATATTGTTCTTTTTTGAAAACAAGCGATAAGTTAAATGATTGTCGAACTTAATATAGATTGAACGTACGTTATGAGTACATTGAAAAAACTTCAGAACTACATGGGTAAACGGAAAGTGCTTTTGCCTGCGGCAATGCTGCTGTCTGCTCTAAGTGCCCTGGCGGGCATGTTGCCTTATATCCTTATTTGGCTGATTGTGAGAGAACTGCTTGAACACGGAGAGATAACCTCTTCCGGTAATGTGGTGACGTATGCCTGGTGGGCGGCAGGCATGGCCGTGGCGAGCATCGTCCTTTATTTTGCCGCATTGATGTCTTCGCATCTTGCAGCTTTTCGGGTTGAATCGAATTTGCGTAAAGAAGCCATGCGCCAGATAGTGCGTATGCCTCTCGGCTTCTTTGACATTAATACGAGCGGACGTATTCGCAAGATTATAGATGACAATGCAGGGGTTACCCATAGTTTTCTGGCACATCAGTTGCCCGACCTTGCGGCTACTTTTCTAGTGCCGTTGGTAGCTGCCATACTGATTTTTGTGTTCGATTGGATACTCGGTCTGGCATGTATCGTCCCTGTAATTATTGCCATGCTGGTTATGGGTTTTATGATGAATGCGGAGGGACGGCAGTTTATGAAAAGCTACATGACCTCTCTGGAGGAAATGAATACCGAAGCTGTAGAGTATGTGAGAGGAATTCCCGTAGTGAAGGTTTTCCAGCAGACTATTTACTCTTTCAAAAACTTTCACCGCTGTATCATGAATTATAATAAAATGGTATTCGGCTATACACGAATGTGGGAGAAGCCGATGTCGCTCTATACCGTAATAATCAATGGTTTTGTGTTTTTCCTTGCTCCGTTGGCTATTTTGCTGATTGGTTATTCAGGTAATTATGCATCGGTATTACTTAATTTCTTCCTGTTTGTTCTCATTACTCCTGTATTCTCCCAAAGTATCATGAAGAGTATGTATCTCAATCAGGCTTTGGGGCAGGCGAGTGAAGCTATCGGACGTCTTGAGAATCTGGTTGCTTATGAGCACCTGACTGTTGTAGAGCATCCACAACCGGTAAAGGAATTCAGTATTCAGTTCGAAAAAGTTTCCTTCAGCTATCCGGGAGCTAATCAAAAGGCGGTGGATGATGTTAGTTTCACTATTCCGCAAGGAAACACAGTAGCTCTTGTCGGAGCTTCGGGCGGAGGGAAAACAACGATTGCCCGTCTAGTTCCCCGTTTCTGGGAGGCAACGGAAGGGAAAGTTTTAATAGGTGGCATCAATGTAAGAGAAATCGCTCCCGAAGAACTGATGAAATATATTTCTTTCGTGTTCCAGAATACAAAGCTGTTCAAGACTTCTCTGCTCGAAAATATCAAATATGGTAATCCCGACGCGACAATGGAGGAAGTGGAACGGGCAGTAGATATGGCACAATGCCGGGAAATTATCAATAAACTTCCGCTCGGACTGAATACGAAGATTGGTACGGAGGGAACATATCTCTCCGGCGGGGAACAGCAACGGATCGTACTGGCACGTGCAATCCTGAAAAATGCTCCCATCATTGTACTGGATGAGGCGACTGCTTTTGCCGACCCCGAAAATGAGCATCTCATCCAGCAAGCCTTGAAAGAACTGACAAAAGGAAAAACCGTATTGATGATTGCTCATCGTCTTTCAAGCATCACTGATGCCGACAATATCCTCGTCATTGACAAGGGGAAGATTGCGGAACAAGGTACACATGCCAACCTGCTTGGAAAACAAGGCATCTATTATCATATGTGGAATGAATACCAGCAATCTGTTCGCTGGACAATAGGAAAGGAGGTTTCTAATGATTGAAGTAATAAAAAGACGTTTTGCCCTTTCAACTAAAGGAGCGAAAGATTTCTGTAAAGGTGTGTTTTTCACTACACTGCTCGATATTGTATTGATGTTGCCGGCGGTATTTGTTTTTCTTTTTCTTGAGGAATATCTTCGTCCTGTGTTTCAGCCTTCGGCTTCGGTGACGCATGGTATTCTCTATTATAGCATACTCGGTATTGTCTTTATGATAGTCATGTATATATTTGCGGTATTGCAATATCGTAGTACCTATACCACCGTTTATGATGAGAGTGCAAACCGGCGTATCTCATTGGCGGAAAAACTTCGCAAGTTGCCTCTGGCTTTCTTTGGCGAAAAGAATCTTTCCGACCTCACCGCCACGATTATGGATGACTGCACTGATCTCGAGCATACTTTCTCGCATGCGGTTCCCCAGTTGTTTGCTTCCATTATCAGTATTCTGCTTATTACCGTCGGCATGGCATTTTATAACTGGCAGTTGACGATTGCTTTGTTCTGGGTAGTGCCGCTTGCTGCCGCAATCCTTCTTTTCTCGAAGAAGGAAATACAGAAAAGCAATGAAAGTAATTATCTGAACAAGCGGATGGTGACCGAGCATATCCAGGAAGGACTCGATACCATTCAGGAGATAAAATCCTACAATCAGGAGAGAGACTATCTGGAAAAACTGGATGCGAGCATTGATACCTATGAAAAGGTATTGACTCGTAATGAACTGGTGCTCGGCATGTTGGTAAACGGTTCCCAGAGTGTATTGAAACTCGGACTGGCAAGCGTTATTATCGTTGGTGCCAATCTCTTGGCTTCGGGTACGGTTGATTTGTTTACCTATCTTATATTTATGGTTATCGGGTCGCGTGTGTATGCTCCGGTCAGTGAGGTGATGAATAATATTGCCGCTTTGTTCTATTTGGATGTGCGTATCAATAGAATGAATGAGATGGAAGCATTGCCGGTACAAAACGGGACTACCGAATTCACTCCTCAAGGTTATGATATCGAATTCAGACAGGTAGACTTTGCTTATGAGCAGGGAAAACAAATTCTGAATAACTTGTCTTTTATTGCCCGGCAAGGTGAAAAAACGGCTTTGGTTGGTCCTTCAGGTAGTGGCAAGAGTACGGCGGCCAGGTTGGCGGCACGTTTCTGGGATATCCAGTCGGGAAAGATTACCCTCGGCGGGCAGGATATCAGTCGGATTGATCCTGAAACTTTGTTGAAAAACTATTCCGTTGTCTTTCAGGATGTAGTTCTTTTCAATGCTTCCATTATGGATAATATCCGTATTGGCAAACGGGATGCTACGGATGAGGAAGTCCGGAGAGTTGCCCGCTTGGCACAATGTGATGAGTTTGTCACTAAAATGCCGCAGGGATACCAGACGATTATCGGTGAGAATGGAGAAACATTATCCGGCGGTGAGCGTCAGCGTATTTCCATTGCCCGCGCTTTGTTGAAGGATGCTCCGATTGTTCTGTTGGATGAGGCTACGGCTTCGCTTGATGTTGAGAATGAAACCAAGATACAGGCAGGTATATCTGAATTGGTACGTAACAAAACGGTGCTGATTATTGTGCACCGTATGCGCACCGTTGCCAATGCCGACAAAATTGTAGTATTGGAGAATGGAAGTGTTGCTGAAATGGGAACACCGGAGGAATTGAAAAAGAAAAATGGTATATTTGCCCGGATGGTGAACAGACAGGTTACAAATATGAATTGATAAATAGCAACGATACTATGCAATTTTTGAAAGGAGATATACAAGAGGGAATCTTGAAGGCAGCCGAAGAAGTGTTTCTGGAAAAGGGATACAAGGATGCCTCTATGCGTGAAATAGCTTCGAGGGCAGGGGTGACGGTGAGTAATATCTATCATTATTTCACCAATAAGGATGAGATATTCCGTACGATTCTGAAACCGGTATTGAATGATCTGTATGCTATGATTTATAATCACGATGCAGATCAGATGACGATAGACGTCTTTATGGATTCGGATTATCAGAAAATGTCTGTACGGGAATATATCAGATTGGTCTCTGAACATCGTGACCGTTTGCGGTTGCTGCTTTTTCAGGCACAAGGTTCTGTTTTGGAGAACTTCCGTTCTGAATATACAGATTTGATGACGCGTACGATTTCTGTTTTTTTTCAAGGAATGAAGCAGAAATATCCGCATATCAATATAGCAATAACTAACTTCTTTATTCACCTGAATACGGTATGGTTGTTTGCCCTACTCGAAGAGCTGGTGTTGCATCCTGTGAAGAAAGAAGAGATGGAGAAGTTTATAGCGGAGTATATCGCTTTTGAAACGGCTGGTTGGAAAGAGCTCATGAATGCATGAGCTCTCTCACTTTATTCTCTTACTGATATAAAAAAACGTCCGGCTTTCACAAGCCGAACGTCCTTGCCTCTTTTAGAATATGTCATCTATTCATATTCCAAAATGAATACATTATATGGTTTTTCAACTTAACAACCAAATAAAAGAAATGCGGGTGAATCACTTCGGCCGATTTCTATGTATTTTTAATGTGGCTACGTAATATAATTATGACTAATTAATTTAATTCTGATACTGCAAAGATAGGGGCTTTCCGCTTTTCCCGCAATCCCATTTACCCCGAAATAGGTCATTAAGACGGTCAGGAAAGCAAGAATCATATAGATATGGAAGAATAGAGGCTTGCGGAAAATGCGCAGACTTTGTGAATGGAAGGCTACTCCATATACCAGAAAAGTAATCAGTGCCCATACTTCTTTCGGGTCCCACGCCCAGTATCGTCCCCAGGAAACGTTTGCCCAAACTGCTCCCAGAAAGATGCCTGCTCCTAAAAAGAAGGTGGCAGGGTAGAGCAGCAAGCGGCTGACTAGCGTCAACTGTTCTATCCGGTTGTCTTGTATAGCGTCGTTTCCGGAGACATTGTTTTCCGATTCTTTTTTCCGGAGGCATAATGCCAGTATTCCGTTTAGCATGATGAATGCCAATAGGGCATAAGACATCATAATCAATGAAACATGAATACTTAGCCATGGAGAGACGAGCACCGGCATTAATGGGGTTATCTGGGGATTCATTTGTCCCAGATAGGAAACCAACAAAGCAAAGCCGGAGAGGAGGAATCCGAATGGAAGTATAAATGAAAATCTTCGATGGAGCAGACAGGCTATCAAAAGAATACAAAGAGCCATAAACTGCATGGTTTCGTAACCGTTGCTAAGTGGAATACGACCGCCGATGTACCAGCGCAGGCAATATCCTGCTAAATGGAATATGAAAGCAAGATAGAGTGCAACAGAAAAGAAAGTTCCTGCTGTGCGGGAAATCGTTTTGGCTTTGAGCGAGAGGATATTTCTTTGCAGGCTGTTATGAAGTAGAAGCAGGAAAGACAACACTCCCAATGACAGATTTATCATAAAAAGAATCTTGCTGAACGGAATCCGGTTGTAGAGTAATTCTGCTTTCACTTCCAGTTCGGAGAGAGGTTGCACGCTGCCATCAGTGGGTAATGGATGGATGAATGTTCCTTTTTCCAACATCAGGATCAGGCCTACTTTTTCATCTGTTTCCTGGATTGCTTTGGCGAGTTTGTTTTGTTGTCCTTGTTCACGTTGCCAATGTTCACGAAGACGGTAAACAGAACCGTCAAATAAATCAGTTAATCGAGCATAAGGTGTTTGTAAGTTTAATAAATGCTGTAATTCTGTATTTTTGATGTATATCAATGGCTCATTTCTCCACACTTCCGGATAAAGTAACCAGCCACCTATCACTTGTTCAGGTGTCAATCCTTTATATGAAGCTTCTCCTGTCAGTTTCTGAATGAAATCACGGGCTAATGTGTTGAAAGGTACTACCCGGTCGTGATAAATAACCTGTTCCTGTGCTAAACTGTCCGCTTGTGTTTGTTTCAATGCAGGAAGGAGTTTTTTTTGTGCTTGCATGTTACCTGCAAGGCAGAAAATAAACAGTATAAATACACCTCCTTTTTTAAGTAGCGGGTGGTTTAGCAGGCGTCGGAAATCACTACTGCGGGAAAATAGTAGCCAAATCATGGAGAGACCGAGCAGGATATATCCTGCATAAGTCACTCCTGTTCCCCATGGATCATAATTGACAGTCAGCCAGCTCCCTTTTCCGTCATCATCGAAAGATGACTGATAGAAACGGAAACCTTGTGATGTAAATATACGATTCATTGAAATCTGTTCGTGTAATAGAACATTTTTCTGTCCGGGAAGAGAGTAGGTGATATAGCTGATGTAGTCTGCCGGTGCTTCTGTTCCGGGATAGTATGCTATACGGAAACTATCTAGTTGTATTGTGAATGGCAGATCAGCTTTTCTGCCGCTTTCCGATTCCAGGAAACTGTCTATCGTTGCCCCCGGAAGCAAGTGTACGTATCCTTTTTTGCTTCCGATAAACGTAATCATGGCCCCCACCAAGATAACGAGGAGAGAGCCATGAAACAACAATATGGGGAACCGTCGCCATAAAGCGCGTCGGATGAGAGCAACAAGTGCAATGGTGGCAATTGTTCCCCACAAACAACAAAACCAACATGTATGATATATATTTCTTTCTACAAAATCTGTCCCATACGCTTGTTCTACGAAAGTAGTCACAGCGAGTAGTCCCACCAGACAGATATATAAGATAATAAGTAACCTTTTCAACTGTATAATCTTTTATGATATTAAAATGGAGCGTATTCCTTGTTCTTACATTCTTTCACTCCCATACATTCCATCTCAATCAACCATCCGGGACGGCATACCGGAGCATGAACAAATACTTTAGGAGTATGTGGGAAACGTTTGTCATACATTGCTTTAACAACTGTATAGTCGGCTATGTCACGCAGATATACAATCATTTGTCCCAAATCTTCAAACGTGCAGTCCGCTTCTTTCAACAGGGTTTCCACATTCTCCCACATTCGTTCTGTCTGTTTGCGGATGTTGCCGGGATATACCACATCGCCTTTGTTGTTGATACTTGCCGTTCCTGAAATAAATACCTGTCGGCGGTCTCCATAATCTACATACGTGCCACGTTCAAAGCTTACTCCATATTCATAAGTTGGGTTCAGATGGGTAGGAGCATAGAGGAAATGAATCTGTTCCGGTTGCATTCCTGCTACAGCGTAAGTATCCATTTGTACCAGTACTTTCGGGTCGGCATGCCGGCCGTCGATGCCTGTGCTGGAAATATAATGTGTTTTTTCTGTCAGGTTTTGGGTGACGAAAACTTCATTACGTGCTTTCACTACTCCGGCATAATTCACATCTACATTTTGCACGAAAAACCATGTACGGATACAATTGTCTGCCAGTTTACAACCTTGTTCCATGAGTTGCATCACATAGTCGTTCAATAATAGACGGGTCTGGTATTCCGAATTGGCGGCACGATTGAATGCACTACCGCCCCAGAAGTGGCGATAGGCACTGTGTTTCACCTCAAAAAGCCCGTTATGTAAGACTTGTGTCTGTACATCTGTCAACAGGTAAACCCATAAGGCTATTTTTGTTCCGTCCAGCGGGGGCTGTTCCACAATGGAAAGTGCGCAGTCCGAACCTTCGGTTGTCAATGCCAGTAGTGTATCTGCCTGATTGGCAGCGTCACTAAGGAAATAACGTTTGAGGATGGCAACTGCTCCTTTCAATTCTTGGGTAAGTAAATAATCGTAGGTGTTTAATACTGCATTCAGCTGTTCTTCGTATGTATCTTCCGGTTTAGTAGAATGAATGATAATATGATACTCTGAAGCTTCTCCTCCTGCATTATATTTAAAAATCTCTGTTAGCGTCTTTTCAGACTGAATATTCTGTTGTTTTTTGTTGTTCATATCAGTTGGGTAAATAACTATTTATTCTTGCGCACCGTTATTGATCCAGTCGTCAATAAGGGTCAAAATCGGAGATGATACTATTTCTTTTGAGTGATCGTATCCCCAGGTTGAACTAATAGTGGTATTCAATAATGTGTGCAATACGCTTTCTTGCGCACTGCCCGGCTTGACGAGTAACATGCCATCTACTTTCTTCGACGGGCGGTTGACCAGTGCCTCGTAACTTTTGCCTTCTGTCAGATACAGGTTGGCTGCTGCCGAACTACTTCCGCCATGACAGTGTGCGCATGTCGTATTAAATACTTTTTCTTGAATGCCATGGTACATACCTACATTTACAGTTCCCACATCCATAAGGATGGTGTCGTCAACTGCTGTAAGGTCGTCCATTGACTGAAAACTGATAACTCGTTTTCTCAATTTATTAATAACGCACAATTCAATAGTGGTTACTTTATCACTGACTCCTGTCATCGTAACCTGGATCTCATCATCTTCGACCGCCGGAATTGTTTTGGTGACAACGGCATACTCGCTCTCATCATTGAAGCCTGCCACTACAACACTATAACCATCGGGCCATTTACTGATACCATTGATCTTACCGCTCATCTTCAGCGTGCGTCCTTCTTCTGATAGGGTCTCTGTCTTTTCGTAAATACGTCCGTCATCGCATGATGTGATGTTGGGTATCATGACCTTTACGGGCAATATACTGGTACATCGCTTGTAACTTCAGATTACAGTTCTTGAAAAAATAGTTCATACCCACGGCTGGCATATTTAGAAAACCATTGGTGTCCATTCCGTTACGGTTGAAGAAATCATAGCGTGCAGCTGCTTGCAGACGGGGGGCAACGAAGTAACCACCTTGTACATAGCCGCCCAGGTAATTATATGACTCGGAAATCTTTTGTCTTTTTGTGAAGCCAACATTCATATAATAGACTTCAGCACCCAGGTAAAGTTTGTTCTTTAGCATTGCAAACTCCAATCCGGCACGATAATCATTGGTACTTTCATTTTCACTTTCTACATTGATAGAGGTAGAAATACCAAACATGATTTTGTCTTCATTCAGCCTGTTCGGATTTCCCTGTGTAGCGGGCATCACTCCTTTAGGCATATAGGTGAAACGTCCGGCGTACAGTAAAGACGGAATGTGCCAGTCATCACTAAATGTTTTTGTTGCTGTATTTACCGCTGCACCCGTACCGTTGAATAAACCGATTTCATACCCGAATTTATCAGCTACCAAACCGTGAATCTCTACACCTAAATCGAATCCGGTGCCAATATTGGGTGTTACCGCATTCAAAGAATAGGGGAGGATAACGGGAGCAGTCAGTGATACTGGCAAACTAGGTAACAATGTTTCTCCCAGTGTTGTCAGGTAGGCATGTGAAAACGGAGTTTTGAATTTACCGACCCGGATGGCAAACTGCTTTTTCAGTTGAACATCAAACCAGGCTTGTTGAAGTAATGCGCCTCCACTGGCTGCCGCATTTATGGAAAGGTTGAAAGATACTTTATCGAAAGCCTTTCCGGTGAATCCGAGTACGGCGTAAGGAACTGAAAATCCGGAGTTGGCTATGTTATCTTGATTGTATGCTTTATCCAGTCCTTCATCGTCGTACCAATTGAAGTTTGCACTGGTCTGTACGAGCAGATAGGGTTTGAATACAAAATCTCCTTTCTTGGTTTCGATAGTGAATCCTTCTCTTCCAGCTAATGATACTACACCATTTTCTGTATCTTCTTCATGTTGTGCCATAGCGGCCAAAGGCATTATGGCAGTCAGCATGGCAATGATTATAAATCTCTTCATAATTACTTTATATATACTACTTTTAGTTTAAAGTGAATTTAAAAATGCAATCAGCGCATCCCGGTCTTCCTTACTCATATTCTTAAATAAGTTCTTTGATGCTTCTCCTTCTCCGCCATGCCACATGATGGCTTCTGTCAGATTGCGGGCACGTCCGTCATGCAAGAAATAAGTATGTCCGTTGACCTTTTCTTGTAAGCCGATTCCCCAAAGAGGGGTAGTACGCCATTCGTTTCCACGTGCCAGCCCGCTTATATAGTTGTCGTTCAGTCCGACTCCCATAATTTCAGAACCCATATCATGTAATAGATAATCAGAATAAGGGTGAATCGTTTGACCGCCTAACCACGGGAGTTGAGTATTATTTAATAAAACACTACCACGTGTCTTAGTGTGTAAAGTGGTCACATGACAGAGATGACATTTGGCTTTATAGAAGTTCTGTTCCCCTTTGATTACTTGCGGATCGTTTACATTACGCCGGGCGGGAACACCAAGACTTTGCATATAGAGATCTACGTTTTCCATCTCTTCTGTGCTGACATCCAGTTGGTCGTAAGAAAGCCCCATCATGCTACCTTGGTTTACTTGTATTTGTCCTTCACAGATTTCTTCCGGATAGCGGCTGTTGGTAACGCCCATATCACTGGAGAATCCCAATTCTACAGTTAAATCGGCATGTTGAGCTTTGTTGCCGGACAATCCCAGACTTCTCACTCCGCGTTCGGTGATGTAATTACATCGTCCGCTGATTCCATATTCGGGATAATTACTTTTTGCTGCAAGTGCTTCAATTTCAACAGGATCTAGTGCCATCATTTGCCCCATGCCTACATGGCGTAATGGAATACGTACGGTACAAAACAAATCTTCCGGTTTGATTTCTTCGGCATACCATTCAGATATAGTATAATTGGGTTTGCAAAGTGTGTAGGCTTCTCCATCAGGGAAAGAAAATGTCTCGTAAGTGTATTCCACAGACAGTTTGCCTTCCGGTTGCACTCCATAGATTGCCTGGTCATGAAGCACACGTCCATAATCTTGAAAGAAAGCTCCGTTTTTACGGGATATGTAGACTAGCATGGAAGAGAATCCATAGCTGCCCGATCCACCCTCTGTCCATAAAGAGGGTTTGGTACGTCCCGCATTCCGGTGGCAACTGCCGCACGAATAACCGGCATAAACGGGACCAAGTCCGCCGCCATGACCGTTGTTACTTGTACGTACATCGTCATATAGTCTGTCACCTCGGGTGAAACGTACATCGTATGCTCCTGTTATCCAATCTGCAGGCGTGTCATAAGCAACAGACGAATTCAAGAAAATAGTTGATGTTCCGGCTGATAGAGCATAGCCCTCCGGAATCTCGATATCCAATATGTCAATTCCGTCATCATTACAGGCAGAGCATGCCAACAGGCAAAAGAAAGAGAATGAATATTTTAGAAAGTGATTCATTGTTTATTGACTTTGTTTCAATAATATGTTTTAAACATACCAAAGAAGTAAAGGTGGATCATTGAATTCCAACCTTTACTTCTCAATAATATCTTAGCTAAGATAAAGCTTTATTGTACTTTACGTGGTTCACCGTTTTTGTAGAGAAGGAATTCCAATGTGTGGAAACCGCGTACATTTTGTGCCGATTCGACAGCAGCTTCATCATCACCTTCACTCCATTCGAGATCGCTCCAACTTTGAGAATTCAGTATTTGTACAATAGCATTCTGATCCAAAGGCCAGCTGTCCATGTTAGGATCAAGTCCCATTTCGTCTACCGGACCGAATAAGAAAGCTTCGCTCTTTTCCCATGGTTCACGGGCAGTGATCCAAGCATCACAAGCTGTTTCAAAAGCACTATTTGACGGATTGTCTGCAAGGGCTATTACTGCATTGTAGAGAGCGTCATTTTTTTCTTTCAAACTTTTGTAGGTAGGCACTACTACTGCATCTACATATTGTGTTACTACAGGATTAAGTACTGCGTCCGTATTGATATTGTTGCTATTATTTGCAATATAGGATTTTAAGTCATTCTTCAGTATACTTTCCAGCTCTGCACAAGCATCCATAGCTGCTACCGTTTCGTTACTGGGAATATGATTACGGAAAGGTTGCGGAATATCCTGAATGGCTTTTGCCGCTTTTTGGATAGCATTCTTTATCTTGGTATCTAATGATGAATTAGCACCGGCGATAACAGTAGATAAAGAATTAGCATTTATATTACCGTCTAAAGAACCGTAATATGCATTCCGGATGGAATAAATGTTATTGGTATAGTCATCACGAGAATGCCAGCTGTACCAGGATTCCACAGCATATAATGCTTCTTCAGTATTTCCGGCTTTATACAAGTTGTATGGGTCACCAATTTTGGCAGTACCGACTTCATTGGCAATTTCCGCGCATTTATCCACGATTTCTTCCACACAGCTCAAGGCGCTTGCGTAAGGAGAGCCACTATGAGCCTTGAACAGGGAAGCATAGCTTTCACCTCCTTTATAGCTTGAATTCCATGCGTTGTAGAGATTGGTTGCATCTGTTTTTAGAAGTGCTGCTACATTTCTCATGTAGTTATGCCAGCTTGATGCGTTTTCAGGAGTGTAATCAATATTGGCAGGATCTACTGTTGGGTTGTCATCATCACTGCTGCAAGAAGTTGTTGTGAATGCTAATCCCAATATTAGGGCTGC
>PPYF01370829.1_pt1 | contig 15997 bp, 9 predicted proteins | sample 1559871 | NCBI WGS metagenome assembly PPYF01 (sample SAMN08240021, study PRJNA423297) | Human gut metagenome, whole genome shotgun sequencing project.
ACGCGGCGCTTCACTTCTTCCTGCTTGCCGGCGTTGAACGGCCGCGCGTCCGGGCTGCCGAGATAACCGCACACCCGGCGGGTAACGGAAACGCGGGCGGCGTCGTGGTTACCGCATTTCGGGCAGGTAAAGCCCTTGCTGGTGCACTCGAACTCGCCGGTAAAACCGCACTCGTAGCACTCATCGATCGGCGTATTGGTCCCGTAGTACGGCACGTGCTGATAGCTGTAATCCCACACGTCTTCCAGCGCCTTGAGGTTATGCTGGATATTCGGGTACTCGCCGTAGCAAATGAACCCCCCATTGGCCAGCGGCGGGTACGGCGCTTCGAAATCGATCTTATCGTACGGGTTGACCTTCTTCTCCACGTCGAGGTGGAAGCTGTTGGTGTAGTAACCTTTGTCGGTTACCCCTTCCACCACGCCAAACTCGGCGGTGTCGAGACGGCAGAAGCGATCGCACAGGTTTTCGCTCGGCGTGCTGTACAGGCTAAAGCCGTAGCCGGTTTCTTCCTTCCACAAATCGACGGCGTCGCGCAGGCGCTGGACGATGGCTACGCCTTTCTCACGCAGCGCCTCGCTGTCGTACATATGCTGGTTGCCGTACAGCGCATTGATGGTTTCATGGATACCGATATAGCCCAGAGAAATGGACGCGCGGCCGTTTTTGAAGATCTCGGAGACGTCGTCGTCGGCTTTCAGCCGCACGCCGCAGGCGCCTTCCATATACAGGATCGGCGCCACGCGAGCCTTCACTCCTTCCAGGCGGGCGATACGGGTCATCAGCGCTTTACGCGCCAGCTGCAGGCGCTCGTCCAGCAGCGCCCAGAAGGCGGCTTCATCGCCTTTCGCTTCCAGGGCGATGCGCGGCAGGTTGAGACTGATCACGCCGAGGTTATTGCGTCCATCATGCACCTGCTCGCCGTTCTCGTTTTCCCATACCCCGAGGAAGCTGCGGCAGCCCATCGGCGTTTTAAACGACCCGGTGACTTTCACCACCTGATCGTAGTTGAGGATATCCGGGTACATGCGCTTGCTGGCGCACTCCAGCGCCAGCTGTTTGATGTCGTAGTTCGGGTCGCCGAACTTATGGTTCAGGCCGTCGCGGATCGCGAACACCAGTTTCGGGAACACCGCGGTTTTGCGATTTTTACCGAGGCCGGCAATGCGGTTGCGCAGAATCGACTGCTGGATCAGCCGCGATTCCCAGCTGGTGCCAAGGCCGAACCCGAAGGTGACGAACGGCGTCTGGCCGTTGGCGGTATGCAGTGTGTTGACCTCATACTCCAGCGACTGGAAGGCGTCGTAGCACTCTTTTTCGGTACGGGCGCGGGCATAGCCTTCGGCATCCGGGATCTGCCACTCTTCGGCGATTTTGCGATGCTTTTTGAAGCTTTCGCTGACGAACGGCGCCAGCACTTCATCGATGCGGTTGATGGTGGTGCCGCCGTAAATATGGCTGGCGACCTGGGCGATGATCTGCGCCGTCACCGCGGTGGCGGTAGAGATAGACTTCGGCGGCTCGATCTCCGCGTTGCCCATCTTAAAGCCCTGGGTCAGCATGCCTTTCAGGTCGATCAGCATGCAGTTGAACATCGGGAAGAAGGGCGAGTAATCGAGGTCATGATAGTGGATCATGCCGCGTTCGTGAGCCATCACCACATCGTGGGGCAGCAGGTGCTGCCGGGCGTAGTGCTTGGCGACGATCCCGGCCAGCAGGTCGCGCTGGGTCGGGATGACTTTACTGTCCTTGTTGGCGTTTTCGTTGAGCAGCGCGGAGTTGGTCTGCTCGACGAGGCCGCGGATCTCCTGATTGAGACGGCCGCGCTTCTCACGCTGGCTATCGCGGTCATGGCGATACTCAATGTAGGCGCGCGCCAGCTGCTTATAGGGGCCGGACATCAGCTGGTTTTCCACCGCGGTCTGGATCTCGTTGATGTCGACCTGGGCGCGGCCCTGCATTTGTTGGCTAACGACTTCTGCGACGGTGGCGCAATAGTCTGCGTCATCGACTCCCGCTGCTTTAGCTGCACGCAGAATTGCTTCCTGAATGCGCTCTGAGTTGAACGGCACTTTACAGCCATCACGTTTCATCACATGCGGTGTCATGATCACTCCATATATAGAACAGGTTATCCACAGAGGCGGAGGTTATCCCGAAGGCGCTGCACGCTACGGCTCGTGCTGTTTACCTTCGGATCCGGCCCGTTTTATCCACATCTCATCACCGCCAGACATCGACAAGATATGGTGACATAATAGACGATTAATACAACATGTTGGGCCGAGGCGCATTTTAAGTTCTATATGTAGTGATTTGCATCAAAGATGTTTGCGATTTTATTGACCCAGAACAAGGTAAAAAGGTGAGAGTACGGATGATGGGCGCTGGCGATAAATGTAAATTTAGGCGCTTAAAATATAAGCAAAAATCGAGCCCGTTCAGGCATGAAACGGGCAAATATTCAGGCAATCAACGTATCGTTAAGCAGATCGACCAGCAGTAGCAGGGCATAGCGAGCCTGCTGCGGGTCAGCGGGCAGCGGCAGGATGGCGCTGGCCATATCGCCAAGGGCGTGCTGTTCTGGCGTCAGAGCAATAATGGTCACTCCCTGCGTACGCGCCTGCAAAGTAGCGCTTTGCAACACAGGGTTGGCCTCGGCAGTGGCCAGCACCAGCAGCAGATGATCGTCATTGAGGGTGCTGGCGGTCAGCCGCATCAGCGCCGCATCCTGACAGAGATTAATCGCGATGCCGGAGGGCAGTAGCTGATGCTGGAGCAGCGCGGCCAGCGTCACGTCCTGGGCGCCAAGGGCGAAGCAGTGTACCGCACGGGCGCTCAGCAGGCGCGATTTACACTTTTCCACCGCCGCTTCCGCGGTATGGCCGAGCTGACGAGTTAGGGTAACGCCAAGGCTGCTAAGTTTGTCGCGCCAGGCGACGGGCAGGGCGGCGCTGTCCGGCGTAAGCCAGCTGGCGCGCCGTTCGCTGGCCTGCGCCAGCTGTTTACGCAGATCACGAATATCATCGCAGCCCACTGAGCGGGCGAAGCGGGTAATGGTGGCAGGGCTGACCCCCGCGCTGGCTGCCAGCTCGTCAATAGAGGCGCTGGCGGTAAAGCTTAGATTTTGTAGAATAAAGGTGGCGACGCGCGACTCCTGGGCACTAAAGCGGCGCATTCCTTCCTGCAGCTGACCTACGATATCCATCCTCATGTTCCCTTTGGCAAAACCCGCATTTGAAAATATTTTTCAATTATCGACTGTCTCTCTTTATAGCACTCACGCCGCATATTTCCTATGGTCAGAGCAGTAAAGGGTGACACCCTGGCGATAAAAATGCGCAAAAATTGAGCCTCGATCACATCGGTGAAAATTATTTTCATATAGCCTTCACTATCACACAATATTAACAATATAGTCGTCCAGGCCCTGAGGGCTGAAGCGATAACACGTAAAGGGGAAGCGCAATGACACGAATCGTACTCTGTTGTGCCGCAGGCATGTCGACCAGCATGCTGGTGAACAAAATGAAAGCAGAAGCCCAGCAGCGTGCGCTGGCGCTGGAAATCTATGCGGTGGCGGTGGCGGAATTTGAACGCGAATTGCCACACGCCGACGTCATCCTGCTCGGGCCGCAGGTTAAATATGAAGCCGGACGGCTAACCGCGCTGGCCGCGCCGCAGGGCAAGGCGGTGGCGGTGATCGATATGGCTGACTACGGCATGATGCGCGGCGCTGCGGTGTTGGATAAAGCGCTAGCCCTGCTCGAACACTAATTTTCTCATCCCGTTTTTCATCATCATCACGTGCGGTCCTGGCGATCGCGCGCGGCGCTCTGTATGCCGAAAATCCGAAAAGAGGACACTATGCAAGCACTGAAAATTGCCGTTATCGGCGGCGGCAGCAGCTACACGCCGGAGCTTATTGAAGGGATTATCGTTCGTTACGAGCAGCTTCCGGTCACAGAGCTGGCGCTGGTAGATGTCGAATCCGGCCGGGAAAAGGTGGAGATCATCGCCGCGCTGACCCGGCGGATGCTGAAACATAAAGGGCTGGAGCAGGTGGCGGTCAGCGTCCACTTTACGCTCGATGAGGCCATCCGCGGCGCCAGCTTTGTGCTGACCCAGCTGCGTGTCGGACAGCTGGCGGCGCGCGCCGCCGATGAGCGGCTGGGTCTCAAGTACCACCTGCTGGGCCAGGAGACCACCGGCGTCGGCGGTTTTGCCAAGGCGCTGCGGACGATCCCGGTGATCCTTGAGGTGGCGCGCAAAGTGGAACAGCTGGCGCCGGAAGCGTTCATTCTCAACTTTACTAATCCGGCGGGGATCGTCACCGAGGCGGTCAGCCGCTACAGCAAGGCGAAGATCATTGGCCTGTGCAACGTGCCGATCAACATGCAGCACATGATCGTCGGGATGCTGGGCGCCCAGGAGTCCGAAGTAAAACTGCGCTTTGCCGGGCTCAACCATATGGTCTGGGTGCATAAGGTGCTACAGGGGCGCGAGGATGTCACCGGCAAGGTGATCGACATGCTGTGCGACGGTAAGGCGCTGTCGATGAACAACATTAAAGAGCTGCCGTGGCCGGCGGAATTCCTGCGCGCGCTGAAGGCGATTCCGTGCCCCTATCATCGCTATTTTTGGCTGACGCCGGCGATGCTGGCGGAAGAGATCGCCGCGGCGAAAACCAAGGGCACCCGCGCCGAACAGGTGATGAAAGTCGAGCAGGAGCTGTTTGCGCTGTACGCCGACCCGCAGCTGGAAGAAAAACCGGAGCAACTGAGCTTTCGCGGCGGCGCCTACTACTCGGAGGTGGCCGTCGAGCTTATCAACGCGATCTACAACAACCTGGGCGCGGAGATGGTGGTGAATACCCGCAACAACGGCGCGATTCATGGCCTGGATGATGATGCGGTGGTGGAAACCAACAGCATTATTGATGCGCAAGGGGCGCGGCCGCTGGCGTTCGGCCCGCTGCCGCCGGCGATGAATGGCCTGACCCAGCAGGTGAAAGCCTTCGAGCGGTTGACGATTGAAGCCGCGGTACACGGCTGTCGCGAAAGCGCACTGCTGGCGCTGGTGACCAACCCGCTGGTCGGTAACGTCACCGATGCCCAGGCGCTGCTGGATGAAGTATTAACCATCAACCGTCAATGGCTGACGCAATTTAACTGACCGCTATTTCCCCTCGGGAGCACACCATGTCGAATACAAGCTGGATTGAACGTTACGTCATGCCGGCGGCGCTGAGAATCGCCGGGCAAAAGCACGTCCTGTCGGTGCGCGACGGCATCATTCTCAATATGCCGTTTATGTTGATTGGCTCATTCTTCCTGATTTTCGCCTACCTGCCGATCCCCGGCTATGCCGATATGATGAGCAGCCTGTTTGGCGAGGTCTGGCGCGATAAAATGTTGTACCCGGTGAAAGCGACCTACGACATCATGGCGCTGATTTCCAGCTTCGGCATCGCCTACCGGCTGGCGGAGAAGTATCGCACTCTCGATCCGCTGAGCGCTGGAGCGATGTCGCTGGTGGCCTTCATGATGACGATCCCGCAGAACACGCTGTTTACGCCGGTACACGGCGCGGCGGAGGTGATTAAAGGGGTGATCCCGGTGAGCATGGTCGGCAGCCAGGGGCTGTTTGTCGCCATTGTCATTTCGCTGCTGTCGACGGAGATTTATCGTTTGGTCGCCAGCCGCAATCTCGTTATCCGCATGCCGGACGGCGTGCCGCCGGCAGTGGCGAAATCATTCCTCGCCCTGATCCCCGGCTTCTGCGTGCTGGCGGTGGTGCTGGCGCTGCGCCTGGCGGTTGAGGCCTCGCCGTTCGGCGACATCAACAGCATGATCGCCACTTTGATCGGTATTCCGATGCACCACGTCGGCGGTACGCTGCCGGGCATGATTATTTCAGTCATTTTGATTGGTATTTTGTGGACCCTGGGCCTGCACGGCGACGCGATCGTACTGGTGTTTATCCAGCCGGTATGGCTGTCGAATATGTCCGAGAACCTGACGGCCTTCCAGAACGGTCAGCCGATCCCGCATATCATTACTCAGCAGTTTTACGATCTGTGGATTGCCCCCGGGGGTACCGGCGCGCTGCTGGGGCTGGTGATTTTTATGTTGCTGCGTAGCCGTAGCCAGCAGATGAAGCAGCTGGGGAAAATTGCCGCGCCCGGGGCATTGTTTAACATCAGCGAGCCGATGGTGTTTGGCATCCCGCTGGTGATGAACCCGTACTTTTTCCTGCCGTTTATTTTAACGCCGGTGCTGCTGGTGATCGTGTCCTATACCGCGATGGCGACCGGGCTGGTGGCGCCGCCCGCCGGAATCGCGCTGCCGTTCACCACGCCGATCTTCATCAGCGGCTATCTGGCGACCGGAGGGCATATCTCCGGCACGGTGCTGCAGGTGGTGAATTTAGCGATTTCGCTGGTGGTCTACTATCCGTTCTTCCGCGCCTGGGATCGGCTAAAGGCAAAAGAAGAGCACGCCTCGGCGCAACCCCAAGCGAGCGCTGCGATTGCTGATGCCGACCGCGCATAACTTCCAGCCTGACGAATCGTAGCCCCGGTGAGCGTTGCGCCACCGGGGAAAAGCGTTATCCCTGCAGCCACCATATCGCTTCGAACGGCCGCAGCGTCAGCCCGGTCGGGCGCGGGGTGGTCTCGGCATAGTTGCTGATGATCATCTTCCACTCGCCCGGGGCCTCAGCGGGCTGCCAGGTCTGCAGCTCGCGGCTCAGGTTAGCGGCGACTACCAGCGTTTGCCCCTGCCACTGACGACGATAGCACCACAGCGACGGATGCTCCGGCAGCAGATCCTCGTAATCACCCCAGGTCAGTAGCGGCAGGGTTTTACGCAGCGTAATCAGCTGCTGATAGGTATAAAACACCGAATCGGGGTCCGCCAGCGCCGCCTCGACGTTGATCTCCTGGTAATTATCGCCAAGGCCGATCCACGGCTCACCGTCGCTGAAGCCACCGTTCTCGCCGGCGTGCCACGGCATCGGCGTGCGGCTGTTGTCGCGCGACTTGCTGGCGAGGATCGCCAGCAGTTCGTCCGGGCTTTGCCCCTGCGCCGCACGTTCGATAAACATATTGTGGCTTTCGACGTCACGGTAATCGCTGATGCTGCTGAAGTGCGGATTGGTCATGCCGATCTCTTCGCCCTGGTAGATATAGGGCGTGCCCTGCATGCCGTGCAGCACCATCGCCAGCATCTTCGCCGCCGTCACCCGGTACTCGCCTTCGTCGCCAAAGCGCGACACGATGCGCGGCTGATCGTGGTTACACCAGAACAGCGCGTTCCACGCCCGATTGTGCATTCCCCGCTGCCAGTGGCGGAACAGCGCCTTCAGCGCCACATAGTCCGGGCGGGCGAGGGTCCATTTCTCTCCGCCGGGATAATCGACTTTTAAATGGTGGAAGTTAAAGGTCATCGACAGCTCGCGGCCGTCCAGCGCGGCGTACTGCTGGCAGTGCTCCAGCGAGGTGGAGGACATCTCGCCGACGGTCATCAGGTTACGCGGGGTGAAGACATCGCGGCTCATCTCCTGCAGGAACTCATGCACCCGCGGGCCGTCGGTATAGAAGCGGCGGCCATCCCCGTCCAGATCGCAGGGAAAGGTCTGGTCTTTTGAGATCAGGTTGACCACGTCGAGGCGCAGACCGTCGACGCCGCGGTCAGCCCAGAATTCGCAGACCTTTTTCAGCTCGGCGCGCACCGCCGGATTCTCCCAGTTGAGATCCGCCTGCTCAATGGCGAACAGGTGCAGATAATACTGCCCGCTGTCGGCGTGCCACTGCCAGGCGTTACCGCCAAATTTGGAGCGCCAGTTGTTCGGCAGGGCGTCTGGTTCGCCATCGCGCCAGATATAGAACTGACGGTAGGGGCTCTCCTTATTCAACGACTGACGGAACCATTCATGTTCGGTCGACGTGTGGTTCAGCACCATATCCAGCACGATGCGGATGCCGCGGGCCTTCGCCTCCGTCACCAGGGCGTCAAAGTCGGCCATTGTGCCGTAGGAGGGATCGATGGCGGTGTAGTTCGCCACGTCGTAGCCGTTATCCACCTGCGGTGAGACGTAGAACGGCGTCAGCCAGATGGCGTCGACCCCAAGCTTTTGCAGATAGTCGAGGCGGGAGGTGACGCCGCGCAGGTCGCCGGTACCGCTGCCGGTGGTATCCTGAAAACTCTTCGGATAGATTTGATAAATAACGCCGTTTTGCCACCAGTGGGGGAGATGATTCATAGTACTTTCCTGCTGCAACGAGGGGCGCCAAAGGCGCCCCGAAAGAAGAAGTTAGACAATCTGCAAGGTGCCCTGACGGTACTTGCGCTGATACACCACGCTGGTGAGGATAATCGGCACCACCACCGCGATAGCCATCGCCATGGCGTACACCTGCCAGTAGGTAGGCTGGATGGAGAGGATCCCCGGCAGGCCGCCGACGCCGATGCCGTTCGCCAGCACGCCGTTCAGACCGCACAGCAGGCCGGCGAGGCCAGAGCCAATCATTGCGCACAGCATCGGGAAGCGGTATTTCAGGTTGATACCGTACATCGCTGGCTCGGTGACCCCGAGATAGGCGGAGATCGCCGCCGGTACCGAGATTTCACGTTCATTCTGCTTGCGGCTGGCGATGATGATGCCGACCACCGCCGACGCCTGGGCAATATTCGACAGCGCAATCAGCGGCCACACCGGGGTGCCGCCCATGCTCTGGATCATCTGCATATCGATAGCGAGGGTGGTCTGGTGGACACCGGTAATCACCAGCGGCGCGTAGAGGAAGCCGAACAGCGCGGCGCCGATCGGCGCGAAGCTGCCGGTTAACAGATGGCGTACCGCGAAGGCCACGCCGTCGCCGATCAGGCGGCCGAACGGACCGATAATGGCGTGCGCGAGGAACACCGCGAGGATCAGCGAGCAGACCGGGACAATCACCAGGTAGAGGTAGTCAGGCACAATGCGCTTGAGGCGCGTCTCGATAAAGCCTAAGGCCAGGCCAGCCAGCAGGGCCGGGATCACCTGCGCCTGGTAGCCGACTTTGGCAATGGTAAACAGGCCGAAGTTCCACACCTCCGGCACCTGCTGGCCGAGGAGATAGGCGTTCATCAGCTGCGGGGAGACGAGGGTGACGCCAAGGACGATCCCGAGGATCGGCGTGCCGCCCATCTTCTTCACCGCTGACCAGCAGATCCCCACCGGCAGATAGAAGAAGATCGCCTCGCCAATCAGCCACAGGAAGTCATAGATGGTTTTCAGCGACGGGTGCATCTGGGCCAGCGTCTGGCCATTGCTCATGGGCAGGTCGCCGATAACGTTGCGGAAACCGAGGATCAGACCGCCGCTGATCAGGGCCGGCAGCAGGGGAAAGAAGATCTCGGCGAAGTGCGAGATTAACTGTTCATGCCACTTCATATTTTGCCGCGCGGCCTGCTTGACCTGCTCTTTGTCGGCGGAGGTCTGGCCGGTGGTCGCCAGCAGGGCCTTGTAGTAATCGCCCACCTCGGTGCCGATGACCACCTGGAACTGGCCGGCGTTAGTGAAGCATCCCTTCACCATGCGCAGCTGCTCAATTTCTTTTGGTCTGGCGATGGCCGGGTCGTTCAGCACAAAGCGCAAACGGGTAATACAGTGGCTGACGGTGGCGATGTTACCGCGCCCGCCCACCAGTTCGATCAGTTTATCGATGTCCTGCTGGTTTACTTTGCTCATGATGAAGCCTCAAAAACAGAGGGGAGAGATGCCGTTTTTACCTTGAGGGCATCCTAACCGTTCCGCTTAATTTGCAAAATGGGAACGTTCCCGAAACCCGGCGACGATCACATAAATCGCCCGAGCGAGATTAATTGAGGGCGGCGGGAATCACGATCTGGCGGGGATCGACGCTGCCGGCGATCTGCTCGATCAACTGCCGGGCGGCCCGGCGTCCGGACTCGGCATAGCCCGGATCGACGGTCAAGATTTCCGGGTGGAGAAACTTCATCAGCGGCGTGCTGCCGACGCTGGCGAGCTGCAGCGCATCGCGACCCTGCTGCTGGAGGTACTTGCTGGCGCCGAGGGCGAGGGTATCCGTCGCGCAGACCAGGGCGCTGGTTTCAGCCGTCAGCACGCTGGCGACGGTGTCATATCCCTGCTTCATGCCCAGCCCCGGCAGGGCGGCGGTGGGCGTCAGACGATGCTTTTTACAGAAGGCGAGGTAGGCCAGATGGCGGCGTTCGCCGGTGGTGACGTCGCTGTGCGGTACGCCAAGAAAACTGATGTGGCGGTGTCCGCGATCGTAGAGCCGCTGCATCAGCAGCGTGATGGCCCCCTCGTCGTCATAGCACACCGAGGCGAAGCCGGGAGCGTCGCGGGCCATCAGCACCAGGGTGTCGCGCCAGGGGGCGAGCATCGCTTCGTCGATGCCGGTAAAACCGAACAGTACCACGCCGTCAATATTGCGCCGGGCGAGCATGCCGAGATGCTCCTCCACCAACGCCGGGGAGAACTGGCTCTCCATCATAATCGGATCGTAACCCTGCTCATAAAAGGCGGGCAGCATGGTCTGCACGGCAAGGTTTTCCGACAGCGAATCGAGACGGGTGACGATAATCGCCACCACTTTATCGCTCTGGCCGCGCATGGCGCGGGCGGAACGGGAGGGCGAGAAACCGTGCTGCTGCATCACCGCTTCGACGCGCTCGCGGGTCCGTTCGCTGACCCCGCTCTCGTTGTTAAGGACGCGGGATACCGTCGATTTCCCTACGCCGCTTAAGCGCGCGATATCTTTGATGGTCAGCCGGTTCTGCATGCGGAATTCTCGTCAGGGATGGTAGAAGTGAGCCTAATGCTACTCAACCAAACCGCAATGAGCAAAGTCTGGTTTACGTTCGGTTTAGTTGCGCGGGTTTATCATCGCCATTATTGCCACACAATCCTCAGCGAGGGCGCTATAATTCGCGCCGTTTATATTCACTTACCGGAGATAGTTATGGACCCCGATCCCACTCCTCATCCTCGATGGAGCAACCTTTCTTTCCGGTAAGCCTGTTTAACACTGCTTTACCGGAAAGCGTAAAGCAGTGACGTCCTTGATGTCCCTGCCATAAAAATAACATGCCTGACAGGTAGGTTTTGCTACGCCCGTCGGCAACGCTGCGTTCGCTTTGGCGAGCGCGGAGGGACTGTTTATGCTGAAAAATTATACCCGGCAGCTGTTCGCGCAGCTTAGCCGCCATCTGCCACGTCGTTTAGTCCAGCGCGATCCGCTGCCGGACGCCCGCCATCTGGCGAGTGGCCCCATTCCTGAATCGCTTGGTCAGCATTGCCTGAACGTGGCGGCGATGGACGACCAGGAGATCTGGCGCGCCTTTGACAGCCACCCTGAAGGGCTCAATGAAGGCGAAGTGGCGGCGAAAATCCTCAAACATGGTGACAACCAGATCCCGGCGCAGAAGCCCTCCCCGTGGTGGGTGCATCTGTGGACCTGCTATCGCAACCCGTTCAACCTGCTGCTGACCGTGCTCGGCATCGTCTCCTATTCCACCGAGGATCTGTTCGCCGCCGGGGTTATCGCCCTGATGGTGGGGATCTCGACATTGCTCAATTTCATCCAGGAGGCGCGCTCGACCAAAGCGGCGGATGCGCTGAAGGCGATGGTGAGCAACACCGCCACCGTGCTGCGGGTGGTGAACGAGCAGGGGGAGAGCCGCTGGCTGGAGCTGCCTATCGACCAGCTGGTGCCGGGCGACATTATCCGGTTGTCGGCGGGGGATATGATCCCGGCGGACCTGCGTATCCTACAGGCGCGGGATCTGTTCGTCGCCCAGGCCTCGCTGACCGGCGAATCGCTGCCGGTGGAGAAAGTGGCCCGCAGCCGCGATCCGCTGCAGCAAAACCCGCTGGAGTGCGACACCCTGTGCTTTATGGGCACCAACGTGGTGAGCGGCTCGGCGCAGGCCATCGTCTTCGCCACCGGCGGCCGCACCTGGTTTGGCCAGCTGGCCGGCCGCGTCAGTGAACAGGAGAGCGAGCCGAACGCCTTTCAGAAGGGCATCAGCCGGGTCAGCATGCTGCTGATCCGCTTTATGCTGGTGATGGCCCCGGTGGTGCTGCTGATCAATGGCTACACCAAAGGCGACTGGTGGGAGGCGGCGCTATTCGCGCTGTCGGTGGCGGTCGGCTTGACGCCGGAGATGCTGCCGATGATCGTCACTTCGACGCTGGCGCGCGGGGCGGTGAAGCTGTCGAAGCAAAAGGTCATCGTAAAGCACCTCGACGCCATTCAGAATTTCGGCGCGATGGACATCCTCTGCACTGATAAAACCGGCACCCTGACCCAGGATAAGATTGTGCTGGAGAACCATACCGACGTCTCCGGCAAGGTCTGCGAGCGGGTACTGCATGCCGCCTGGCTCAACAGCCACTACCAGACCGGCCTGAAAAACCTGCTCGACACCGCGGTGCTGGAGGGCGTTGAGCTGGATGCCGCCCGCGGGCTGGCGGAACGCTGGCAGAAGGTGGATGAGATCCCCTTCGACTTCGAACGCCGCCGCATGTCGGTGGTGGTGAAGGAGGATGACGCCGCGCATCAGCTGATCTGTAAAGGGGCGCTGCAGGAGATCCTCAACGTCTCGACCCAGGTGCGCTACAACGGCGATATCGTACCGCTGGACGACACCATGCTGCGCCGCATTCGCCGGGTGACCGATACCCTCAACCGACAGGGGCTACGGGTGGTGGCGGTGGCGACCAAATACCTGCCGGCCCGCGAAGGCGACTACCAGCGCGCCGATGAGTCGGACCTGATCCTTGAAGGTTACATCGCCTTCCTCGATCCGCCGAAAGAGACCACCGCCCCGGCGCTGAAGGCGCTGAAGGCCAGCGGCATCACGGTGAAGATCCTCACCGGCGACAGCGAGCTGGTGGCGGCGAAGGTGTGCCATGAAGTGGGACTGGATGCTGGCGAAGTGGTGATTGGCAGCCAGATTGAAGCCATGAGCGACGACGAGCTGGTGGCCAGCGCCTTCCTGCCGTTTCTGCCGATGCTGCCGCTGCACCTGTTGATTCAGAACCTGCTGTACGATGTCTCCCAGGTGGCGATCCCGTTTGATAACGTCGATGATGAGCAGATCCGCAAGCCGCAGCGCTGGAACCCGGCCGATCTCGGGCGCTTTATGGTCTTCTTCGGGCCGATCAGCTCGATTTTCGATATCCTCACCTTCGGCCTGATGTGGTGGGTGTTCCACGCCAATACCGTGGAGATGCAGACCCTGTTCCAGTCCGGCTGGTTTATCGAAGGGCTGCTGTCGCAAACGCTGATTGTGCACATGATCCGCACCCGGCGCATTCCGTTCGTTCAGAGCCGGGCCGCCTGGCCGCTGTTCGCCATGACTCTGGTGGTGATGGCGGTGGGTATCGCGCTGCCGTTCTCGCCGCTGGCGAGCTACCTGCAGCTGCAGGCCCTGCCGCTGAGCTACTTCCCGTGGCTGGTGGCGATCCTGGCGGGCTATATGGTGCTGACCCAGGCCGTGAAGGGCTTCTACAGCCGCCGCTACGGCTGGCAGTGAGGGACGCGTTTTCGGATGAACCACGTAAAAAAGGCAGCCTGCGGGCTGCCTTTTTTCATGCCGACGAGAGCGATCAGCGACGCACGGCGATGGCTTCGATCTCGATCTTCACGTCTTTCGGCAGACGTGCGACTTCAACGCAGGAGCGCGCCGGGAAGGTGGCGTTATGCTCGGTGAAGAACGCTTCGTAGGTGGCGTTAACGGTAGCGAAATCGTTGAGGTCTTTGACGAATACGGTGGTCTTGACGATATCGCCGACGGTGAGGCCTGCGGCTTCAACGATCGCTTTCACGTTGTTCAGCGACTGGCGCGCCTGCGCGGACACGTCTTCCGGGACGCTGCCGGTTTTCGGGTCGACCGGGATCTGGCCAGAGGTGATGATCATGCTGCCGAGGTCAACGCCCTGAACGTAGGGGCCAATCGCCGCTGGTGCATTTTCCGTCGCAATAGTTTTGCTCATGTTATCTCCAGATGAACTGAGTAATGTTACGCAAAATCATTCAGGTTGCCGCCAGGCGATAAGCGCTGTATCGCCGGCGCAGACGCCGCCTGAAGGACGAAGCGTAGGGTGGTAGCCATTATAGGGAGGCCTACCACCAATACCAACCGCATTTAGTTGGCCAGCACCACATAATGAGAAAACTCTTTTTCGCAGTATTTACATTTGAGTGCGATGTCATCAGCGCGTTTTTTCACTGCAAAACTGGAAGAAACCGGTTCGGCGTGGCTGATACAGTTGCTGTTCGGACAGACCAGCACGCTGTCGATACGATCCGGCAGGCTCGGGCGGGATTTGCCCACCACTTCGTAATCATCAATGCGGTTTACCGTCGCCTGCGGGGCGTACAGCGACAGCTGGTTAACCTGCTCGTCGGTCAGGAAGGTGTTCTCGATTTTAATCAAATCCTTGCGGCCCATCTCGCCGGAGGGCAGGTTCAGGCCGATGGTGATGCGCTGGTCGGTTTCGGTCAGTTTGAACAGGGTGAGCAGCTTAAAGCCGACCTGCGCCGGGATATGGTCAATCACGGTGCCGCGTTTGATCGCTTCTACCTGCAGTTTATTGTCGTGTGTCATCTCTCATTCCCCCTTACAGTGCCAGCTCGCTATTCAGTACCAGTGCCAGTAACGCCTGGCGGGCGAAGATGCCGTTACCGGCCTGCTGGAAGTACCAGGCGTGCGGTGTTTTATCGACATCGGTGGTGATTTCGTCAATGCGCGGCAGCGGATGCAGCACCTTCATGTTGGCGCGCGCCCCTTCGAGGTCGGCGGCGCGCAGGACGAATTGCGCTTTGACGTTGGCGTATTCCGACGGATCCAGACGCTCTTTCTGCACGCGGGTCATGTACAGAATATCCACTTCCGCCATCACGTCGTCGATGGCGCTATGCAGGCTCCAGGCGATGCCTTTTTCATCGAGCATATCGAGGATGTACTGCGGCATGGCCAGCGCGTCCGGGGCGATGAAGTAGAAGCGGTTGCCGTTGAATTTGGCCAGCGCCTGGGTCAGGGAGTGGACGGTACGGCCATACTTCAGATCGCCGACCATCGCCACGTTGAGGTTTTCGAGGCGGCCCTGGGTCTCCTGAATGGTGAACAGGTCGAGCAGGGTTTGGGTCGGGTGCTGGTTAGCGCCGTCGCCGGCGTTCAGTACCGGCACGCCGCCGGAGAATTCGGTCGCCAGGCGCGCGGCGCCCTCCTGCGGATGACGCATCACGATGGCGTCGACGTAGGTGCTGATGACGGAGATGGTATCCGCCAGCGTTTCCCCTTTTTTGCCCAGTGAGGTGTTGGCGCTGTCGGAAAAGCCGACCACGCTGGCGCCCAGGCGGTGCATCGAGGTTTCAAAAGAGAGGCGGGTGCGGGTCGAGGCTTCAAAGAAACAGCTGGCGATAACCTTATGCTTCAGCAGCTCGGGTTGTGGATTGGCTTTCAGCTTTGCCGCCGTCGCCAGCACCAGTTCGAGGTCTTCGCGGCTGAGATCGTTTATGGAAATGATATGTTTTTGATATAGCGGGTTAGCCATGCTTATCTCCTGACGCCTGGGCAAAAAAAAAGCCCCTTAAATAAGGGGCTTCGGGAATCCAATGAGCAACGGAAAGAAAAACGGCAGGCCAGCGTCTGCATTGAGACGCGCTAAGACAGAATGTCGTACGCAATTGGCCATGCTTCCTCCCGGCAAAACGACTGGCATTATACGCAGACCGTTATGACGATCAAGCGATTCATTCACAAACAGGTAATCGTTTGCCTGTCGAAAAGTGCGCCAGCGCAAAGAAGCATGAAACTGTACTGGTATGGCAGCGGTGATGGGGGTATAAAACAAAGAAATGAAATGCTGTTTTATATTTGAGGTAAGCAATGATTATTGGCAATATCCACCATCTGCAGCCATGGCTGCCTGCCGCGCTGCGCGAGGCTATCGAACA
>PPYF01268233.1_pt1 | contig 15992 bp, 10 predicted proteins | sample 1559871 | NCBI WGS metagenome assembly PPYF01 (sample SAMN08240021, study PRJNA423297) | Human gut metagenome, whole genome shotgun sequencing project.
AAGGAAGCGATTACCCGGCTTGTGATTGAAAAAGAGATTAGTTTTTATGGATATTGGATTAAGCTTTCGCTGCCACAGGTAAAGACGTATCTGAGATATTTGCAGACTCTGTGCCAGGGTGAAGAAGCTTCTTTGAAAATGAAAGTGCTCAGTGAGCGACTGGTAACGGATTATCAGTACGAGATGACGCAATGTGTTTTCCTTTCAGATGGCAGTTCCTATTTGATGACAAAAACAGAGAACAGGAAAAATAATCTGGCACTGTTTAATCATCCGGATATGATGACTATTTTTGAACAGTTCTTCCAGAGCATATGGAATATTCAAGATGAGAGATGTTTGTCTACATCGGAGGAACAACAGCAGTTTTTTGACCATATGATTCATAATACTGAGATTCAGACGGCTATACCATTCCATTTTTAATACTATTTATCAAAAGAATTCAAGTCGGTTCATTTTTTTCTGTGTTAAACTGACCCCATCTTAATTTTGTGATGAGAAAGGGGTAAATTATGAATCAGAAAATGACTGGAAAACCAAGTATTGATAAACCATGGATGCAGTATTATCCACCGCAGCTGATACAGGGGCTTGCAATACCTGAGCAGACTGTTTACGAGTATCTTATGGAGAGATGTCCTGGAGATGATGTGGCAGCAATCCATTATTATGGACGAGATATACAGTGGAAAGAAGTAAAAGAGGAGATCAATCTGACAGCGAGAGCTCTGCGAACTCTTGGGTTCAAGGAAGGAGATCAGATTCCTGTTTTTCTTCGGGCTGTCCCGGAATTTATCTATTTACTGTTAGCAGCTGAAAAGATCGGGGCATCGATTCTCTGTAGAGATAATACAATTGAAGAAAACATAGAAGCAGTGAAGAAATCCGGAGCAAAAGTAATTATTGCGCATGATTTCCTTTCCCATGAAGAATTGAATAAATATCGCAGAGAAGCTGGTATCAGGGGAGCAGTTTTGTTAAGTCCTCTCCACAGTGCCTTAAGAACCGGAATGCCGGATTATTGCTGGAATTATCTGGAATCTCTTTATACGGATTATCCGGCTTACGGGCCGTGCACCATGTCATGGGATACGTTTATTGCTACCGGAGCGCAGTTTGAAGGTAGCGTAGAAGCGGTAAAAGATATTGACAGACCATTATTCAGAGCTTATACAAGTGGTTCGACAGGACCATCTAAGCAGGTTATCCATTCTGCTCATACTATGATCGGAAATATGCACCAGATGAATTTCTATGGAGCTTCTTCTGATTTCCGTCCGACCTGGATGGTTACACAGCTGACACCGTCTCTTGTAGCAGTAGTAGTTGCAATGCTTTTGATGCCGCTTGCATCCGATAAGCTGCTGATCCTGAGTCCTTTTGTTGCACCGGAAGATGTTGATCTGGAAATGATGCATTATCGCCCGAATTGCTGGCCTTTGATTCCGATGTTTATTGAAATAGTTATGAAAAACGGACGAGTGCCGGATGATTATGATATGTCTCATTTGTTCTCGGCAGGTGCAGGCTGCGAAGCTTATAACAATAACCAGTTGAAGAGAGCACAGAAGTTTCTGGAAGATCATAACTGCAAGGCACGTTTTACTACCGGTTACGGATGCAGTGAAGCCGGATCAAATATGTCATTGCCATTAACTGCTCATCCGATTAAAAATGGAAATGTAGGTATCCCGATGCCGCTTACAACGATTTCAATTTTTAAGCCGGGAACAGATGAAGAACTGACTTACAATACCATGGGAGAGATTTGTCAGTGTGGTCCGGGAACGATGATCGGCTATGATGATCCCCTTGCAACCCAGAGAACGATTAAAATCCACAGTGATGGCAGCAGATGGCTGCATACAGGTGATATCGGTTATATGACAGAAGATGGAACGATTTATGCTCTGACAAGAGGTGAAGCACCAAGATACGGAGGCGGTTCTCTGGAAACACTGCCGATGGAAAATCTTCTTGCAGATGCAGAAATTGAGGGAATCAACGATGAATTCTTTGTTATCATTCAGGATCCGGAACATCACAGATGTTTCCTTCCATATTTGTTTGTTGTACTTGAAGAAGGCTATACGGTTGATGATATCCGTGAAAAAGTGAATGAAAGTCTGGAAGATTATATGCAGCCGGTTGACATTATTGCTCTTCCGGAGCGTCCGTTCTTCCATTTCAAAACCAATCGTATTGGTCTGACTCATGATATTGAAGCAGGAAAATTCAACCACAGATAATAAAAAAAGGAATATATGAGGAAAACTCCCTTCCAGGATGACAGGTAAACTAAACCTGCTGTCTGGAAGGGAGTCTTTTTATGATAGAGATTTACTGTTGTTAAGAACAAGGGTACTGTATAGAAAAAGCACATCCTGATCCTTAAAAGCAATAAACCTGTCAAGAAAATCAGATCTGAGATACCGGATATCTGCCAGAGTGATTTTTGTATATCCTTCAGCAAGAAGAGGAGCGATGCTGCTGGCAAAAGAATCCCGGAAAATGATCAATTCTTTGCCGGAGGTACATTTTGGATTTTCTATAGTGACAAGAGAAAGGGGACCGGAAAGAAACATTTCATCTAAAAAGGAGAATACATAAATGAAATTTAAAAAATATTTATTTTTGTTTAGATCAAAATGTTTACAATTTAAATTTGAGAGAGCTATTAAAAAAGCCCAAAAGGGTAATCCTCAGATGATACATTTTGATATGGTTACAGGTAGATGCGTAGGTAAAACCCATAATTTCTCTGATTTCTGTTCTAATATTTTCATGCAACTCATCCAAATCCCATCCATCAGCATGAGTAAATAACTTGTCTTCGCCGCTTTCTGTGAATGGTAATCCCTGTGCCACCCAAAACTTTAAACCACTATCAAAACCAGTGTCCCTAAAGATCGTACAGTTATACAATTCTTCTAATTGCTTTTTGGAGTATTCATTCTTCATCTCTTCCACCTCGCTTAACAATTTTAATGGCGCTCTCTTATGTCTTCTCTATTTATATTCGTTTCTCTCTATCTACTTGTTTCTACGGCAACATAATTATAATTATCTACAATAAATTTTCTTAGATGAACTTGTAAAAGAAGAACAGGAAAACGATCCAAATATTTCTACGGCAGTTGCCCAGGAAAGAATTTCTGAAACAGATTCGACAAATATATGGTGGCTCTCATGCACTTTATATCATGAATGCAGAAGTTTAAATGATGAAGCACAGATAGCAGTAGCTTCTGTCATTATGAATCGTGTAAAGAGTGATAAATTCCCAAATACGATTTTTGAAGTGCTTATACAGCCGGGACAATATGCTTTCGTTAATGATGAAATAATTTGGGGAGAGCCTGATGAACGTGCGATAAAAAATGCCGAATATGTTTATTGGAATGGTTCGCAAATTTCAGAGAATGTTTTATTTCAGGCGGAATTTCTACAAGGATCTGGAGTATGGAAACAAATTGATAATCAATATTTTTGTTATGAATAAATAAAATTATGGTTATAAATATGGTAAAAAAAGAAAATGTACTATATAATAAAAAGGATATCATGAATATTTTCTCTTGTGAGAGTGATAAAGCGTTAAGGATTTTAAGACTATTATATAGTATGAAAGAAGCCACAAAAATTGGACGAGAATATTACATAAGTAAAGAATCTTTTGACCAATTTGTAGAAGATATGAAAGGTAAAGAAGTAATCATCTAATTCATGAGTGATATTTAATAATGATAAGTGATGTTTAATAATGTTTCAAGTATCACTTTTACAGATGAAGTGCTAAAAAACCTTTAAAATAGGGCGGTTCTTTTATATATCGTTCCAGTTGTAAACTGGAAATAGTCAATTATACCAAGGCGCAGGCAGAAATGCCTGTGTTTTTCAGCTGTCAAAGTTTTAACAAGTGCTTGCAAGCATATATAAAATCATGTACAATATTTAACTGAAAGAGAAATCAAACGCTTTAAGACAAAATGAAGGAGTGTAAGACGATGAGTAAAAAACCAACAGTTTTGATGATCTTAGACGGTTACGGTCTGAGAGATGAAAAGAAAGGCAACGGTATTGCAGAGGCAAACACACCGGTTATGGATAAATTAATGGCTGAATATCCGTTTGTAAAAGGAAATGCAAGCGGACTTGCTGTAGGACTTCCGGACGGTCAGATGGGTAACTCGGAAGTAGGTCATATGAATATGGGTGCAGGACGTATCATTTACCAGGAACTCACCAAGATCACAAAAGCAATCGATGATGGCGATTTCTTTGAAAATAAGGCACTTCTTGCAGCCTGTGAAAATGCGAAGAAGAATGGTACAGCTCTTCATCTGATGGGACTGGTATCTGATGGTGGTGTACACAGTCATATTACACATATTTATGGAATTTTGGAACTTGCAAAGAGACAGGGGCTGGACAAAGTATATGTTCACTGCTTCCTTGACGGACGTGATACACCTCCGGCATCTGGAAAAGAATATGTTGAACAGTTAGAAGCAAAGATGAAAGAAATCGGTGTAGGTGAAGTTGCAAGTGTTTCCGGACGTTACTATGCAATGGACCGTGACAACCGTTGGGACCGTGTAGAAAAAGCATACGCAGCACTTACACGCGGCGAAGGTGACACAGCAGCATCAGCAACAGAAGGAATCCAGGCTTCTTACGACAAAGAAGTAACTGACGAATTCGTAGTACCATTTGTAGTGACAAAAGACGGTACACCGGTTGCAACTGTAAAAGACGGAGATTCTGTGATCTTCTTTAATTTCCGCCCGGATCGAGCAAGAGAAATCACCAGAACATTCTGTGCGGATGATTTTGACGGATTTGACAGAGGAGAACGTATCAAGACAACTTATGTATGTTTTACAGAGTATGATGAGACAATTCCAAATAAAATAGTTGCATTTGTAAAAGAAGGCATCACGAATACATTTGGCGAATTTCTTGCAGCAAACAATATGACACAGGCAAGAATCGCCGAGACAGAGAAATATGCACATGTTACCTTCTTCTTTAATGGTGGAGTAGAAGAACCGAACAAGGGAGAGGACAGAATCCTTGTCAAATCACCTAAGGTTGCAACTTACGATCTGAAGCCGGAGATGAGTGCATATGAAGTATGTGACAAGCTTGTAGATGCAATCAAAGCGGACAAGTACGACGTAATCGTAATTAACTTTGCAAACCCGGATATGGTTGGTCATACCGGTGTAGAAGCAGCAGTGATCAAAGCAATTGAAGCTGTTGATGAATGTGTAGGAAAAGCAGTTGATGCAGTGAAAGAAGTTGGTGGACAGATGTTTATCTGCGCTGACCACGGAAATGCAGAACAGCTGATCGATGAAGAGACAGGAGAACCATTTACCGCTCATACAACGAACCCGGTTCCGTTCATTCTTGTAAATGCAGATCCTGCATATAAGCTTCGTGAAGGCGGATGCCTTGCAGACATCGCTCCGACGCTGATCGAGCTGATGGGAATGCAGCAGCCAGCAGATATGACTGGAAAATCATTATTAGTAAAATAGTAAATATATTTGCCCGGAATCATGAAAATGGTTCCGGGTGTTTTGTTGTCAGAAGAGCAAAACATACTGCATATAAATCTGATCTACTCTTTTTGAAAAGCATTGAAATGGAAAAATGCATGAAATGAAAAACAAAAATTCAAAAAATCACATTTAAATCAACAAAAATCACGATATATCATATTTATATGCAAGAATTGGTTGACGAAAAATCATTTTTCCTATATACTTACTACTTGTAGTGAGTTTTGATGTTGTCAAAACAGCTGAAAGAAACTGCAGATGGCAGATTTCGGAAGTATAAAGTACGGCAGGAAACACACAATGATTAGTTGATGATTATGGGAGGTTTTCAAGATGACTGCATATAGAGATATGAATAGAGAAGAACTGCTTGAATTAAAGAGCAGACTGGAAAAAGAATTTGAAGATGTTAAAGGAAAAGGTCTGAAACTGGATATGTCCAGAGGTAAACCGTCCAAAGCACAGCTTGATCTTTCTATGGGGATGATGGATGTACTTAAGAGCACATCAGATCTTGTCTGCGAAGAAGGAGTAGATTGCCGTAACTATGGAGTGATCGATGGAATCAAAGAAGCAAAACAGCTTCTTTCTGATATGATGGAAGTACCGAAGGATAATATTATCATCTTTGGTAACTCCAGCCTGAACGTAATGTATGATACTGTTGCAAGAGCGATGACACATGGTATCATGGGAAGCACACCTTGGGCAAAGCTTGACAAGATAAAATTCCTGTGCCCGGTACCTGGATATGACAGACATTTTGCAATCACCGAACATTTTGGAATTGAGATGATCAATATTCCAATGACGTCGGATGGACCGGATATGGATCTGGTAGAGCAGTATGTGGAGAATGATCCGGCTGTAAAAGGTATCTGGTGTGTACCGAAATATTCTAACCCACAGGGAATCACTTATTCTGATGAAACCGTACACCGTTTTGCGAAATTAAATCCAGCGGCAGAAGATTTCCGTATTTTCTGGGATAATGCATATGGAATCCATCATTTGTATGAGGATAAACAGGATTATCTGATCGAGATTTTGATGGAATGTAAAAAAGAAGGACATCCGAACATGGTTTACAAATTCGGTTCTACTTCCAAGATCAGCTTCCCGGGTTCTGGTATTGCAGCAATTGCAGCATCCGATGAAAACCTTGCGGAAATCCGCAAGATGATGTCCGTACAGACCATCGGTCATGATAAATTAAACCAGCTCAGACATGCGCGTTTCTTCGGTGATATCCATGGAATGGTTCAGCATATGAAGAAACATGCAGATATCTTAAGACCGAAATTTGACACCGTATTAAGTGTACTGGAAAGTGAGCTTGGCGGACTTGAGATTGGTTCCTGGATGGCACCGCGAGGAGGATACTTCATTTCCTTCGATGCGTTGGATGGATGTGCAAAAGCAATCGTAGCAAAAGCAAAAGAAGCCGGACTGATCTTGACAAAAGCGGGAGCAACCTTCCCATACGGAAAGGATCCAAAAGACAGCAATATCCGAATTGCACCGTCCTTCCCGACACCAGAAGAACTGGAAGTTGCAGCACAGGTATTCGTACTCAGCGTAAAACTGGTAAGTATTGATAAAATTCTTGGCGAAAAAGTAGAAGTCGAAGAAGCTTAATATATGTGAAAAAACAGTGGATTTTCCAGAAGGGGAATTCACTGTTTTTTGATGTAAAGGTTGTGGTGGCCGATTTTACAAAAGAAAGTCCTCCAATTCCATTGTGCAAACCATTCTGATGAGCCTCTTAGAGCGGAAATCATGTTCAGCAAAGGCTTCCATGATTTCTGAGTCTCATCTCCATTGCACAAAAGTGAATTGCAGGACTTTCTTTTGTAAAATCGACCGTTTAACTGTACTGGTAAAAATGACGGTGCTGAATTCGGAGAGAAAAAACTGTAAAGAAAGATATTACACTAATCTTCCCTTCCGACTGCAATTCCCTAAATCCTAGTCCTCACCACCCAAAAAACTTTCGCATATGTAAAACAAAGTTACCAATATACAGACCAGAGGAAACAAAGTACTCCCTCACATGAATTTGCACTACGGAGTTCAAGACTCAGGAATCGTGGAAGCCTTTGCTGAACACGATTCCTGCCTTAAGAGGCTTGAACGAAGTGGTTAGTGCAACTGAATGTGAGGGAGTACTTTGTTTCCTCTGGTCGTCTTATTGCAACCAAATATATTTTACATATCCTAAAATTCTACATCTTCTTCTGCGCAGTCGAAAGCATCAGTTTGATGCGGTTCAGCTGGTTTACTTCGCTTGCTCCCGGATCATAATCGATTGCAACGATGTTGGATTCCGGATGACGGCGGTGCAGTTCTTTAATAACACCTTTTCCGACTACGTGGTTTGGCAGACAGGCGAAAGGCTGTGTGCAGACAATGTTTGGTGCACCGCTGTGGATCAGCTCCAGCATTTCTCCGGTAAGGAACCATCCTTCACCGGTCTGGTTTCCAAGAGAAACAATTTCTTTTGCCATCGAAGCCAGGTGTTCAATATGTGATGGTGGATCGAAGCGTTTACTTGCTTTTAATGCATCAACGGCAGGCTTGCGGAACCATTCCAAAGCCTTGATTCCGAGATTACCCATGCGGGCGGTTGATTTCTTCATGCCGAGATGTTCTGCTTTAAAGTTTGTATTGTAGAAGCAGTAGAGCAGGAAGTCGGTCAGATCCGGAACCACGGCTTCGGCACCTTCCTGTTCAAGAAGATCTACCAGGTAGTTATTGGCAGCTGGAAGGAATTTAACAATGATTTCTCCGACAACTCCGACACGTGGCTTTTTGATATCTTTTAATGGAAGAGAATCAAAATCTTCTACGATCTGGCGGCAGAGACGCTTGAACTCATGTCTGCTTGGATAGCCTTTCTTGATAAATTCGATAACTGTCTTTTCCCATTTCTTATGCATGGTATTGGCAGAGCCTGGAACAGCTTCATATGGGCGGACACGGTACAGGCAGCGCATGAAGAGATCACCAAATATCAGACCATACACACCTTTCAGTACAAGTGGAAGGGTGATCTTGAATCCAGGATTGCTTTCAAGTCCGCTTAAGTTGATTGAAATAACAGGGATATGTCCGTAACCGGCTTTTTTAAGAGCACGGCGGATAAATCCGATATAGTTGGAAGCACGGCATCCGCCACCGGTCTGCGAAATAATGACAGCTAGGTGGTCGGTGTCATATTTGCCGGAAAGGATAGCCTCCATGATCTGTCCAACTACCATCAGAGACGGGTAGCAGGCATCATTGTTTACATATTTAAGGCCCATGTCAACTGCATGCTTGTTATCATTTTTCAGTACTTCCAGTTTGTAGCCTGCTTCCTGGAAGGCTGGCTCAATCAGTGAAAAGTGGATCGGTGACATCTGCGGACACAAAATGGTATAGGTTTCCTTCATTTCCTTTGTAAAAGGAATTTTTTCGATATTTGCCGGACGAATGGTGCGCTCCATATGCTTCTGCTCGCGGACGCGGATGGCGGCGAGAAGAGAACGGATACGGATACGTGCAGCACCCAGGTTATTAACCTCATCAATCTTAAGAGAGGTATAAATCTTGTCGGAACCGGTCAGAATATCTGCAACAGCATCGGTTGTTACGGCATCAAGACCGCATCCGAAAGAGTTCAGCTGGATCAGATCCAGATCATCTCTTGTCTTTACAAAATTGGCTGCTGCGTACAGTCGGGAATGATACATCCACTGATCCATAACAATCAGCGGACGTTCTACCGGATTCAGATGGGAGATAGAATCTTCCGTCAGAACGGCAAGTCCGTAGGAGGTGATCATCTCCGGGATACCGTGGTTGACCTCCGGATCGTAATGGTATGGACGACCGGCAAGTACAATGCCGCGGGTTCCTGTCTTTTCCATGTAAGCGAGTGTTTCTTCACCCTTTTTGCGGATGTCCTGACGGCATGCAGCAAGTTCTTCCCATGCAGCATGAGCGGCATTTTTGATTTCTTCTGCTGGAAGATTCTTTGCAGAAGTAAATTCACGGACCAGTCCGTCTGTGATTGTCTTTTCGCTTGTGAGGGCGAGGAATGGATTCATGAAATCTACTTCACCGTGTACGATCGGATCCATATTGTTCTTGATGTTCTCCGCGTATGAGGTGACGATCGGGCAGTTATAATGATTGTCGGCATCGGCAAATTCACCACGTTCGTATGGTATACAAGGGTAGAAGATAAAGTCTGCACCCTGGTTGATCAGCCACTGTACATGTCCGTGCGCCAGCTTTGCCGGATAACACTCGGATTCGCTCGGAATAGATTCAATACCAAGTTCATAAATCTTATGTGTAGAAGCAGGAGAGAGTAACACATGATATCCCAGTTTTGTGAAGAAAGTAAACCAGAACGGATAGTTCTCATACATGTTGAGAACTCTTGGAATACCAACCGTTCCACGTTTTGCTTCGGATGGATCTAATGGCGTGTAACCAAAATAACGTTCATTTTTATAAGCGAAAAGGTTTGGCACATCACTCTTTGCTTTCTCTTTTCCAAGACCGCGCTCGCAACGGTTTCCGGAAATAAAACGACGTCCGCCACTGAATTTGTTGATGGTCAGACGACAGTTGTTGGTACAGCCGTTACATTTTGCCATTGAGGTTGTATAGGTAAGTTCATTGATTTCATCAATGGAAAGCATAGTTGTATTTTTACATTCTTTGAAACCATAGCGTTCTCTTGCAATCAGTGCAGCCCCAAAAGCACCCATGATTCCTGCAATATCCGGACGGATTGCCTGACATCCGGCGATGGTCTCAAAGCTTCTGAGTACGGCATCATTGTAGAATGTACCACCCTGTACAACAATTTTTTTACCAAGCTCAGATGCATCGGATACCTTGATAACCTTGAAAAGAGCATTTTTTATAACCGAATAAGCAAGTCCGGCTGAAATATCGGATACTTCAGCACCTTCTTTTTGCGCCTGTTTTACCTTTGAGTTCATAAATACGGTACAACGGGTACCGAGGTCAATCGGATGTTTCGCAAAAAGTGCTTCATGTGCAAAATCCTCTACGGTGTAGTTCAGGGATTTGGCAAAAGTCTCGATAAAGGAACCACATCCGGAAGAACATGCTTCGTTGAGCTGTACGCTGTCTACAGTCTGATTCTTGATCTTGATACACTTCATATCCTGACCACCGATATCGAGGATACAGTCTACATCCGGTTCGAAGAAAGAAGCGGCGTAATAGTGAGATACGGTTTCAACTTCGCCTTCATCCAGAAGAAGTGCGGCTTTAATGAGCGCTTCTCCGTAACCGGTTGAGCAGGAGTGAACGATCTGTACGCCTTCCGGAAGCTGGCTGTAAATATCCTTGATCGCACCGATGGTCGTACCAAGAGGATCACCGTCATTGCCATGGTAGAAGGAGTACAAAAGAGTACCGTCTTCTCCGACCAGAGCGGCTTTCGTGGTGGTAGAACCGGCATCGATTCCAAGGTAGGCATTACCGCGGTAGCTGGCAAGATCGCCAACCGGCACCTGATGCTTTGCATGGCGGTTCTTAAATTCATTGTAATCTGCTTCACTGGAAAAGAGCGGCTGCATACGCTCAACTTCAAAGTCCATTTCAATATGGGCATCCAGCTTTTTCTGCATCTCACCAAGAGAGGTGACTACATCCTTTTTAGAGTTCAGCGCAGAGCCGACGGCTGCAAAAAGATGGGAATACTTTGGTGCGATAATGTGTTCGTCATCCAGCTTGAGAGTACGGATAAACGCTTCTCTCAGTTCAGAGAGGAAATGAAGCGGTCCACCGAGGAAAGCAACATGTCCGCGGATTGGTTTTCCGCAGGCAAGACCACTGATGGTCTGGTTGACGACTGCCTGGAAAATAGAAGCAGACAGGTCTTCTTTGGTAGCACCGTCATTGATCAGCGGCTGGATATCTGTCTTGGCAAATACGCCACAGCGGGCTGCAATCGTATAAAGTGCTTTGTAATTTTTGGCATATTCGTTCAGACCGGTTGCATCTGTCTGGAGAAGGGACGCCATCTGATCGATGAAAGATCCGGTACCTCCGGCGCAGATTCCGTTCATACGCTGCTCAATATTTCCATTTTCAAAATAGATGATCTTGGCATCTTCGCCGCCCAGCTCGATCGCTACATCGGTCTGTGGTGCATAATCCTGAAGAGCGGTGGAAACGGCAACAACCTCCTGGACAAAAGGTACGCCAAGATGCTTTGCCAGAGTAAGACCACCTGATCCGGTAATCATTGGAGATACCTTGATCTGACCGAGCTTGTAGATAGCACGACCAAGCAGATCAGAAAGGGTTTCCTGAATATTGGCGAAGTGACGCTCGTAATCAGAAAACAGAACATCATTATTACTGTCCAGAACTGCGATTTTAACAGTTGTAGAACCGATGTCAATCCCCAGGGTATGTAATTCTGTCTGATTCATGATTTAACTACTCCTTATTACAATTAAAAAATTTGTCTGTATTATTACCTATTAAATGTAGTTTGCAGAGAACTACAGTATCTTACATTATACGACAGAACCAACGAAAATACAAACAGAAGTTATGTATGGCATTGTAGAAAAAAGTGCCTGGAAGTGAACAAAAGATGTAAATTATGTGAAAAGAGAGTAAAGAGGTGGAATGGAATTGACAAAGTAAAAAGCAGACGATAAAATAACATACGTGGAAGGAGGTTTTGAATGAAGAACTGGTTAGATAAAATGGAGCGCAGATTCGGGCGCTATGCAATTAGAAATCTTACGATGTATCTGCTTGCAGGCTATGCGATCGGATATCTTTTGAGTTTTACGATGCCACAGCTTCTTACCTATTTTACACTGGAACCGGCACAGATTTTGAAAGGGCAGGTGTGGCGACTTCTAAGCTGGGTGATCATCCCGCCGAATGACAATATTATTTTTGTTATCTTTATGATGCTGTTATACTATTCCCTTGGTAATACGCTGGAAAGCTACTGGGGGGCATTTCGTTACAATGTTTACATTTTTTCAGGAATATTATTTACAGTTATTGGAGCTTTTATTGTGAATGGACTGATCGGAGGCATTACCGGATTTGGAAGCCTTTACAGTACTTACTATATCAATATGTCCATTTTCCTTGCATGTGCATCCATCATGCCGGATTATCAGCTTTTGCTTTACGGCATTATCCCGATCAAGATGAAGTGGCTTGCAATTCTGGATGTGGTTCTGCTTGCGGTAGACGCGGTGCAGGGCGGTCTGATCATACGGATCGTGATCATCGCATCCCTTTTGAACTTTATTATTTTCTTTTTCTGCAACCGGAATCTGCGTGGACACAGTCCGAAACAGGTTGCCCGCAGAAAGAAATTCCAGAAGCAGATAAGCCGTCCGCAGAATCAGTATGCAGGCGGTGCAAAGCACAGATGTGCAGTGTGCGGTCGTACGGAACTTGACGATCCGACACTGGAGTTCCGTTATTGTTCAAAGTGTAACGGGAATTATGAATATTGCCAGGACCATCTTTTCACACACGAACATGTGAAGTAGAGTTCTAACATAGAATCAAATTGAATAATAAGAGGAGGAAACAATGAAAAAAACCAAGATTGTTTGTACAATGGGACCAAACACCAACGATAGAGAAATGATGAGAAAGCTGATCCAGAATGGAATGAATGTGGCACGTTTCAATTTCTCACATGGTGATCATGAAGAACAGAAGTTCAGAATGGATATGCTCAAAGAGCTTCGTGAAGAGGAACATACAAACACTGCAATCCTTCTGGATACAAAGGGACCGGAAATTCGTACAGGAATCCTGAAAGACGGAAAGAAGATTACTTTAAAAGAAGGAGAAACCTTCACTCTGACAACAGAAGATATCGTAGGAGATAATAAGAGAGTATCTATCACATATAAGGGACTGGTACAGGATATTTATAAAGGCTGTACCATTCTGATCGACGATGGCCTGATCGGACTTCGTGTAGAGAGCAAGACAGAGACAGAGATTGTCTGTTCTGTAGTAAATGGTGGAGAACTTGGCGAAAGAAAAGGTGTTAACGTACCGAACGTAGCCATTCGTCTTCCGGCTATTACAGAAAAAGATAAGGATGATATCCGTTTCGGTGTAGAGCAGGATATTGACTTTATCGCAGCATCATTTGTAAGAAATGCAGAGTGTGTACTTGAGATCAAGGCATACTTAAAAGAACTCGGCGCTCCGTATATTCCAATCATTGCAAAGGTAGAGAACGCAGAAGGTATTGAGAATATTGATGAGATCATCCGTGCGGCTGATGGTATCATGGTGGCACGTGGAGATCTTGGTGTAGAGATTCCGGCAGAGGAAGTGCCGCATCTCCAGAAAATGATCATCCAGAAATGTAATGACAACTTTAAGACTGTTATTACTGCAACACAGATGCTGGATTCCATGATGCGTAATCCGCGTCCGACAAGAGCAGAAGTGACGGACGTTGCCAATGCGGTATACGACGGAACAGATGCAGTTATGCTTTCCGGAGAGACAGCACAGGGGAAATACCCTCTGGAAGCACTCCAGATGATGGTTCATATTGTAGAGACGACAGAGAAACATCTGGACTATGATTCCATTCTTGTTAAAGCCGGAGATCATCTGAAGTTAGGTGTGTCCAGTGCAATCGGATATGCTTCTGTACTTGCGGCAGCGAACCTGAATGCAAGATGCATCATCACTCCATCTGTATCCGGTGCAACAACAAGGGTTGTATCCAACCTTCGTCCGAAGCAGGAAATCCTTGGAATTACACCGAACGAACGAACCCTTCGCCGGATGTCGATCTACTGGGGCGTAAGAGGATTGAAGTCTCTGGAATTCCATACAACAGATGATATCTGCAGTGGGGCAATTGATCTTGCACAGGCAAAGAAATGCGTGGACAGTGGAGATATTGTTGTCCTGACAGCTGGTATTCCTTCACCGAGCGTACAGCGTGAAAAGGGTTCTGTAAGTAATATGATGCGTATTGCAACCATCGACTAGACGAAAGAGAGATGAACAGAATGAAAAAAGAACCATTCGTAACAAAGACACAGTTAGATGAAATCGTAAAAGAATATCCGACTCCGTTTCATCTTTATGATGAAAAAGGGATTCGTGAAAATGTAAAAGCACTCAAAGAAGCATTTGCATGGAACAAAGGATATAAAGAATATTTTGCAGTAAAGGCAACTCCAAACCCATATATCCTCAATATTTTAAAAGAATATGGATGCGGATGTGACTGCTCTTCCTATACAGAGCTTTTAATGTCTGAGTCTGTCGGACAGGTTGGAGAAAATATTATGTTTTCTTCCAATGATACACCTGCAGAGGAATTTGCACTTGCTGATAAGCTCGGCGCGATCATCAACCTGGACGATATCACACACATTGATTTTCTGGAAAAGACGATCGGAAAGATTCCGGAGACAATCAGCTGCCGTTATAATCCGGGTGGACTTTTCAAAATTTCCAACAGCATTATGGATAATCCGGGAGATGCCAAATACGGTATGACAACTGAACAGATTTTTGAGGCATTCAAGATCCTGAAGTCCAAGGGCGCAAAAGAGTTCGGTATCCATGCATTCCTTGCAAGTAATACTGTAACTAATGAATATTATCCGACACTTGCACGTACTTTGTTTGAAGTAGCAGTTAAGCTTCAGAAAGAGACCGGTGTACATATCAAGTTCATCAACCTTTCCGGTGGTGTGGGAATCCCTTACAAACCGGATCAGGAACCGAACGATATCAAGGTGATCGGTGAAGGTGTAAGAAAAGTGTACGAAGAGGTTCTTGTTCCGGCTGGAATGGGCGATGTGGCGATTTACACAGAGCTTGGCCGTTTTATGCTTGGACCTTATGGATGCCTTGTGACAAAAGCAATCCATGAAAAGCATACGCACAAAGAGTACATCGGTGTAGATGCATGTGCCGCAAACCTGATGCGTCCGGCTATGTATGGTGCCTACCATCACATTACTGTCATGGGAAAAGAAAATGAACCATGCGATCATACTTATGATGTGACTGGTTCTCTGTGCGAGAATAATGATAAATTTGCAATCGACCGTCAGCTTCCGAAGATTGACATGGGAGATCTGCTTGTGATCCATGATACCGGAGCACATGGATTCTCTATGGGATATAATTACAACGGACGTCTTCGTTCCGCAGAAGTTCTTCTGAAAGAGGACGGAGGTATACAGCTGATCCGCAGAGCAGAGACGCCGATGGATTACTTTGCAACTTTCGACTGCTTCCCGGTTTATGAGGAACTTAAGAAGAATACGGAAGAAGCGGATAAGCTTGGAAAATAATTTCAAATAGTTTATTTTGAAAAAAATACTTGCGAACCGAAGATAAGTATGATAT
>PPYF01671149.1_pt1 | contig 15987 bp, 6 predicted proteins | sample 1559871 | NCBI WGS metagenome assembly PPYF01 (sample SAMN08240021, study PRJNA423297) | Human gut metagenome, whole genome shotgun sequencing project.
GTGCATACGTTCCGTCTGATGCCACTGTGAAATCAAGGAGAAAATCGGAAAGCTTGGTATTTAAAAAGGTTACATACATTTTTCCGTTCTCAACGGTCAGTTTTGCTTTCGGGTCAAAATAGCCTGCCAGCATGGATTCTTCGTCGCTGCCTTCCTGTTTTGCCTCAAAAGTCAGAGTGTATTCTCCGTCCTCCGTCGGATCTACGGATGCGGCATCGGTGTCTGCTTTCAGTTTTGCAGACTCTTCTGTCCCGGCTTCTGTTTTCTGAAGCGGTGTCTGGATCTGTCCTTCGGCTGCTTTTGCCGTTGTCTGATACATTCCGACTCCGGATACGATCATCGCTGCCGCAAAGATCGCTGCCAGCACCTGATAATCAAATCTCTTTTTCATGTTTTTCTTCCTTTCTTGCCATTATTTCACGCGTACGCTCTTTTTCGCACTCCATGCTCCCTTTGTCACTGCTGTGCCTTTCTTCTTCACGGCACGTACCTGTATATAATATTTTTTACCTGATTTTAGTTTTTTGATGGTAATGCTGCTCTTTTTGCCGTTTGCTTTCACCGTCTTTGCATTCTTCATGTTTTTCTTAAGTGCATAACGGATCTCGTAGCTGCCTGCTGCTGCCTGTTTTTTCCAGGTTACTTTGACCTGTGCTTTTTTCGGCTGCACTTTGCGGATCACTGCTTTTTTCACGGATGCCGTGTTCTGCTGATTCTGATCTCCGCTGCCGTTCTGATTCTGATCATCATCCGGCTTCGGCTGCGGTTTCGGATCTTCCTCTATGGTGACGGTGATTGCATCGCTGACCTGTCTTACAAAATTATCGCTTGCTTTTGCCACTGCATAAATCTGTGTTGTACCGGTTCCTAAAATGGTGACATAGCCATCTTCGGTCACTTCCAGCACATCGTTTTCGTTTGCCAGAAATACCAGTTTGCCGTCGCCCGGTTTTTCGATGCTTGCCGTTACCTTGAAGTTTTTATCGGAGAGGTATTTGTGGTATTCGGTCACCGGAACGTTGATGGTCTGCTGTCCTTTTTCCACACGGATCTTTACCCTCTCTTCGGTCTGATAATACTGGTCGGTTTCGGATGCGGTGATCACGATCTCACAGCTGCCGACTCCCGTTACCTGAACCTGACTGCCGTTTACTTTTGCCACTTTCTCATCGGTGCTTGCAAAACTTAAGGTTCCGTTTCCTCTGGAAAGCTCTGTATCGATCGTAAATGGCTTATCCAGATCGTTCATGGTTTTATTGATCTGTGCCTGTGCGGTGATCGCCTGATATTTTTTCGCTGTGTTCTGGTCTTCGTCCGCATAATTTGTGAAATCTACGTATCCATATCCAAACTCGGTATCTTTGCCCGGCTCGCCAAGATCTACGGCATAATCACGGAAAACGGAGTAAACTTCTCTCTGGTTGTAATCCGGATGTTTCAGTTTGACATAGGCTGCTGCCGCTGCCAGATGCGGCGTTGCCATTGAGGTTCCGCTTGCGATCTCGGTTGTCTCGCCCTCGCCGATCCATGCACTGAAGATGTTTCTTCCCGGTGCTGCAAAATCAAGCAGGGTTCCGTTGTTGGAAAAATCCGAGCGAATGTAAGAATTTCCGTCTTTATCCGGCTCCAGAGATCCGACTGCGATCGTCCAGCGGCTGCTTGCCGGATAACTTCTTGCGGTATCGGTATATTCGTTTCCGGATGCCACACAAACCGTTGTGCCGGCTTCCAGAGCTCTCGCAAAAGCTTCATCCATCAAATCGGTGTCATCGCTTTCAAATCCCGGCAGGATCTCAAATCCAAGACTCATGTTGATAACATCGGCATTATGCTGTACCGCATAGTCAACGCCAAGTGTGATCGTTGTGTAAGAAGCAGAACCAGTCAGGTCAAATACTCGCACGGCCATGATCTTGACCTGCACCGGTGTTGCCTGGGTTACGATGCCGGCAACGTGTGTGCCGTGTCCCTGGTTCGGATCATTGTATGCATCTTTGCCTAAACCGTCTGCTGCCAGATTGACACTGTTTTTGCGATCCAGTCTTGTTGTAAACCATGGATGATCCTCATCGATTCCGCTGTCGATGACTGCGACGGTTGCATCGCCGCTCCAGTCTTTTGCATCCTCTTTCAACTTGTCCATACCCATCATATGGATGCCGTCAAATGCCTGGATTTCCGTCTCTGTTTCGCTCTTATCTTCTTTTTCGGCTGCATCCTGTATTTCTACCTGCACATCTGCATCGCCGTCTCTTGCTGCCTCTTCCAGTGTGACCGGGATATCCTGAAAAATGTGTACTCCCGGGTAATCTTTTTTCAGGTTTGTCACTGCAAGCTCTGCCTGATCTGCACTGTCATACAGTAAGATCTGGTAGCCACCCACCGTATAGTAATACGTCTTTACTGCTCCGTATGTATTTTCCAGAGTCTGTGCACTCTCTACGATCACACGTTTGCGAATCTCATTTTGTTGATCCTGTACCGTGACCCCCTTACTCTTTCTAAGAGATGCATTCTGCCTGTAAAACACTTCTGCCACTTCTTCCGGTGTTTCCAGCAGATTTACGTTCGTTGTTCTCCCATTTGCCTTTACACTGCACGGCAGCAAAGATGCCAGCATACCGAAACAGCACACAAACGCCAGAAATCTTCGTCTCATTTTATTCTCCTCCATGTCAGCCTCACACCGCACAGCTTTTCCGGTATATCTATTTGTATACTTGTAACTTTTGTACGTTTCAGCTTTCTTTTGTTAGTCTAAACTATTCTATGTTTTATATTGGTAACATATTTAAAAACGTCTGTCAAGCACAGAAAAAGGCTCCATGCCTGTGTAGCATGAAGCCCTTTTCGCCTGAAAAATCCGTTTTTTCAGCCTTTTATTTTTTTGTGTAAAGAAGGAAATTTTTTCAGGTTTTATTTCAAAAACCTGCTTTTAGAAGGAAGTGATCTCTTCTGCTGCGTACTGAAGGATCATTGCCGCATCCTGTGTATCTGCAGCACCATCGCCGTTTACATCTGCACTCTGTGTTGATACATCATCCAGAGTGATCTTTTCTGCTGCATACTGAAGAAGGCTTGCACTGTCGCTTGTGCCAACGCTTCCGTCACCATCCACGTCACCTTTAAGGCGTGCATCTGCCACTTTCAGTGTCAGAGTCTTCACCATGTTGTCTACGGTGTTCTGTGTTGCGTCTTCGTTTTCATTCACTGCTTTTGCATTGGCAAGGATTGCATCCAGTCCGTCGATCGTGGAAGCTACATAGGCATCTTTATCTGCCAAAACTTCTTCTGCTTTTTCGATCATGGCAGAGAGTGCTGCCTTGTTACCTTTGCGTTCCAGGTTAATGATCGCATCAATCACATCATTGTATGCTTTTTCCAGCTCTGCGGATGTATGCTCGCCGTCTGTAAGCACATCTTCTGCTTTTGCTACGGCATCTTCTAATTTCTTCTGGCTTGCTGATGTAAAGTTACTACTCTCGATCATCTCTTTCGCTGCATCGATCAGTTCTTTTAAGGACTTCACGCTTGCTTTTTCTGAGAGTTCCTGCAGTGCTTTCACCAGTTCTGTCATGACTGCATCTGCTTCTTCCTGCGTTGCGTCTTCGTTTGTCAGCACTTTTTCTGCTTTTGCTACGGCATCTTTGAGTGTTTTTGCATTATTTTCATAATTTGCTGCCTCTTTGAGGATATCGTTTGCAGAATCAACGAGGATCTGCAGATGTGTCTTCTGTACGCCGTACTCAAGTGCTGTGTATGCCTTCAGCAGAGCATTCTGTACCTCTGTGAGTTTGCTTTCCGTTGCATCTTTATCTGCCTGTACTTCTTTTGCATCAGCAAGTGCATCTTCTACGGCTGCCCAGCTTTCTTTGGTATATTCAGAACTGTTGAGACTCTCGATCAGGGCGATCACGCGTGACAGTCCCTGTTTTACCATGTCAATGCTGTTTGTCTGTTTCTCAACATCAACGGTCTTTTCCATGAGCAGTTTGTCAGAAGAAGATCCGACATAAATCTTTCTCTCACCGGTTGCTAGCGTCCACTTATCTTTTGTGCCGTCTGCATTTACATTCAGTTCTTCCTGATTGCTGTTCCAGTAGGACAGGGAACGTCCGCTTACATGAACCGTTACTTCTCTTGTCTCACCCGGCTGAATATCTTTAACTTTCTCATAACCTGCCAGTGCATATTTTGATGTCTGAATACCTTCCGGTACCTGTGCTTCACCAAGGTATACCTGAGCGACTTCACTTCCGGCCACATCACCGGTGTTGGTTACAGTAAAGGTTACATCATAGCCGGCAACTTCACCGTCGGTTGCATTTTCTGCAACGCTCATATCGCCATATTCGAATGTGGTATAGGAAAGTCCGTATCCGAAATCAAACTGCGGTTCGATATTATTTTCATCAAACCATTTATATCCGGTATTGATTCCCTCATCAAAATAGGTTGTATTGGCTTTTCCGCCTCCGAAGCCCGGGAATCCACCTCCTGGGAATCCGCCTCCTGGGAATCCACCTCCTGGGAATCCACCTCCCGGGAATCCGTCTCCGGCTTCCTGAGTTGCAACATCGCTCTGTTTTTCAGTATCTTCTGTTTCATCTTCTTTTTCAAAACGATTCCATGCTTCATCCGAGATGGTGATCAGGGTATCTGTGTCTTTCTTTGGAATGGTGTAAGCCAGTTTTCCGCTCGGGTTCACTTCACCTGTCAGCAGTTTTGCTGTTGCAACACCGCCTCGCTGTCCCGGATAGTACATTTCAAGGATTGCATCCACGTCATCAATCCAGTCTTCCATAACAACAGCGGAGTCATTGTTCAGAACAACGGCTACTTTGTTGCCTTTTTCATGAGCTGCTTTCGCTACATTCTGGATCATGGTCTGCTGATAAGCATCCAGTTTCAGTGTGGTTGCTTCTCTTGTGCTCTTCGGATCACTTACCTGTGCATACGCAAAGACCACTACCGTGTCATTATTTTCTGCCGCTTTGATCGCATTGTCAATGTTCGCTTGCTTCTGAGATGGTGTTACCCATGCCAGTCCGACCTGCATATCTTTGCCGTTTACTGCTCCTGCATTTTCGGAAGCAATACCAATCATATATCTCTTTCCGGCTTCCAGTTTAACGCTTGCAGTTGAAAGGTTTTCTCCCGTTTCAGATGGAATAATGCCTCCATAGTACTGTGTACCCTGATTTGTACTTGCACCGGAACCGCTGCCGATCGCTTTTTCCGTCGGATTTCCATCTTCATCCAGTTCATAAATGGATATGGCTGCTTTTGCACCGATGCTCTGCAGGATAATGCTGTATTCACCGTCTTCCGGAGCTTCCAGATAAGTCGTCCAGGTATAGGCCGGGTTCTGTGTATAATCAAAAGCATTTCCGCCTTCTGCATTGCGATAAGTTTTGCTGTTTGTATTGAAATCAATCTTTTCGTCAACCTGGCAGAATTCTCCGATTTCGTGTCCTTCCATCTTGGTCTCCGGAACGCTGTTGCTTACAAACTGTCCCTGATAATTTCCACCAGTCTCTGCTGATTTTCCGGTACCGTAGGTACGGACTGCACCATGCTCGCTTCCGGCTGCTGTTGTATACAGATTTTCGGTCGGGATGATCGTTCCGATCTTGTCGTTGTAAACCTGTCCTTCTACTTTATCGGTTCCAAGGATATCGGTCAGTGCTTCGTACGGGCTTGTCATCGCACGAATAGAACCGTAAGAACGTTCACCACCGATACCAGAGATCAGGGTCATACCGTTCACGCCGACAACTGCCACGCTCTTGTCACCTGTTGTATCAAGTGGCAGCGTCTTGTTTTCATTTTTCAGAAGTACGCCGCCTTCTTCTGCAACTTTCTCAACGGCTTCATTGCTTGCATCATACAGATCTGCCAGTGCCTGGTTATCGGTACCCGGCTTGATCAGCTCCGTTCTGCCTGCTTCTTCTTTTGCATAACCGTCTTCATCAACCTGTACCAGCGTCAGATATCCGCCTTTGGCATAAGCAGTCAGTACACGTTTTACGCTCTTGTCAACCAGTGCATCTGCCTCTTCCTGTGTCATCTCACCGGCATCCACTTTCGCCTGTGTTTTTGCCTGGCTGTTGTTTCTTAAGGACGGCATTTCAACGTCCGTTCCTTTATCCAGTGTATACTCGTGGTTTCCACCCCAGTCTGTGATGGTAAACCCATCAAATCCCCACATATTATGCAGGATATTTTCCTGAAGTTCCGTACTTGCAGAAGCCCATGTGCCGGACAGTTTATTATAAGATGACATCACACCGATCGAATCATTTGTTTTGATTGCTGATTCAAATCCTGCCAGATAGGTTTCATGCAGTGCCTGCTCGGAAACTTCTACGTTTGTGTTTGTTCCCGGTGATGCATTCTGTGCAAAAGCTCCATAATGTTTCAGGACTGCGATACCGCCATTCTTGGTCATGCCGTTTACCAGATCATCTGCCATGCTGGATAACAGGTATGGATCTTCGCCCATCTGGTCTTTCGTTCTCTGGAACTGCGGCTGTCTCTGAATATCAAGCTGTGCACTCAACATCATACATCCGCCGATTGCCAGGTTTTCATTTCCGACAGCTTCTCCGTACATCTCTGCCATGGACTCATCCCAGGTCGCTGCAAGCATCTGCTCCTGCGGCGGGTTTGTGGTATCCTGCGGATAGAGAAGACCGGCAGGTCCGTCGTACATCTTGATCATTGGCACGCCTAGTCTTGGCACACCTTTCAGATATCCGGCATTTCCTTCCGTATCACCGGTTCCGTTTCCGCCGAGGAAGGTGTATTTTTCTTCCGTTGTCATCGTTTTCAGAAGAGCATTCACTTTCTTATTGATGGTTTCCTGATCTTTGATCGGCTGAACCAGGTCTTTTGCATAGACATCCGGGAAATGGATCTCGTCACTTTGTTCTGCCGCATACACCGGCATTGCGATTCCGCTTACATTAAAACTTGCTGCTGCCATCATGACTGCCATTGCCATAGCCGTCACCTGGCGTTTTCTGTTTCGTTTCATATTATTCCTCCTTGCTTTTCCTTTTTTGTGCCTCTTGTAATTTTTACCCTATCACACTCTTTTTTCAGTTTCAATCTGTGTGTCGTGTATAGCAAATATAGGCGTGAATGGCAAAGCAATGTCGTAAATGTCAAATTTTCATTCAGTCTTCCTATGAAATTTGACATTCTATCCATAATCCACTATAATGAAAATTACCAGGCGGAACAGAAGCATGATTTCTGTTCCGTATATATGTAAAGCAGACATTCACCCACCGCTTAGTGCTCTGCACACTTGAAGCGGTGGAATGTTTCTCTGCGTTCAAATTAGATTACAGGAAGTGATAAAATGAAGATTGCGATTTGTGATGATGAATACATTACTGCTGAATATTATTATGAACAGATAGAGCGGATTTTTAAGGAATATTCGACGGAATGTGAGATTGAGCTTTTTACGGACAGCGGAAAACTCCTCTCTTCTTTATATGAAGGGAAACGCTGGGATATCTGTTTTCTTGATATCGATATGCCGCTGATTGATGGACTGAGTCTCGGACAGAAACTGCGTGAGCTGGATATGGACTGTTATCTGATCTATGTTTCCATCCACCGCGAATGTGTTTATGAATCCTTCAAGGCAAGACCATTCCGTTTTATCCCAAAGGACGAGTTTCAGTCAGAGATTTCCGGCTGTATCGCAGATATCCTTGCGGACTGCCATGCAGAGTCCGAACAGGATTATGTGACATTTGAGAACCGTACTTCGATGTACCGTTTCCGGATTGATGATATTATTTACGTGCAGAGTATCGATAAATATGTGACGCTTTTTCTTAGCGGGGATCAGCAAAGTGAAGCAATCCGTTTTAAAATGTCTGACATGGAGAAGCAGCTTCATCCTTACGGTTTTATCCGTATCCACAAAAGCTACCTGGTCAATTACCGTTATATTAAAAACATTCAGACAACCTGTGTCGTTCTGGACAGCAAAAAGCAACTCCCGGTCAGCCGCTATCGTCTGGATGACATCAAAGTAGAATTTCGGAGGCTGACGTTATGATGCCTGAATTTTCCCTTGGAACGATCATCAAGATCTTCTCTCTTTTACTTGAAGTTTTTTTAGGGCAGCTGATGCTCTGTAAAATCCTCACACCAAAGACATTTCGTCTGAGGATTCCCTGCATAACCGGCATTTTTTGCGTCCATGCGATTTTTCTTCTGATTGAAGAATATTATCTGCCAAAGTTGTATGGCGATGTCTTCTGGCTCTATATACTTTTACATGCCATTTTTTTAATATTATTTGCTTTTGTGATATGCGAGGGAAGGGCCAGCTTTAAATTCTTTCTGCCTTTGATCTATATTTCAATTCTGCTCTTATGCCGCTTTCCGTTCAGCATCCTGTTGAATCTGCTTTCCCATATTCTGCCGGACAGTATTATATTTACGCTTCATTCTTATAATAAATCTCTTCTGCCAAGCATTCTGCTTGTTTTGTGCGGATGCTTTTTTATCCGTTTCCGACCGAATACAAAACAAAATTATCCGTTTTCCTATTATATGGTCATGATCCTGACTCCGATTTTAAATTCCTGCACCGTCATGATGCTGAAAAATTATTTTGATGCTGTCAGCGGCGTGATCAATTACATCGGAACCTTCTCTCTGGTGAGCGAGTTGCTTCTATATTATATGGTATGGCAGATGACCAGCGAATACAGCAGCCGCATCCAGCTTCAGCTGATCAACCAGCAGAATGATTATCAAAAGCAGCATATGAAAGATCTGAATACGATTGTGACAGAATACCACCACCTGCGGCATGACACGAAAAATCATTTTGCCTGCATGGATCGTCTGCTCAGCCAGAACAAATACGATGCCCTGAAAGAATATTTTTACAATCTTTCCAAAGAGATTTATGCACTCGACAATCAGATTGAGACCGGAAATGAGATTGTCAACCAGGTGATCAACCTTAAATACGCCACGGCTCATAAGTATCAGATCCCGATGGATATTCAGATCGTACTGCCTCCACATCTGTCGATCCCCGATCACCATCTCTGTTCTCTTGTTGCGAATCTTCTGGACAATGCGATCGAAGCATCCAAAAAAATTGAAGATCCGAAAATTGTGATTGAAATGAAAATGGTCAAGGATTATCTCTCCCTGACCATTCGAAACAAAATGGATCCTTCCATGCAAGACAAGGCACTTACCATCCGCACGACCAAGGCGGATAAAAAGCAGCATGGGCTTGGCCGTCAGATCATCTATGATATCGTCCGCCGTTACAACGGGATCTCCACCAGAGAAATCAAAGACGGATGGTATATCGCCAGTGTGATGCTGGAACTTGGGGCAGAATGATCTGCCCCACTTTTTGCGTTCGTTTTCTTTAAACGAGGTTCGTATATCCCATCAGGGATTCATCTACCGCTTTTGCCGCTTCCCTTCCTTCGTGGATCGCCCACACAACGAGAGACTGTCCGCGGTGCATATCCCCTGCCGTAAAGACATTCTTTACGGAAGTCTGATATTTTTCCGGTTCCGTTGCCACGTTCGTACGCGGTGTCAGATCTACTTTAAAGGCATCGGTCACATATTTCTGTGAGCCAAGAAAACCGGCTGCGATCAGTACGACATCCACTTCAACTGTCCATTCGCTTCCTTCCACCGGAACCATCATCATGCGACCTGTTTTCTCATCTTTTTTGCTCTGTAATTTGACCAGCACTGCTTTTTTCAGTCTGCCTTTGTCATCGGCAATGAATTCTTTTACGGTGGTCTGATAGATACGCGGATCGTGTCCGAATACAGCAATCGCTTCCTGCTGACCATAATCAGTCTTGCAGACTCTCGGCCACTCCGGCCATGGATTGTTTGCCGCTCTCTGGTCCGGGGCTTTCGGCATCATCTCCAGCTGTACCACAGAAGATGCACCCAGGCGGATGGCTGTTCCGACACAGTCGTTTCCGGTATCACCGCCTCCGATGACCATCACTTTCTTATTCTTGCAGGCAACAAATTTCTGATCCGCCAAATCAGAATCCAGCAGGCTCTTTGTCACACCTTTCAGGAAATCAACGGCAAAATAAATGCCTTCTGCCTCTCGTCCCGGCACTTTGATATCTCTTGGGTTTGATGCTCCGCAGCAGAGTACCACACGGTCGAAATCTTTCAGAAGTTTGGCTGCTTTGACATCCACACCGACATTGACATTGGTTTTAAAGATCACACCTTCTTCTTCCATCAGACGGACACGGCGGTCGATCACAGATTTCTCCAGTTTCATGTTCGGGATTCCGTAGCGGAGCAGGCCGCCGATGCGGTCATTTCGCTCAAATACAGTCACCTCATGACCACGGCGGTTCAGCTGCATGGCAACGGCAAGTCCGGACGGACCGCTTCCGATCACGGCTACTTTTTTTCCGGTACGCACTTTCGGCGGCTGTGCCTTGACAAGTCCTGTCTCGTAGGCACGCTCAATAATCGCACGCTCGTTCTCTTTTGTGGAGACCGGGTCTCCGTTTAAGTTGCAGGTGCAGGCTGCTTCACAGAGTGCCGGGCACACTCTGGAAGTAAATTCTGGAAAACAATGTGTTTTCATCAGACGGTTGTAAGCCTGTTCCCAGTTTCCGGTATAGACAAGATCATTCCATTCCGGGCAGAGGTTGTTCAGCGGACAGCCGGATGCCATGCCGTTTATCATTTTTCCGTACTGGCAGAACGGCACTCCGCATGCCATACAGCGTGCTCCCTGAAGCTGCTGTTTTTCCAGCGGCAGAGGGATATGAAATTCGTTAAAATTTTTAATACGTTCAAGCGGTGCGATCTCTTCACTCACTCTTCTTTCGTACTCTAAAAATCCGGTTGGTTTTCCCATTTCTTTTCCCTCCTATCTCGCTTTATTTGCATAAAATGCTTCAATCTGTGCCTGCTCACTGCTCAGACCTTTTTCTTCCATCTGCACGATTGCCATCATCATACGGTTATAATCATGCGGGATGATCTTCTTGAATTTCGGCAAGTATTCTTCAAAATGATTCAGGATTTCTTTTCCTTTTGCAGAATTGGTGTATGCCGTATGCTCTGCGATCATATCTTTTAATTCCTGCACATCGTATTTATTGCCAAGTTTTTCAACGGAAACCATCTGCTTGTTGACTTTTGTATACAGATCGTTGTTTTCATCCAGAACATAGGCGACACCGCCGCTCATACCGGCTGCAAAGTTCTTGCCGACTTTTCCGATGACAACAACACGACCGCCCGTCATATATTCACATCCGTGATCTCCGACGCCTTCTACTACAGCTTTTGCACCGGAATTTCGCACGCAGAAACGTTCTCCGGCAACACCGTTGATGTAGGCTTCTCCGCTTGTTGCACCGTACAGTGCCACGTTTCCGATAATGATGTTTTCATCTTCTTTGAATTTTACACCGGTTGGCGGATATACGATCAGCTTTCCGCCGGATAAACCTTTTCCGAAATAGTCATTGCTGTCACCGACCAGCTCCAGTGTCAGTCCTTTCGGGATAAAAGCTCCAAAACTCTGTCCGCCTGCACCTTTACATTTTACAATGTAGGTATCAGCATCCAGTGTATCACCGTAACGTTTTGTGATCTCAGCACCAAACTGTGTGCCGAAAGCACGGTTGATGTTGGTAACATCGACTTCGATGCTCCGTTTCTGTTTTTTCTCCAGAGAAGCTTTCAGTTTCTTCATTAAAATGGTCTGATCCACCGTCTCTTCCAGTTTGAAATCATATACCTGAGAAGGATCGAATGTCACTTTCATCTCTTTGCCTGCATACGGGTTATCCAGAATGCGGCTTAAATCCACTTTCGCTGCATTTACATTTGCAGCATGTTCTTTCTTCTTCAGCAGTTCGCTGTGTCCAACCATCTCGTCTACGGTGCAGAATCCAAGTTTTGCCATGTATTCACGCAGTTCCTGTGCAATGAACCGCATGAAGTTTTCCACGTATTCCGGTTTGCCGCGGAAACGTTTTCTCAGCTCCGGATTCTGTGTTGCCACGCCGACCGGACAGGTGTCCAGGTTGCAGACACGCATCATCACACATCCCATTGTAATCAGCGGTGCGGTTGCGAAACCGAATTCTTCTGCTCCAAGCAGTGCGGCGATCGCTACGTCACGTCCGCTCATCAGTTTTCCGTCTGTCTCAATGCGGACTTTGTTTCGAAGTCCGTTCATGATCAGCGTCTGATGGGTTTCTGCAAGTCCGAGCTCCCACGGAAGTCCGGCATTGTGGATGGAACTTCTCGGTGCAGCTCCGGTACCTCCGTCATAACCGGAAATCAGCACGACCTGTGCTCCTGCTTTTGCAACACCGGCTGCAACGGTTCCGACACCGGCTTCCGATACCAGTTTTACGGAAATTCTCGCGTCTTTGTTTGCATTCTTCAGATCGTAGATCAGCTCTGCCAGATCCTCGATTGAATAAATATCGTGATGAGGCGGCGGCGAAATCAGGCTCACGCCCGGTGTGGAATGTCTGGTCTTTGCGATCCAAGGATAAACTTTTCCGCCCGGCAGATGACCGCCTTCACCAGGTTTTGCTCCCTGTGCCATTTTGATCTGGATCTCCTGTGCACTGACCAGATATTTGGAGGTAACTCCAAAACGTCCGGATGCTACCTGTTTGATTGCAGAACAACGGTTCCTGTTCGGATCGGTAACGATCATACGCTCCAGATCTTCGCCTCCTTCACCGCTGTTTGACTTACCATGCAGACGGTTCATGGCGATCGCTAGTGTTTCATGTGCTTCCTGAGAAATGGAACCGTAGGACATCGCTCCGGTCTTAAATCGTTTTACAATGGATTCGACACTCTCTACTTTCTCGATCGGCACACCTTTTTCCGGATAATCAAAATCCATCAGGCTTCGCAAATAACCGGTCTCTTCTTTGTCTACCAAATTCGTGTACTGTTTGAACAGGTTGTAATCGCCTCTCCAGGTCGACTGCTGCAGCAGATGAATGGTCTGCGGATTGTAACGGTGATGTTCTCCGGCACTTCTCATTTTGTGCCGTCCGATGCTGTACAGTGTTTCATCTACATCCAGTCCCAGCGGATCAAATGCTCCGGAATGCAGTTTGTCCGTTTCTTCTGCAATATCTTTCATTGTGATACCACCAACACGGCTGACCGTATTTGTGAAATATTTATCGATCACTTCTTTATCAATGCCGATTGCCTCAAAAATCTGAGATCCCTGATAAGACTGGATTGTGGAAATACCCATTTTGGAAGCAATCTTTACGATTCCGCTAAGGACAGCCTGATTGTAATCTTCCACAGCTGCATAATAATCCTTATCCAGCATCTTGCTGTCGATCAGCTGATGGATCGTATCCAGTGCCAGATATGGGTTGATCGCACTTGCACCATAACCAAGCAGTGTAGCAAAATGATGTACTTCTCTTGGTTCGCCGGATTCCAGAACGATTGCAAGTGAAGTTCTCTTTTTCGTCTTTACAAGGTGCTGATGCACAGCGGATACTGCCAGCAGTGAAGGGATCGGCACACGGTTTTCATCAACGCCTCTGTCTGTCAGGATCAGGATGTTTGCTCCGTCTCTGTGTGCTCTGTCTACTTCGACAAACAGATAGTCAATGGCTTTTTCCAGGCTTGTGTTCTTATAATACGTGATCGGAATTTCCGCTACTTTAAAGCCTTCGACATCCAGATTTTTAATCTTCAGCATGTCGGTATTTGTCAGAATCGGATTGTTGATCTTCAGTACCTGACAGTTCTTTGCCTCTTCCTGAAGCAGATTTCCGTCCTCACCGATGTAGATGGTGGTAGAAGTTACCACTTCTTCACGGATTGCATCGATTGGCGGGTTGGTTACCTGTGCAAACAGCTGTTTGAAATAATTAAACAGCGGCACATGACATTCCGATAAAACAGCCAGTGGTGTGTCAATACCCATGGAAGCGATGCCCTCTGCACCGTTCTTTGCCATATTTAAAATAGAAGTACGGTACTCTTCGTAAGTATAGCCAAAGGCTTTTTGGAGTTTGGCACGCTCCTCATCGCTGTACTCTTCCACGCGTTTATTCGGAATCTTCAGATCAGAAAGATTTACCAGGTAACGATCCAGCCACTCACCATATGGCTGCTTTTTTGCATAACTTTCTTTCAGTTCATCGTCATCGATCACTCTTCCCTGTACAGTATCCACCAGCAGCATTTTGCCCGGATGCAGTCTTTCTTTGAGCACGATCTTGGTCGGATCGATATCCAGCACACCGACCTCAGAAGAGAGGATCAGATAACCGTCATCGGTGATATAGTATCTGGAAGGACGCAATCCGTTACGGTCAAGCACGGCTCCTACCACATCTCCGTCGCTGAACAGGATCGATGCCGGTCCGTCCCACGGCTCCATCATCGTTGCATGATACTGATAAAAATCTTTTTTGCTCTGGCTCATGGTCTTGTTGTTTGCCCATGGTTCCGGGATCGTGATCATCACGGCCAGCGGCAGATCCATACCACTCATCACCATAAATTCCAGTGTGTTGTCGAGCATTGCCGAGTCAGAACCGGAAGTATTGACAACCGGCAGAACTTTGTGCAGCTCTCCTTTGAAATGCTCGGAGAACATCGTCTCTTCGCGTGCAAGCATCTTGTCGGCATTTCCACGGATCGTGTTGATCTCACCGTTGTGTACGATAAAGCGGTTCGGATGTGCTCTCTCCCAGCTCGGATTTGTGTTGGTACTGAAACGGGAGTGTACGATTGCGATCGCAGATTCATAATCTGCATCCTGCAAATCACGGAAGAAGGTACGGAGCTGTCCTACCAGGAACATACCTTTGTATACGATCGTTCTGCTTGAAAGAGAAACTACATAGGAATTGTCATTGCTCTGTTCAAACACACGTCTTACCACATAAAGTCTGCGGTCAAAATCAATGCCTTTTGCCAGGTGTTTTGGTTTTGCTACAAATCCCTGCATGATACATGGCATACATTCCAGTGCTTTGTGTCCGAGAACTTCCGGAACAACCGGAACTTCCCTCCATCCCAAAAATTCAAGACCTTCCTTTTCTACGATGATCTCAAACATTTTCTTTGCCTGGTTCTTTTTCAGTTCGTCCTGAGGGAAGAAGAACATACCGATTCCGTATTCTCTCTCAGAACCTAAAAAGATGCCGAGGGACTCACAGGTTTTGGAGAAGAACTTGTGTGAAATCTGAAGCATGATTCCTACACCATCACCTGTTTTTCCTTCGGCATCTTTGCCAGCTCTATGTTCTAGATTTTCTACTATCTTTAATGCATTTTCGACGGTTCCGTGGGATTTGACACCCTTAATGTTTACGACTGCTCCTATACCGCAGTTATCGTGTTCAAATTCCGGCTGATACAGCCCAGGAGTCTGAACGGCTTCGTTCAATTTTGCTGTACTCATACGTCTTTCCTTTCTTAAGTTGTAATATTCTGTTCAGATAAGCGGACTGACGAGATTGCCATGTCCTGCTGCATCCTGCCAACTTCCGTGTTCGCTAATGCAACTTTTTCTCAAATCTTGACATTGACTATACACCCATTTTTTTCATTTGTAAAGACGTATTTTTCTTTAAATTATCAGATTATTTGCGAATTCACTTTTAAAACTGTATTTTTTTGATTTTTTATTTATTATTTTTCTTTTGTTTCTATATTTTGCCAGTTGTGTCTATTTTGTTTCTCATGCAAATTTTAAAAATATATGCAACATTCTTCTGTGCACCTCTGTAATCTGCCAAAGACTCCTGTCAGATAGAGATTGCATCCCGCCACTGATGCAAATTTGCTGTTCTCCGTCTGTAAAGTTAAGGATCACCTCAGATCTGATCCATGTCAAGCGGATATTCGCAATCCGCTTTGCTACTTGCTCATAACCAAATAACTGCTCCGCAGTTTATCAGAAGGAGCTTG